>ENA-ORTV01003579-ORTV01003579.1-human-gut-metagenome-genome-assembly--contig:-NODE-3579-length-12764-cov-2.214494_pt1 | contig 12764 bp, 13 predicted proteins | sample MGYA00241915_ERZ509194 | MGnify/ENA primary metagenome ERZ509194 (study PRJEB26280, sample SAMEA2338810) | human gut metagenome | biome: human gut; feature: human-associated habitat; material: faeces... | reverse complement strand
TTTTATAATATCAGCCTCGTCAAGTCCGACAGGGTCTTTGGCATCATCCAATACCTAGGAGATGACTTATCACATTTTTGAACAGCTTGATAAAAACGGCTATATCGAAGAACGTACCATCAAACAGCTTTATTCGATTGATGACGGGCGTTTTCTGCCGGATCGCTACGTAACCGGCACCTGTCCGTATTGCGGCTATGAAAAAGCCCGCGGCGACCAATGTGAAAACTGCACCAAAGTTCTGGAACCGACCGATCTGATTAATGCCCGCAGCACTATTTCCGGCAGCGCCAATCTTGAAGTCCGGGAAACCAAACATCTGTTTTTAATGCTGCCCAAACTGGAAAAGAAACTTGATGAATGGCTCAAAACCAAAGAGCCTTTCTGGCCCGATGTCGCTTACTCAATTGCCCGTAAATGGCTGAAAGAAGGCCTGCAGGAACGCTGCATTACCCGCGATTTGAAATGGGGCTTCCCGGTTCCTAAATCCGGCTTTGAAGATAAAGTTTTTTATGTCTGGTTTGACGCGCCGATCGGTTATCTCGGCATTACCAAACAATGGGCTGACGCCGACCCCGAAAACCGCAGCTGGAAAGACTGGTGGTTTAATGCGGACGATGTCCGTCATGTTGAGTTTATGGGCAAAGACAATGTCCCGTATCACGCTATTTCTTTTCCGGCGACCTTAATCGGTACCGGCGAACCCTGGACACAGGTCGATTATCTGAAAGGAATGAGCTACCTGACTTATGAAGGCGGTAAATTTTCAAAGTCCGCCAAACGCGGTATCTTCGCCGAAGACGCGGTTAAGGAATTTCCGGCAGATTACTGGCGCTACTGGCTGATGTCCAATGCTCCCGAAGGTTCGGATTCTTCCTTCAGTTTTGACTTGTTTGCCGGCACGGTCAATAAAGACCTGAATGGCGTTTACGGCAACTTTGTTTCCCGCGTCCTGAAAATGACTGCTTCCAAACTCGGCGAAGAAGTTCCCGCCGGCGGAACCATGGAAGAGGTTGACCGCGAACTGGTTAAGGTTCTGCAGGAAAAAGTCAATAACTATCTCAAATATATGCAGGAAATGGAATTCCGCAAAGCTTTGGGCGAACTGCGCGCCGTCTGGGTCGAAGGCAATAATTACATTTCGGTAACCGAACCCTGGACGGTAATTAAAGAAAATCCCGAACGCGCGGCCGCCATTTTGCGCAACTGCATTAACCTGATCCGCATTTTTGCAATTCTCAGCGCGCCGATAATGCCGGATACCTCCGCAAAAGTTTTTGCCAAGCTGAATCTGGACAAAAATGATTTACCGCTTTTACAGAACTTTGATATTGCCAAAGAGATTGAATACTTGAAACCCGGTCATAAATTTACCGTCGGCGATACCCTGTTTGAACGGATTACGCCGGAAAGAACCGAAGAACTGAAAAACAAATACGGAAGTGATAAATAATGGTTAAAAAAAGTGATAAAGATGCCGTCGGCCCCAGCCGCGGCTGGCTGAAAGCCCTTAATAAAACCGTCATGTTTGTTTTGCTGCCGCTGCGGAAACCTGCCGTGGTGATTCCGCTGTTGCTGGCTTTATACCTGATCCCGACTTTCATCGGTGCCAAACCGACCGAAGTCCATCTCTGGTATTGGCACAAACTGCAGAAAATCTACGGCAGTATCAGCAATTCTGTAGGAAACACCGCCGGGAAATATCTTGAGAACCTTTCGCTGCCCGATTTCTCGAGCCGTCCGGTGCCTGAACCGGCGCCGATTGAACGCGTCGTAACGGTTCCCGAAAACACCCCGCAGGAAATTCGCCGGCAGATGTTTGAAAAAGCAAAAGGAGAAACCAAAGCCATCGATATTCTCCAACAGCCGCAGCCTGAACCGGAAGTTCGTCCTCAAGCGGTAACGCCGACGCCTGCACCGAAAACGACAGTGCCTGTTGTTATTCCCGCCACAAAAGCTCAGCGTCAAAAAAGTCTGGATCTGATTTATCTGCCCGAAACGCAGGAACTGACCGGTATTGCTCATGTGGTAAATGCCAACGAACTGGAAATAAAGGGCACTCACCTGTTTTTATACGGCGTTTATGTCAACCCGAGAACCGCGCAGGGCTTCAATGCCGCAAGCTTTTTAAAGGATCTGACTGCCGGCCGGGTTGTCAAATGTTTGATAGATGCCTATACAAGTCAGGGCGTCCCCACCGGCATTTGCTATGTCGGCAGCCGTAATCTTAACAAAGCTTTGGTGGAAGATGGACTGTCGGCCGACGTCGCCCTCTGATAATTTGGAAAGGAAAAAGCCATGTGGCAGCCGGTCTTAATGATAAGCGGATATTTTATCAGCGTCTTGGGGCTGGCTATGCTTTTTCCGGCGGCGGTCGATATCTATTATACCGGCAACGGCTGGGCTCATTTTTTTACTTCGGCAATTATTTCATTGTTTCTGGGATTGTCGCTGTTTTTGGCCAACCGCAGTAAAATTGAAAAAATTACGCTGCGGCAGGGATACCTGCTGACGGTTATCAGCTGGTTTTCAATCGCTTTTCTCGCGGCTTTTCCTTTTTTACTTTACGGTGTCTGCGATAACCTTGCCGATGCGGTGTTTGAAGCAACCTCCGGCATCAGCACCACCGGCGCAACAATCTTAACCGATATTGACAACGCTCCGGCCGCCATTTTGTTTTGGCGCTCGCTGCTGAACGGTCTCGGCGGTGTGGGTATCGTCGTTTTTGCCGTAGCTCTGCTGCCTTTTCTGGGGATCGGCGGCATGCAGATTTTTCAGCGGGAAAATTCTGATTTTAACGACAAGGTTTTGCCTAAAATAAGTTACATCGCCAAACGTATCATTGTCGTTTATGTCGTATTGCTGGCTTTAAGCATCATCGGCCTGAAAGCCGTCGGCATGGATTGGTTTAACGCCGTAAATCACGCGCTCAGCGCCGTTTCAACCGGCGGTTTTTCAACCAAAACCGCATCAGTCGGTTATTTTGACAGTCTGCCGATTGAAATAGTGTTAATGATAACCATGATTGCCGGATCGCTGCCGCTGACTTGGTATCTGGTCATTTTGCGCCGAACCGAAACTTCCAACTTTCGAACCGCTCAGGTATCATTCTTTTTAAAAGTTTTGGCCTTTTATATTCTGACAACGGCAATCTGGCTGACCGTTATCGGCAAATATGATTTGGGGCAAGCGCTACGTTATGCCTCTTTTAATATTGTCTCAATTACTACCTGCACAGGTTTTGCTTCAATGGATTACATGCTCTGGGGGCCCTTTGCACAGACGATTTTTATCATCTTTGCACTAACCGGAGGCTGTACCGGATCAACTTCCGGAGCAATAAAAGCTTTTCGCTGGCAGGTAATTTTTGCTTATCTGAAAAAATCTTTCGTTGCCGCAACGGAACCGAACCGGGTTATGCCGGTTAAAGTTGCCGGATTACCGGTCGACAGCGGCATTATCAATTCGGTATTTATTTTTGTTTCGTCTTTCATTTTCAGCATAGTCATTCTCAGTCTGCTGCTGGCTCTGACCGGATTGGATCTGACAACCGCTTTCAGCGGTATTGTCGCTTGTATAACCAACGCCGGACCGGGCGTCGGCAACATCATCGGCCCGGCCGGAAGTTTTCAGCCGCTCTCCGATACTGCCAAATGGATATGCTCTTTTGCCATGCTGTTGGGACGCCTGGAAGTCCTGACGGTTATTGTGGTCTTCACCCGCAGTTTCTGGAAGAAATAACTTCCTGTACAAAAAAGCTCCTTTTAATAAGGAGCTTTTTCTATACCGGTTTTAGATTTATTGAACTTTCAGAGCTTCAACATTCAGGTCATAGCCTTCTTCCGGAACTTCCTCACTGCTGAAATCTATAAATTGTTCATCACGCAGCGGTTCGGCTTCGGGAATATCCTCTGCAACGGCGGAAAACTCCTCAACCGGAGCCGGATTATTTGGCAGAGGCTGTTCCGGCAAAGGCAGCAACTCATCGGCAGGCGCAGGAGTTTCCGTTGTCTGCTCGGGTTCTGCTTCAGCGGCCGGAACGGAAAGGGGAGACGCTTCTTCTGTCGCAGCCTTTACCTTTACAGCTGTCTCAGTCGGAGCTTTTTCTTCCGCCGAAATATTAATTAATGACTTGGGCGCATCTTCATCCGCATTGATTTCCGGTAAGACAACTTCTTGAAGCGGTTCTTCAACCTTAACTTCCGTTTCGGCAGCAGTTTCGGTATTTTCTGCTTCTTCTGCCGCGGGAACCGCAGGTTCGACTTCCGGAGTCATCTCAACGGGTTTAATCTCCGTTTCCGGCTTTTTCTCAGGTGCTTTGGCAATTTCATCGCGGGCTTTCAGCTGCTCGGCCGTCAGCAGTTTGCTTCTGTCAACCGTTCCGTCAAGGCACTGCAACAGCCAGACATCATAAATCGGATGTTCAACCGCATTCAAAGCCGGCGAAGAAGCCAACATCCAGCCTTTGAAAATATTGACCGGATTCTCGCCGTTATAATTATCAACGACGTCAACAAAGGCATAATTTTCGGGGGTTTCTTCCGGCGGCCGGGTTTTACAGGCTCTGACCACAATCGAAAAACTTCCGAAACGGATTTCGCTGTTAACCGGCGCTTCAATAACGCTGACGCGGCCGGTAATTTTATCCATGGCCTGCATTTGCACCGTATTCATGTCAATTTCTCTGGCTTGAGCCGGAACCGCGCCCAGCAGTCCCAAAACAGCTGCCAAAGTATATTTAGTTATTTTCCTGTCCATTGTCTGTCACCATAAAAATGATTTGTCCGACCATATCTTCTAAGGTTTTGAAATCTTTGGTTTTAGCAATTATATCACCGTCGGCAAGCATTTTCTGATCCTTGCCCGGTTCGATTTTAATAAATTTATCGCCGACCAAACCGTCGCTGACAATAATGGCGGTACTGTCGACCGGCAGTTTAATATTGGGAGCGATACTCATTTTGACTTCGGCTTCATAATCCTGATTATTTAAAGTCTGGGCAACGACTGTCCCTACCTTAATGCCGTTAATACGGACATCCGAACCGACATTCAAGCCGCCGACCTTCAAGAAACGGGCGGTCAGGTTATACCCTTTAACAACCTGCAGATCCGAAACTCTATAGGCGAAAAACATAAAGAACGCGGCTACTGCCACAACAACGATCCCCATAATGGTTTCTACTGGTCTCTTATTCATCAATCTCTCCTTAAGTATAATTATTCTTTATCTTCTTTGGCTTCACTCTCGGCCGGACGGCAGTTTTTAGCCATCTTTTCGCGATTAGCTTTACCGATGCCGACGATACGGTCAAGCAGTTCTTCAATAACCATGGCGTCTTGCGTATAATTAAATTCGCCGCCGGCCGGAAGAAAATCTTCCGAACCGCCCGGTTCAATCTCAATATATTTGGAACCGAGCAAACTTGAACTGACAATTGAGGCGCTGCTGTCATCGGGAATTTCAATATCTTCTCGGATATCCAGCGTCAAAACCGCCTTAAAATGATCATCAAGCTTGGCATCGACGACTTTGCCGACATTCATGCCCGAAAGCCGGACCAGATCGCCGACCAACAACCCGTCCGTCCGGTTAAAACGAGCCTGCAGCTGGTAATAATCTCCGCCGTCCGCATGTTTTATATCCGATTTTCCGAGCATAAAATAAGCGGCCGCAGCAATCAGCACCGCGCTCATATACAAACCTATTTTAAGATATTTGGCTTCTTCCTTGGAATATTCTTCTTTAGACATTTCAGCTCCGTCTGCAAAATATTTTTTTAATACGTATATACATAATGTAAAATTAAGATTTTGTCACCAAAGATTTTAAAATTTAAAATAATTGTTAAAATTTAAAATTTTCTTGCTAAACTGAGAACAGGTTTCAACTTATATATAAAAAAGTCCGAAATGATTGTCGCCAAAAACTTGTCAAAAAACTTCGGGAGCTTTCGGGCCCTCGACAACATTAATTTCTGTATCAGCCGCGGGGAAACAGTTGCCTTGCTGGGGCCGAACGGGGCAGGGAAGACAACGCTGCTTCGGCTTTTGACCGGTTATTATCTCCCCGACGGCGGCGAAGTCACCGTTTCCGGATATGATATCAGTCGCGAACGTATCAAGGCATTGAGAAATATCGGTTATGTTCCCGAAAACAGCCCTCTATACGGCGATATGACTGTTTTTGATTTTTTGCGCTTCAACGCCGGCCTGCATAATCTGCCCCCGTCCGAATTTGCCGACCGCGCTGCCGAAGTGATTGCGGCTTTGTGCCTGGAAAATGTCATAAACCAAAAAATCGAAACTCTTTCCAAAGGCTTCAAACATCGTACCGGTTTGGCCGGAAGTCTGCTTCATCGCCCCAAAATTCTGCTTCTGGACGAACCGACCGAAGGGTTGGATCCTAATCAGAAATTTGAATTCCGCCGTTTTATCAAAGACTACGGCAAAAAAAACATTGTCCTGATTTCCACGCATATTATGGAAGAAGTAGAGGCTTTGGCCGACCGGGTTATTTTGCTGAACAACGGCAAACTGGTGCGCGATACTTCTCCCGGCGAACTGAAGAAAATCGCTCCCGACAATGATTTGCAGACCGCCTTCCGAACCATTACCACAGACCGATAGGTTTTGCCATGTTTAACGCTTTTTTTCAAATCCTCCGTAAAGAATTTTTTTCGTTTTTCCAAACCGGATTAGCCTATTTTATTATCGGCGCCTATCTGGTTTTATCAATGCTGACGACTTTTTATATGGGATCGTTTTTTAATCTGGACAACAGCCGGCTGTTTTCGTTTTTCTATTTCCAGACCGATATCTTTGCGATTCTGTTGCCGGCTCTGACCATGCGTCTTTGGGCCGAAGAAAACAAATCGGGAACTGTTGAATTTCTGTTAACCCAGCCTCTCGGCTACAAAAGCATTATTCTCGGCAAGTTCTTTGCCGCTTGGCTTTTTTGTCTGCTGATGCTGGTTTTAACGGTTCCTTTCTGGGTTTACATCAATACTTTTTATCATCTCGACAATCTGAACATTTTCTCGGCTTACGGCGGCTGCCTGATGGTTGCCGGCAGCTTCTGCGCTTTGGGGGGCTGTATTTCCTCTCTTACGCGCAGCCCGATTATTGCCTATATTCTCTCCGTTCTGCTCAGCTGGATAATTATTGTCAGCCGCCCTGATTACCTGATTTATCTCTTTGCCGCGCCTGAAAATTCGGCTGCCGATATTCTGCTCGCTCTGAATTTCGGCAAACATTACAGTGATTTTGTTTCCGGTCAGCCCGGACTTGACAATCTGTTTTATTTTTTGCTGCTGATGCTTCTTCCGCTCTGGCTTAATCTTGAGGTTATCCGTTTCAAAAACAGAAAAACCGCGGCTCTCGAAGCAATTTTCATGCTGGCGGCTTTTGTTTTCTTCAATCTCGGAACCGGTTTGCTTTTCTCCGGACAAAAAGCCGATATGACCGCCGACCGGCGTTTCACGCTCTCGCCGGCCGCCGCTAAAATAGCCGCTTCATTGGAAACGCCCGTCTATGTCCGCCTGTACCTATCTTCGGCTCTCGGAGCCGAAAATACCGGGCCGGCTCAGTATTCGCAGTATGTCCTGCGTATGCTGCGTAAGTTCCAGGCGGCCTCAAACAAAATCAAGCTGCAGATTATCAGCCCCGAACCTTATTCCGAAACGGCCCGCGCTGCCGAGGCCGCCGGCATTAGGGCTTTTGGCGGCGGGCAGGGGAGCACAAAACTGTACTTCGGCATCGAAGCGGTTGATAAATTCGGCCGCCGGGCAGTCATTCCTTATCTGGACAGCCGCCGCAGCAACTTTCTTGAACAAGACTTAAGCCGTATATTTTATAAATTAAACCAACTTGCGGAAACAACCGTAGATATTGTCGCGCCCGGCTTACCGCAGATATATGACGGCAATTTTGTTAAGCAGCTGCAAACGGTTTACAAAATTCGCGAATTATCTCCTTTTATTGCCGAAATTCCTCAGGATACCGACCTGTTGATGGTTGTCGCCGCTTCCCCGCTGCCGGAAAGCTTTGCCTATGCGCTCGAGCAATACCTGCTGCGCGGCGGCCGGATCCTGCTGCTGCTTGACAATTATGCCGAAATACAGGCGGATGCCGACGGTTATGCCGAGATGGATACCCCGAGACCGAACGACTTTTTGCAGCAGGGCGGAATATTTTTAATCCCCGATCTGATCGTCGGCAGTACCGATACCGCGGCTTCCGCCGTCGTCAACGGAACGCGCCGTCATTATCCGCTCCGGACAGAAGCCTCTGCCGAAGAAATTAATCCCGGCCATCTGCTGACCGCCGATTTACGAAAAATTCGCCTTTCATCGCCGGGCGGACTGGTTATTGCCGGAAACGAAGACTATAAAGTGACCCCGCTGATAACCTTAAACCAAAACACCGTCAGCCTGCCGGCTTATCTGGCTAAACTGAGCGAAACCGACGAAACGGCGGATCTGACGCATTATCCGGATCAGAAATTCATTCTTGCCGCTCTCAGCGAAGGCCGTTACACGTCTTCTTTTTCCGAAAATTATTATGAGGGGCTTGATATTTCCCGTAAACTGACGCCGTTTCTGGCCGCCTCTATTAATCCCGGAAAATTTGCCGTTGTAGCCGATGCGGATGTTCTTGACGATAAACTCTGGTCTTCTTCCGCCGCCTCAGCCTACGATATTATTCCTTCGGCAGATAACGGCCTGTTTTTGTTGCGGCTGGTTGACTATCTGGCCGGAAACGAGTCTCTTGTGGCTCTGCCGCGCCGCGAGTTTTATTTGGGAGATACCACGCCGGGCAGCCTTTTATATGCCGAAATAAGCCGGAGTTTCCGCACACATTATAATAAACTTGATACAGAGATTGCAGCCCTGCGGGAACAGCTTGAAACAATTAATCAGAACCGCCGGGAGACCAACCAGCCCCCGGCAGTCAAAAGCTTACAAGAGCTTGATCAGCTGAAAACCAGGCTGTTTGAATTGGAAGAACAGCGCAAGCATTTGGATTACCGGCTGAAAAGCGCATATGAACGCCGGCTTGACAAAATTGTCATTATAAACGGCTTTGTTATCCCCGCCGTAATTTTACTGCTCTTATTCGGTCTTACTTTTCTGATTAACCGCCGCAACCGCCGTCTGGCTCGGAGTCTGTGCCATGAGTAAACGTATTCTTCTGTCCGGTTTCATGCTGCTGTCATGTTCTCTGCTGTTTTTTGCCGCCGCCTTTTACTGGCGGATTTACCGCCCCCAATCGGCAGAAGAGGGAAAGCTGCTCTTCGCCGCAACCGTATCGGAACCCCGAACCGACCGGGTCATTCTCAAAAATTCGGATTATACCGTTACCCTGGTACGCGAAAATAATTATTGGAAAGTGGCCGAAGCTGATTTCTATTACGCCAACAGCCTGCGGCTGGAAAAACTGTTTAACGCTTTTGATCGCGCCGTTTACAGCCTTTGTATGAAAGAAACCGGCAACGGCGCCGATAAATACGGATTCCGAAACAGCCTGAAAATACAGACTTATACCGGAGAAAAATTGCTCGACGCCTATAGCTTCGGCAATAATGACCCTTATAATCAATATCGTTTTTTCCGCCCGGCCGGCGAAAACAAAATTTGTCAGACCGAAACAAAATTTGATTTTCCCCAAAAATTTTACTCTTGGCTGCAACAGCCGCTAATGCAGCTGCAGGAGAGCGACGTCCGCGAGATAAAAATAATTGCTGATAACGGTAAAGAACGGCTGATTTCCAGAACCGCGGAATTTTTGCCGCTGCTCGATACCGGCAGCGGCCGCAGCGTCAATCTGCAAAATTTCTTTGACGTAACCGGCTTTTTAAGCTTTACCGACGTCCTCTCTGCCCGGAATTTCCCTGAGGAAACGGCTCTCATAGGAACAATCGACATAACGCTTTTTTCCGGACTGGTCTATAAAATGCAGCTTTTCCGCCGTAATGACAGTTTCTGGCTGAAAGTGAATTTATCTTCGACGGCTCTTCCAACCGCCGGCATCGGTGATTATATAAAAGACAATGCCTTTCTGTATGACGGCTGGTATTTCCGCCTGTCAACCTCTAAAGGCAAAGTATTATCCGACCTTATCGCAGATTAACCGAGGGAAACAATGTCCGCAGATGCCGAAAGTTTGGACTTTTTAATCAATCTGTCGCCGAATATCTTTTTTGAAACCGACATTAACGGCCATATTCGCAATGCGCCGGCCAAAGCTTTCGTTTTTTTCGGCGTCAGAGATATTAACGGCATGTATCTGGCCGATCTGCTCGACCGCAACAACGCCGCCTTTCTGCATGATAAAATCCATTTCGTCCTCAACGAAAAACTCTGCGCCCATTTTCAGCTTAATTTCAAATCCCGCTGGTATCACTTTTATCTCTGTCCGCGCCGTAATGTTGCTGCCTTCTGTATTGAAGATATTACCGAAAAACGGCAGCTGTCCTCAATCCTGCAAAAAACTCAGCGCCGCCTCGAATTTGCCGAGCGCGCCGCCAGCATCGGATATTGGGAGTTTGACATTAAAGCCCGCAAAATATACTGGTCTGCCGAAATGTATCGCCTTTTCGGAATTGACGCCCGCCGGATATCCGGCAAACGCAATATAATCAAAGAACGTATTCTGAAAGAAGACCTGCCTTGGGCCAAGGCCTGCCGCTGTATAAAAGCAAGCTTCAGGCATTGCTGCGCAGCCAGACAACGGCCGAAGGACTGGTCAGACTGCGCTGCGAACAGGGGAATATCGTTTACTGCATGTTCAATGCCGGCATAATGATAGAAGAGGGGATAAAAAAGATTGCCGGCACTTTTCAGGATATCACCCCTTTAATTGAAACGCAAAACGCCCTGCGGCAGGCAAAAGAAGAAGCCGAGCGAGCCAATTATGAAAAATCCTGCTTTCTGGCTCAGGCCAGTCATGATCTGCGGCAGCCGATGCAGGCTCTGAAACTTTATCTGGCCGGCCTGATTGAAGGGAATTTAGACAAACGCCAGTTGCAAATGGCGGAAAAAGCCGATGCTTCAGCCGACAACCTGCGTTCAATGCTGGATAACTTTTTGGATATTTCCCAACTGGAAGTCGGCGGTCTTCGTTATCATCCCCGTGAATTTAACATCGGAACCTTAATGCGCCGTATCGCCGCTGAATCTGCGGATCTTGCCGCCGACAAACATATTCGTTTCCATTGTTTCGGCCGCGAACGAATTGTTTTAAGCGATCCGCATCTGGTTGAGCGCATGATTCGCAATCTGCTCGGCAATGCTTTCAAATTTACTTCCGACAAAGTTATTCTCGGCAGCCGCCGGGAAGGAAACCGGTTGCGGATTATGGTTCTGGATAACGGCAGCGGCGTCATTCCTGAAGAAGCCGAACTTATTTTCAAAGAATTTTATCAGAGCAAGCGCCAAAATGACCGACACCGCTGCGGGGCAGGGCTGGGACTGAGCATTGTCCGCAAGATTGCGGCGCTGATCGGCAGCAAACTGAAACTGGTTTCAATCCCCGAGCGAGGCAGTTGCTTTTCGTTTACGCTGCCTTTAGTTACCGTAAAACCGGCGCGCCGGCAGAGGCTTTAATATTGACAAGCGCCCGCGGTTCTTATAGTCTGCTGTCAGATTAAAAAGCAGATGAATTAAAACTATGAAAAGAATATGTCTTTATGCCGGCTATACCCCGGACGGACGAATTGCCGATTATGTCGTCCGTCAGCTTGAAGCTTTGGCCGCCGTCGCCGATGTCTGCTGCTGTTATGACTGTCCGCTTGACGAAGCCGAAGCGGCAAAGATAAAGCCTTTCTGTAAAATAATTTTAAGCGGCCGCCACAACCGCTACGATTTCGGTTCCTGGCAAAAACTGATAAACGAACTCGGCTGGGACAATATTTCGGCTTATGACTGGCTGCTGATATGCAACGACAGCTGCTTCGGCCCGTTTTATTCTAAACGATACTTTTCAAAACATGGAAAACGGCGATTGCGATTTTTGGGGCATGACCGCCAGCCGGGAACATAACTTTCATCTCCAGAGTTATTTCATTGCCTTTAACCGAAAAATAACCTTTAACCCCGTCTTCCGCCAATTTTGGTCGGCAATCGAAACCCAGAATGATGTCGGCGGCGTTATTCGTAATTATGAGCTGCGGCTGACACAATTGCTGACAAATGAAAATTTTCGCTGTCGTGCCCTCGTTGATGATAAAAGCGGCGCTAATCCGACATTTCGGCCGTTCACTCTCCTGAAAAAACATCATTTGCCCTTTATAAAAGTCAAATGTTTCACTAAACCGGAATGCCACCTTGACGAAAGTCTGCCCGGTTGGGAGAATTTTCTCCGTCATATCGGCTCTTATCCGCCGGAACTGGTTATCCGCCACTGTTTATCTCTGGGAACAGACTGTCAAAAACGTTTGGCGGAGGAAATGCCCCGTATTGCGGCCATCGGCCAATTTCGCCTTCCGGGAATATTTTCCATGCAGATAAACCGGAAATTATGTTTGAAAGTTAAGCTTTTTGGCTTTACAATCTGCAAAAAGTCCTTAACCTTGGCTTCGGCCCGTCAAAGGAAAGATTTAATCGAAAAATTAAATCACGTTTTCAAAACTTAAAATAAGGTCATTATGTTCAAAAAATTAAAAGAAAAATTTCTCAACAGTTATACTGTTCAAAATTACCGGCAGATTCTGCCTTACGTCCGTCCGTATTGGGGCAGGGCGTTGGCAGCTGTCTTAATCACCA
>ENA-ORTV01003570-ORTV01003570.1-human-gut-metagenome-genome-assembly--contig:-NODE-3570-length-12788-cov-3.601115_pt1 | contig 12788 bp, 10 predicted proteins | sample MGYA00241915_ERZ509194 | MGnify/ENA primary metagenome ERZ509194 (study PRJEB26280, sample SAMEA2338810) | human gut metagenome | biome: human gut; feature: human-associated habitat; material: faeces... | reverse complement strand
ATTGCAGCGGAAATATCTCTGCCGAGGACCGGTTCGTTTATTATTCATATATTGCCCTGGGCGGATTTTTATGGTGCCTGTGGGCCGTATATAAAAGCAGTATCGGCGAAGAGTTCGGTGAATACACGCTCATCATGTACCGGTATGCCAAGGATTACTATAAAAAGATCGTTACCGATCCAGCCTTTCTCCTGATCGGGTCTGATTTTTAAATTTGTTCCGGAATTTCGGAAAATGTGGCAGAACTCCGGGATTTTGGCCCACTTTTGTAATAAATTATTCAAGACTCCATTGGGATTATATGGTATAATCAACATAGAAGTTTTTCGGAACTATTTTACCATGAGGGGGATTTCTATGATACAAAGGAAGCGGCTGGCTGCAGCTCTGTTAAGCCTGACCATGGCGTTTGCAGCCGTATATCCCGCCGTCCCGTCTTTTGCGGCGGCCTGGGAACGGAATGCCAACGGCTCCTATGTGGCGGCGGACGGCTCTGCGCTCACAGGGATCACGGCCAGGGGCATTGATGTTTCCCACTGGAAGCAGTCCATCAACTGGAACGCCGTGGCGGCGGACGATGTGCAGTTCGTTATGCTGGGAACCAAATATAACAACGAGGTGGATCCATATTTCAGCGTCAATGCAGTAAACGCCTTCAATGCAGGACTGAAGGTGGGCGCTTATATTTATTCTTATGCCACCACAACGGCCGCAGCGGAGGCGGAGGCGGATTTTGTACTGAATCTGATCAAGGACTATCCCATTTCTTATCCGGTGGTGCTCGATGTGGAGTCCACGGAAATGAGCGCGCTGACCCCTGCCCAGCTGGCGGATGTGATCAATGCATTCTGTAAGAAGGTGGAAGCCGCCGGATATTATCCCATGGTCTACACCAATGATTACTGGCTTTCCCAGAAGATCGATATGACCAAGGTTCCCTACGACGTATGGGTGGCCCGGTATAACGCCAAGCCGGCCTATGCAGGCGCGGCCATGTGGCAGGCCACCAACGAGGGGCAGATCGACGGTGTCAACGGAAATGTGGATATCAACTTTGTCTTTAAGGATCTGTCAGCCAAGCTGCCTGCTGACCGGTGGCGGCTGATCGACGGGAAATGGTATTATTATAAGAATTATGTAAAGCAGACCGGCTGGATCAACGACGGACAGAGCTGGTACTATATGAATTCTGACGGCACCCAGTATAAGGGATGGCTGCTTCTGGATAATTCTTATTATTATCTGCTTCCTAAAACTGGGCAGATGATGACCGGATGGCAGACCATCGACGGGAAATGGTACTATCTGAAAACAGACGGAAGGATGGCCAGCGAATGGCTCCAGGATAATGGAAAATGGTATTATCTTCTGGACGGGGCCATGGTCACCGGATGGCTCCGGATCGGCACCGACTACTATTATCTGAAGGGCGACGGATCCATGGTCACCGGATGGCGGAAAATGGACGGCGCGTTTTATTACTTTGCCAGCGACGGGCGGCTGGTACGCGGATGGCTGAACCTGGACGGAAAATATTATTATATGAAGGCAGACGGTACCATGGTCACTGGATGGCAGACCATCGACAATGTGACGTATTTCTTCAATCCCGACGGTGATATGGCCTCGGGCTGGACAGTCATCGACAATTACTGGTACTACTTTAACGGGAATGGCCAGATGATGACTGGATGGCTCCAGCTGGACGGCCGGTACTATTATCTCCATACGGACGGACGCATGGTCACCGGATGGCAGAGTGACGGCACCCACAAATATTATATGGATAAGACATCCGGCAAAATGGCTGTGGGATGGAAGCAGATCGACGGAGCCTGGTATTATTTCAACCCCTCGGGCCATATGGTCACCGGATGGGTCAAGGATAATGGTAAGTATTATTACATGAATCCGTCGGATGGAAAGATGATCTCCAATGGCTCCTACGCGATCAATAATATCAACTATACCTTTGACAACTCAGGCGTATGCCTCAATGAGGCCTCTGCCATTGACGGAGGCTCAGCTGGCAGCGTATATTCACCGCCGTCCGGAAATTCTGGAAATTCTGGAATTACCGGAAACCAGGTGACCAACGACACCTCCTCTCCGGGAGGGATGTCGGCCGGAAATACGGGTACAGGGGCTCCCGGAAGCAGCGCTCCGGGTACGAATTCTGCTCCCGGCGGAAATGGGATCACGACCGTGAATCCCGGAAGTACCTCCGGCCCCGGCGGATCGTCGGGCAGCTCCAGCATCACGGTTCCTGGCGGAACAAGCTGTGATTCCCCGTCCTGCGGTTCCGGAAGCTCCGGCTCTTCTGATTCGGATGGATTAAAGGAATTCCAGACCGGCGGGCCGAAATAAGCGGTAAAAAAATCCGCTGGAGGATGTATCTGATCACATCTTCCGGCGGATTTTTCTATTTTTCCTTTTTTTCTCTATTTCTCTATCTCTTTCCGGATCTCCTCCAGAGGCCGGCCTGTTTTTTTCGCAATGGCGGCCAGATCTTCATATTCCAGCTTGGCCCTGGCAACGCCATGGCCCTGGGAGATCTTTTTCCGCACGGGTCCATAAGCCGTTTCCACAGTTTCCTCCCGGCGCTTCAGGGTGAACCTCCGGCTGATATGCTCCCGGACGCCCAGCGTCGTGGTGTGCCGGAACAGCAGCTCCACCATCTTTTCTTCGTCCTCCCGTCTGCACATACAAGTCAGAAGGACACCGGGACGGCTCTTTTTCATCCCCACAGGGACCGTATAGACCTCCAGGGCTCCGGCTTCGAACAGCGCCTCCTCCGCAAAGCCAACGGCCTCAGCAGTCATGTCGTCCAGGTTGCAGGACAGCTCTGCGATCTCGTCTCCAGTCTCAGCGGTATCCCCCAGAAAGGCCCGGACGCAGTTGGCCCGCTCAAAATCCTTTTTACCCATTCCGTATCCGATCTTTGACGTGGTCATCACCGGCATTTCCCGGAATTCTTTGACAAAATGCTTTAAAAGGGCCGCACCAGTGGGCGTGCAGAGCTCTCCCTGTACCTGAGTGCTGTATACGGGGATCCCCTGTAAAATATGGGCCGTGGCCGGAGCCGGGACTGGAAGGATCCCATGGGCACAATGGACATGGCCGCTTCCCACATGGACCGGAGAGGCGATGATCTGATCCGCTCCCAATTCATGGAACAGGAGGCATACGCCCGCAATATCTGCCACCGCATCCATGGTGCCTACCTCATGGAAATGGATCTGGTCCACCGGCATTCCATGGGCATGGGACTCGGCCTCGGCGATCAGGGCATAAACTGCCTTCATGTCTTCCTTCACCGGGTCTGGAATATCCAGACCGTCAATGATGGAGGCGATGCCTGCCATGGTGGAGTGATGATGGTGATGATGGGAATGATCATGTCCGTCGTGGCTGTGGACGTGTTCACCATGGTGATGGTCATGGCTGTGGGCATCGTGGTCCTCATGGTGGTGATCATGACCATCGTGGCTGTTGGCATGGCTGTGAAGCCCGTCAGTGGCAATGAATTCGCAGGCTTCATGGGAATGGGTGTGGGCGTGTCCATGATCATGAACGTCTTCGCTCTCCTCTTCCTCCCCGAAAACAGTCACATTCATATGTGTTCCCGTGATCCCGCATTTTACGGCCGGTTCCGCTTCCACCTTCACGCCAGGCAGACCCAGTCCGTTCATTTTTCCAAGAAATTCTTCTTTCTTTTCCGGACACAGCTCTAAAAGCGCCGCCATGAGCATATCTCCCGCGGCCCCCATGCCGCAGTCCAGGTAAATCGTTCTCATTTCGTTTCCTCCTCTATCCCTTCATATGATTGATCATGCTGGCCAGATATCCGGCCCCGAATCCATTGTCTATATTTACCACACTGACCCCGCTGGCACAGGAATTCAGCATGGAAAGCAGGGCTGAGACGCCGTGAAATGAGGCACCGTAGCCAATGCTGGTGGGAACTGCAATGACCGGGCAGTCCGCCAGGCCGCCAATGACGCTGGCCAGGGCTCCCTCCATTCCAGCGATGGCGATGATCACCCGGGCGCTCATGATGGTATCCATATGCGCCACCAGGCGGTGCAGGCCTGCAACCCCCACATCGTAAAGCCGTTCTACCTGGTTTCCCAGGGCCTCGGCTGTCAGGGCTGCCTCCTCAGCCACCGGGATATCGCTGGTCCCTCCAGTGGCGACCACGATCGTGCCGACTCCGTCCTTTTCCGGAAAGTCCCCGCATATGCCGATCCCGGTACCGTCAAAATACCGGAAGCCGGCTCCATCTTCAAACTTCTGTTTCAGGAGATCTTCCGTATGACGGGCCTTTTCCGGGTCCATCCGTGTGATCAGGACCAGTTCCTGGCCGCGCTTTTTCATCGCCTCCACGATCCCGGCGATCTGCTCCGCTGTTTTTCCCGCTCCGTAGATCACCTCAGCGATCCCCTGGCGCAGCCGCCGGTGGGTATCTAGCTTGGCAAACCCCAGCTCATCAAAGCCTGCCTCTGAAAATGGCTCTTTTTTCAGCTCCAGGACCGCCTGGTCCACAGAAAGCTCCCCGGATGCCACCCGGTCCAGCATAGTCCGTATATCTTCCATATACATTCTTCTCCTTTACCCCATTCTAACCATCGGATTTCCAGGGGTTGGGCATAAGGCTTGATTTTCTAAAGAAAATCCCAAAAAAATCCGATTTTTTTGGGCATACACTAGAAAAAGGCCATTCTATGCCCAATCCTGCGGTTTCAGGCGCAAAGATCTGCTCCAAAAGCCCAGAAACCGGCGGCACAGACTCAGAAGTCTGCTCCAAAAGCCCAGAAACCGGCAGTACGAACCTAAATTCACCAGCCGGTCCCACTATTTTGAAAAAGCCATGAAAAGAAAGCCCCGCCTGCGGCGGGTGCGTTCCCTTCATGGCAAACTCTGCTTCTATATGATTCTGTTCTGTTCCGGAGCGGCCCGGTCCCTTCAGCATCCCAAAGCTCCTGTCTGTCCAGAAGATCCGCGAAGGCAGCCATGCCGCTGGGCGCAGGGAAATCTTCTTCCCCCTACTCCACCACCGGATTTTTCAGTGTTCCGATCCCCTCGATCACACACTCGACCACATCTCCCGGTTTGAGGAATCTGGGCGGATCAAAGCCCATTCCCACGCCTGCTGGCGTTCCGGTGGCGATGATGGTACCGGCCTTCAGGGTCATGCCGCGGCTCAGCTCACTGACCACTTCTGCGATCCCGTGAATGAACTGATCCGTGTTGGAATCCTGGCGCAGTTCTCCGTTGACCCAGGACTGGATCTTGAGCTTCGGCGGAAATTCCACGCTGTCGGCGGTGACGATCCAGGGCCCCAGGGGCGTAAATCCATCCAGGCTCTTCCCGAAATACCACTGTCTGTGGGCCGTCTGCACCTCCCTGGCGCTGACGTCGTTCATAATGGTATAACCGAAAATATAATCCTCCACATCCTCCAAAGCCACGTCCTTAGCATCCTTTTTCAGGATCACCGCCAGCTCTGCCTCATAGTCCAGCTGGCTCGTAAGCTCTTTGTGGGATGGGATCCCATCGCCGGGATCCGTGGCCCGGTTGACCCGCTTGGAAAAATACACCGCCTGATCCGGCTTGGAAAATGCTTCCTTTTTAAACCTGGCGGATTCCTCCGCGTGGGCCAGATAGTTGATCCCCAGGCAGATGATATCCTGGTCCGGCACCGGGATCGGGGCCATGATCTTTATGTCCTCCAGAGGCGCGGCATTGGATACCTCATAGGGAGGAAGCCCGGAAATATGGTCCAGGAGCTCCAGTTCCGACGGTCCGATCTCCCGTATGCCCTCCTTCATGGTCCGTTATTCCATTCCCGCCGCAGAAAGGGGATACACGAAGGTCCCTTCCCGGTTCAGTACCCCTGTCAGCTCCTTTTTATTTATGGCATAGGTCAAAAGCTTCATAAAGCCCTCCTCACCGGTTTCCTAGCGGATGCGTTCCGGGAAGCCCACTTTTTTCTGGACCTTTCTAAGGGTCTTATTGGAGAAATAGGACGCCTTCTCCGCGTTCTCCTTGATCACCTTATCCAGATATTCTTTGTTCTTGCTAAGATCTGCAAACCGGTCCTGGAGCGGCTTTAATACGCCGACCACAGCCTCGCCCACGGCCATTTTGAAATCACCGTAGCCCTTTCCATCGAATTCCCTCTCTACCTCTGCCGGTGTCTTTCCGGTACATGCGCAGTAGATGTCGATCAGGTTCTTAACGCCCGGCTGCTCGTCTCGGTACAGGATGATACCCTCGGAATCCGTCACAGCTCTCTTGCACTTGCGGATAATGGTATCTGGATCGTCCATGAGATAAATGCTGCCATTGGGGTTTTCATCGGACTTGGACATCTTTTTCGCCGGATCCTGTAAGCTCATGATCTTTGCTCCGGCCTTTCCGATATAGGCCTCCGGAACCGTGAACACATCTCCGTAGATATTATTGAAGCGGATGGCAATGTCCCTGGTGAGCTCTAAGTGCTGCATCTGGTCGATACCCACCGGCACCACGTCCGCCTGGTACAGCAGGATATCTGCGGCCATGAGCACCGGGTACGTGAACAGGCCCGCGTTGATATTGTCGGCATGCTTGGCAGCCTTGTCCTTAAACTGGGTCATCCGGTTCAGCTCGCCCATATAGGTAAAGCAGTTTAAGATCCAGGCCAGCTCCGCATGTCCCGATACATGGGACTGGTAATAAATGCAGTTTTTCTCCGGGTCAAGTCCGGCGGCAATATAAAGAGTCAGAAGTGTTCTTGCGCGCTTTCTAAGCTCTGCCGGGTCCTGACGGACAGTGATGGAATGCATATCCACGACACTGAAAAAGGTCTGGTAATCATCGGAAATCGTCACCCAGTTCTTTAAAGCCCCCAGATAGTTCCCGAGAGTCAGGTTACCGGTTGCCTGCATTCCGCTGAATAAAGTTTTCTTTCCGTCTAACATTGTTCCGTCTCCTTAAATTTCCTTTTCATTCTCCAGGGGCCGCCGCAAAGGGGAAATCCCAGACCCCGCCCGTTCGCAGCAGCCCCCTGTATTTTCAAACAATTCTTTTATATTATAATACACTTTCCGTCCATTGTCCACTCTTCATTAGAGCGGATCGGGGCTTGTATCCTTCCCGCTTTGCCGTTATAATGGAAGCAGAACTGTTTACAGAAAGGAAAGGAACCATCTATGGACAAGATCGCAAGCTTCACTGTCAACCACCTGAAACTTCTGCCCGGCGTCTATGTATCCAGACGGGATACCGCAGGAGACGCCCGGATCACCACCTTCGACATCCGTATGACCCGCCCCAACCATGAGCCTGTCATGAATACTGCGGAGATCCACACCATTGAACACCTGGGCGCCACGTTTCTGAGGAACCACAAGGTTTACAAGGACCGGGTCCTTTATTTCGGCCCCATGGGCTGCCGCACCGGCTTTTACCTTCTGCTGGCCGGAGACTATGAATCCGCAGATATCGTTCCTCTCCTTCAGGAAATGTTTTCCTATATCCGGGACTTTGAAGGGGAGATCCCCGGCGCAGCCGCCAGGGACTGCGGCAACTACCTGGATATGAACCTTCCCATGGCCAGGTATCTGGCCCGGAAGTTCTGCGACGAGGTGCTGGAGGATATCCAGGAGGACCGACTCATCTATCCCGAATAAGCCATATCCGGCCGGGGATGCTGAAAAACAGGCTGAGAACTGTTCAACGCCGCCTTTTCAGTGCCCCGGCCGTTTTTTCTTTCCGGCAGCTCCATTGGCTCCGGGGGTGGACCTCCCCCGGAACCGCCGGGCCTTTTCAGGCTAAACCGCTGACGGATCGGCAGACGCCTTTACGGACTGGACCGCGGACGGATCGGCAGATGCCTTTGCCTCAGGTCCAGCCGCCGGCGCGGGCAGCTCCCTTCCGCCTTCCTCCTCCGGCGCTCCGTTTCCTGGCTGTCCGCATAAGACCACGATGCTCCGCGGCATCATGGCGATCTGGGACTGGTCCTTCAGCTCCGGCGCCGCAGTCTCTCCGTACACGCCCTTTTCCGGGCCCTTTGACGTATCGTAAAGCACATGCCAGGTCTGGCCCTTGGGAAGGTGGGGAAGACCGAATACATGGGGCTCCCAGTGCATGTTATAAAGTACATACATGGTATCGTCCTGGCTTCCGTCCTCCTTCGTCCCATATTCCCCCCAGTAAAGGATCCCCAACTGGCGGCGGAAATTCTCAAACTCCGGCCGCCATACGTATTCGCCGTGGTAGGAAACATCCGGGCGTCCGCAGGATCTGTAATCCATGATCCGGGGCTCCCTCTCCATATGGAATACACCATGTTTTTTCCGGAAAGCAATGAGCCCCTTTACAAATTCAAAGATGTCCCGGTTGGTCTCCAGAAGCCTCCAGTCCAGCCAGGAGATCCGGTTATCCTGGCAGTACGCGTTATTATTTCCCTCCTGGGAATTCCCAAATTCGTCGCCCGCCAGCAGAAGCGGCGTTCCCTGGCTTAAAAACAGCAGAAGAAACCCATTGCAGAGCTGCTGCTTTCTCAGGTCCCGGATCCTTTTTTTCCTGGTGGGTCCCTCCTCGCCGCAGTTCCAGGAATAATTGTGATCCGTGCCGTCCCGGTTGTCCTCATGGTTGTCCTCGTTGTGCTTCCGGTCATAGGAGACCATGTCCATCATGGTCATGCCGTTGGTATTGGCCATATAATTGATGACGCCGTATTCTGCCGGATTCCTTCTGGAATGGAATGCCAGGCTGTTTAACATCCCCTCGTCGCCCTTCAGAAGCCGCCGCATGTCCTCCTCAAACCGGCCGTTGTATTCCGCCAGGTGCTTGTCCCGCAGCGTCACCTTCCCGTCTCCCGGCATGGGATAGCCTGTTTTGGGCCTCCTTTCCAGGGCCTCCTCCCAGCTGTCTGCAAACAGCTTGGTGCACCGTAAGAACGGATCCCCGGCAATGGCCTCCCTGGGGGCAAAGCCCGTGAGGCGGAAGCCGTCCACATGATACTCCTGGAGCCAGTAACGGAGGACGTGGAGCACATCGCCGGGAGACTCCTTACCTGTGAAATAAAACTCCAGGATACACTCCATATTTTCCCGGTGGAGCGCCTTCACAAGCTCCTTGAATTCTCTCTCCGGCTCGGTCTCCCCGGAGCCATAGGAGGTCTTCAGTGCATAAAGGAACGATGGGCCGTATCCCCAGTAGTTGATCCGCCCCGTGGCCTCCGGCTTCTGTCCCGGGAGCCCGGCCGCAGGCTCTGTGACCATGACCTCGTCAAACTCCGTCACTGGAAGAAGCTCCACTGCCGTTACGCCCAGCTCCTTTAAATACGGGATCTTTTCCCGGATCCCACCGAAGGTTCCCCGGTCTTTCACACCGGAGGATCTATGCTTTGTGAATCCCCGCACATGGAGCCGGTAGATGATGCTGTCAGAATATGGGATCTCCGGCCTCACATCATCCTCCCAGTCAAATTCCCCGGTCAGAAGCCTGGCCCGCACCGGCTTCCCGGCCCGGGAAAGGTCCCCCCATTTTTCCCGGCCTGTGACCATCCTGGCACAGGGATCCGGCATCCACTGGCCGTCGCACTGGAAGCCGTATTCCATATTTTCAAGATCATATCCCTTTAAGGTCATGGACCAGACGTCTCCGACCCGGTCCCTTTCCTGGAAATCGATGACTTCCGCCGCCTTTTTTTCTCCTCTCCGGAATAAAAGGAGGCTGACCTTTTTCCCCTCAGCCTGCACGAGGATCTCTGCCCCTTCTTCTGTCGGCGTTACTCCCAATGGATAGAGGAGCTCATGTCTGTTCTTTCGTCCCGTCATATCCCGTCCTCCGTTCTATTCTACGTCTGTAAGCCTACCCCTGCTGCTCTGCGATCTTCGCCGCCAGCTCTTCCAGATACATCCACCGGTCCATCTTTTCTTCCAGCTCTTTCTCTGCCTTTTCCTTTTCCTCCATAAGCTGGTTCAGCTTTACAAAATCCCGGGCCGATGCCTGGATCTCTTCTTCGATCCCTGTGATCCTCTCCTCCAGAGCCGCCATATCTGCCTCGATGGTCTCGTAATCCTTCTGTTCTTTATAGGTAAATTTCAGCTTCTGCGGCCCGCGGGTCCTCTGCCCCTTTTCCTTTGGAGGGGCCGCAGGCTTCACGTCCGCCCGGCTCTCCTCTTCCGCTTCAGCCTCCGCGGCCTTACGGGCTGCATAATCCGTAAACCCGCCTTCATACTGGCGGAGAACGCCGTCTCCCTCAAAAGCAAAGATCCGCCGCACCACCCGGTCCAGGAAATACCGGTCATGGGATACGGTGATGACGATACCCTGGAAGCTGTCCAGGTAATCCTCCAGGATCATCAGCGTTTTAATGTCCAGATCGTTGGTAGGCTCGTCCAGGATCAGCACATTGGGCGCGCTCATGAGGATCTTTAACAGATACAGCCGCCGCCGCTCACCGCCGGACAGCTTCTGGATCACCGTATACTGCACCGACGGCGGGAATAAAAACCGCTCCAGCATCTGGGAGGCGCTGATGCTCCCGTCCTTTGTCTGGACGTACTCCGCCACGTTCCGTATATAGTCGATGACCTTAAGGCTGGTATCCATGTCCTCATTTTCCTGGGAAAAATATCCGATCTTCACCGTCTGTCCGATCTCCACCGTACCGGAATCCGGCTTTTCCCATCCGGCGATGATCTTCATCAGCGTGGACTTCCCGCTGCCGTTGGGGCCGATATATCCGATCCTGTCATTTTTCAGAAAAAAATACGTATAGTCCTTTATGAGCACCTTGTCCCCGTAGGCCTTGCAGATCCCCGACAGCTCCACGGTCGTCCTTCCCAGGCGGCTGGAAATGGATTCCATTTCCACAGCCTGCTCCTTTTCCGGCCCTTTGGCATCCCGGAGCGCCTCATACCTCTGGATCCGCCCCTTCTGCTTGGTAGATCTGGCCCGGGCTCCCCGCTTCATCCACTCCAGCTCCACCCGGAGGATGGACTGGCGTTTCCGCTCCGACGCCTGTTCCATATCCATACGCTCGGCCTTCAGCTCCAGGAATCCCTCGTAGTTGGCCTGGTAGCTGTACAGCTTCCCGTTATCCAGCTCCACGATGCGGTTGGTGACGCTGTCCAGAAAATACCGGTCATGGGTGATCATAAGCAGCGCGCCCTTAAACCGCTTTAAATACTCCTCCAGCCAGTCTGCCATGGCGCTGTCCAGGTGGTTGGTGGGCTCGTCCAGGATCAGCAGGTCCGTGGGCGATAAAAGGACTGACGCCAGGGCCGCACGCTTTTTCTGGCCGCCGGATAACTGTCCGATCTGCTGGTCATGTTCCGGGATCCCCAGCCGGTTCAGCATGGCCTTTGCCTGGCTTTCCAGGTCCCAGATCTGGTCATGATACCGGCTCCGGTTTTCCCTGAGGACGCTTTCCAGGACCGTTTCTCCCTCCTCAAACACCGGATTCTGGGGAAGATAGCGGATATCCAGGTTCCTCCCGCGGACAACGGTCCCCGTATCCGGCTCCTCCAGGCCTGCCACCAGCTTTAAAAGCGTGGATTTTCCGGTGCCGTTGACGCCGATCAGGCCGATCTTATCCCCTTCGTTGATGGAAAAATCCGTGTCATTGAGGATCAGCCGTTCTGTATATGATTTGGTCAGATGCTCTGCCGTTACAAGATTCATGATTCGTATACCCTTTCCTTTAGTCCCCGATCACCACTTCCACCGGACAGTGATCGCTTCCCAGAACGTCCGTGTGGATGGCCGCGCTCACCAGCCGGTCCTTCAGGCTGTCCGATACGCAGAAATAGTCGATGCGCCACCCGGCGTTCTTCTGGCGGGCAGAAAACCGGTAGGACCACCAGGAGTAAACGCCCTCCAGATCCGGGTTAAAGTATCTCCAGGTGTCGATGAAGCCCGCATCCAGGAGTCTTGTGAATTTTTCTCTTTCCTCGTCCGTAAAGCCCGCGTTCTTCCGGTTAGTCTTCGGATTCTTCAGATCGATCTCCTTATGGGCGACGTTTAAGTCCCCGCAGAAGACCACCGGCTTTTTCTCCTCCAGCTTTTTCAGATAGGAAAGGAACGCGTCCTCCCACTCCATCCGGTAATCCAGACGCTTTAAGCCGTCCTGGGAGTTGGGCGTGTAGCAGGTGACCACATAGTAATCGTCAAATTCTGCGGTGATGACGCGCCCCTCCTTATCGTGCTCCGGGATCCCCAGGCCGTAGGAAACGGAGACCGGCTCCTCCTTTGTGAACATGGCCGTGCCGGAGTATCCCTTTTTCTCTGCATAATTCCAATACTGGCGGTAGCCTGGAAGGTCCAGCTCGATCTGTCCCTCCTGGAGCTTGCTTTCCTGGATACAGAAAATGTCCGCATCCGATTCCTTTACATATTCTAAAAATCCCTTGCCCACGCATGCCCGGAGGCCGTTGACATTCCAGGAAATCATTTTTCTCATGAAGTTTCTCCTCGTATGATCCGTATGATAAAATTTGCAGATGCTTTTTAAGCACATCTGCCTGACTCAGTTTTCACAGCTCCAGTATATCATCTTTCATGACAATTTAAAAGAAAATTTCCTATGACAAAAGCCGGGGCCCGTCTGAACGGCGTTTCCCGGCTTTTTGTATGGGAGCGTTAATCCTTTAAGAATCTGGCTTCCCAGGCGTATTCTTCCATTTTTTCGATCTCTTCCTCTGTGAACCCGAACACGGTCCGCATCAGATCCAGCTCCTTATTTACATTGGTCCTGGAGCAGGTCATGTTGTCGGAGTTGACAGTCACCC
>ENA-ORTV01003566-ORTV01003566.1-human-gut-metagenome-genome-assembly--contig:-NODE-3566-length-12804-cov-3.465370_pt1 | contig 12804 bp, 9 predicted proteins | sample MGYA00241915_ERZ509194 | MGnify/ENA primary metagenome ERZ509194 (study PRJEB26280, sample SAMEA2338810) | human gut metagenome | biome: human gut; feature: human-associated habitat; material: faeces... | reverse complement strand
CCCCGCCCGCCACATGAGCGTGGGCGCGCCTCCCTTCGCCCGCCCCCTGCTGTACGGTGAGCAGGAGGAGGTCCGCACCGTGGCCGGCGGCGACCGCACCGGCAAGGCCCTGGCCCTGCTGCACAAGGCCATCGAGAACCACGTCTGGCGTCAGGAGCAGTGCGTGAACCTGATCCCCTCCGAGAATACCCCCAGCCGGGCCGTGCGCCTGCTGTCCGGCAGCGACCCGGCCTGCCGCTATGCCGAGCACAAGAAGATCCTGGCCTTTTATGAGAAGGAGGTGTTCTATTACCAGGGCACCAAGTTCATCGACCAGGTGGAGCGTATGCTCACCGAGGAAATGCGCGCCTACTTCGGCTGCACCGAGGTGGAGACCCGGACCCTCAGCGGCCAGATGTCCAACATGGCGGTGTTCTCCGCCCTGACGGACTGGAAAAACCGCTTCGACCGCAAGAAGGATGCCAAGCGCCTGGGCTACGTCATGAACAACCACATCATCAAGGGCGGTCACCTGTCCGCCCAGCCCATGGGCGCCCTCCACGACTATATCGCCGTGGACCCCGTCACCGAAAAGCCCGCCGTGGTAAACTTCCCCGTCTGCCGGGACAACCCCTATAAGATGGACGTGGAGGAGACCAAGAAGCTCATCGACCGCTACCGTCCCGAGCTCATCATCTTCGGCAAGTCCATGGTTCTGCATAAGGAGCCTGTGGCCCAGATCCGCCGCTTTGTGGACGAGCAGAAGATTCCCACCACCATTATGTACGATATGGCCCATGTGCTGGGCCTCATCGGCGACCATTTCCAGAACCCCTTCCAGGAGGGCGCGGAGATCGTCACCGGCTCCACCCACAAGACCTTCTTCGGCCCCCAGCGCGGCGTCATCGGCGTCAACTATAAGGAGGAGGACCTGAAATACGGCCTGTGGAAGACCATCGAGAGCCGCACCTTCCCCGGCAGCGTCTCCAACCACCATCTGGGCACCCAGCTGGGTATGCTCATGGCGGCCTATGAAATGAACCAGTTCCGCGACGCCTATCAGAGCGCCATTATCCGCAACGCCAAGTCCTTCGCCCGCAGCCTCAGGAGCTATGGTCTGGACGTGGTGGGCGATCCCGCCATCGACTACACCGAGACCCACCAGGTCATCGTCTCCGTGGGCTACGGCGAGGGCGCGGAGATCGCCGAGCGCCTGGAGCAGAACAACGTCATCGTCAACTACCAGGCCACCCCCGATGAGGAGGGCTTCACCGCCTCCGGCGCCCTGCGTATGGGCGTCAGCGAGATGACCCGCTTCGGCTTCGAGGAGAAGGACTTCGACCAGCTGGCCTCCCTGATGGCCGACTGCATCCTCCGGGGCCGCGGGATCAAGGCCGATGTGGAGCAGCTCCGGGCCCGTCACACCGAAATGCGCTACTGCTTCGACGATGCCGCCATCAACGACGCCCTGGAGCAGCTGGCCGGCAAGCTGGACATCTGAACAAACAACAAAACATATTAAATTTGGAGGTAAATCATCATGCTGTATCCGACTGATCTGAAGTATTCCAAGTCCCACGAGTGGGTGAAAATGGAGGACGGCGTGGCCGTCATCGGTATTTCCGACTTTGCCCAGGACGCTCTGGGCGACGTGGTGTTCGTGAACCTGCCCGGCGAGGGCGACGACGTCACCTGCGGCGACGCCTTCGGCGATGTGGAGTCCGTGAAGGCCGTGTCCGACCTGGTGTGCCCCGTCACCGGCGCCGTGTGCGCCGTCAACGAGGAGCTGCTGGACCAGCCTGAGCTGCTGAACAAGGCTCCCTATGACGCCTGGATCATCAAGGTGGAGAACGTCACCGACACCGAGGAGCTGCTGGACGCCGCCGCCTACGAGGCCTTCTGCACCGAGGAGGGCTGAGCATGGGCAGCTATGTCCCCTCTACCCAAGCCCAGCGGGAGCAGATGCTCCGCGCCGTGGGGCTGGAGAATGTCATGGACCTGTACCGGGACGTGCCGGAGCAGATGCTTCTGCGGGAGCCCCTGAACATCCCCGGCGGCATGAGCGAGCTGGAGGCAAGCCGGGCGGTGTCCGCCATGGCCGCCGAAAACCGCACCTACGCCACCGTTCTCCGGGGCGCAGGTGCCTATGACCACTACATCCCCTCCATCGTCAAATATATCCCCGCCAAGGAGGAGTTCCTCACGGCCTACACCCCCTATCAGGCGGAAATGAGCCAGGGTCTGCTGCAATCCATCTTCGAGTATCAGACCATGATCTGTGAGCTCACCGGCATGGACGTGTCCAACGCCTCTGTGTACGATGGGGCCACTGCCGCCGCCGAGGCGGCGGCCATGTGCCGCGAGCGCAAGCGCCGGGTGACCCTCATTTCCGGCGCGGCCCACCCCGACACCATCAACACCGTCCGCACCTATTGCTACGGCACCGGCGACGAGCTGCGCGTGGTGCCGGCCAAGGACGGCAAAACCGACCTGGAGGCCCTGGTCTCCATGCTGGATGAGGAGGTTGCCTCCTTCTACGTCCAGCAGCCCAACTTCTTCGGCCTGTTTGAGGACGCCGAGGCCCTGGGCCAGGCCGTCCACCAGGCCGGGGCCAGGTACATCATGGGCTGCAACCCCATTGCCCTGGCCGTTATGAAAACGCCCCGGGACTGCGGAGCGGACATCGCCGTGGGCGAGGGGCAGCCCTTGGGTCTGCCCCTGGGCTGCGGCGGCCCGTATCTGGGCTATATGGCCGCCACCGATAAGCTCATGCGCAAGCTCCCCGGCCGCATCGTGGGCGAGACCACCGACCATCAGGGCCGCCGGGCCTACGTCCTGAGTCTCCAGGCCCGGGAGCAGCACATCCGCCGGGAGAAGGCCAGCAGCAACATCTGCTCCAACGAGGCGCTGTGCGCCCTGACCGCCGGGCTGTACATGGCCACCATGGGTCCCGACGGCATGGCCCAGGCGGCGGAGCAGTCCATGGCCAAGGCCCATTATCTGGAAAAGGCCCTGTGTGCCCTGCCCGGGGTGGAGCCGGTATACGGCGGTGCGTATTTCCACGAGTTTGTCCTGAAAATGCCCCGCAGCCAGGAGCTGCTGGAGGCCCTGGACCGCCGGGGCATCCTGGGCGGTCTGCCTCTGGGCGACGACCGGGTCCTGTGGTGCGCCACGGAGAAGGTCAGCCGCCGGGAGCTGGACGAAGCCGTATCCATCGTCAAGGAGGTGCTGGACAAATGAAGCTGATTTTTGAAAAGAGCGTGCCCGGCCGCCGGTGCACCATCCTGCCCCCCTGCGACGTGGACGCCGTCTCCCTGCCGGAGTCCCTGCGCCGGGAGACGAAGCCCGACCTGCCCCAGCTCAGCGAGACCGATATCTCCCGCCACTATACGGAGCTGTGCCACCAGGTACACGGCGTCAACTGCGGCTTCTACCCCCTGGGCTCCTGCACCATGAAGTACAATCCCCGCATCGACGAGGAGATGGCGGCCCTGCCGGGGTTCACCGGCTGCCACCCCCTGGCCCCCCGGGAGTCCCTGGCGGGTATGCGCCATGTGCTGGACACCGCGCAGGAGTACCTGTGCCAGATCACCGGCATGGACGGCATGACCTTCCAGCCTGCCGCCGGAGCCCACGGCGAGTTCACCGGCGTCCTGCTGATCAAGCAGTACCACGATGCCCGGGGCGACCACAAGCGCACCAAGATCATCGTGCCCGACTCGGCCCATGGCACCAACCCCGCCACGGCGGCTATGTGCGGCTATGAGGTGGTGAACATCGCCTCCGGCCCGGACGGCTGCGTGGACCTGGACAGCCTGCGCTCTGCCCTGGGGGACGATACCGCCGGTCTGATGCTCACCAACCCCAACACCGTGGGCATCTTCGATAAAAACATCCTGGAGATCACGCGTCTGGTCCATGAGGCCGGCGGCCTGTGCTACTACGATGGGGCCAACCTCAACGCCGTTATGGGCATCGTCCGCCCCGGCGACATGGGCTTTGACTGCATCCACATGAACCTGCACAAGACCTTCGCCACGCCTCATGGCGGCGGCGGTCCCGGCGCAGGCGCCGTGGGCTGCAAGGATTTCCTGATCCCCTATCTGCCCCATTCCGCCCTGGCGGAGGAGCCCGGCCATATCCAGGTCCGCAGCTTCATGGGCAACTTCCTGGTGGTGGTCCGGGCGCTGACGTACCTGCTGACCCTGGGCCGCCAGGGCATCCCCGAGGCGGCGCAGAACGCCGTGCTCAACGCCAACTACCTGCAGGAGAAGCTCCGGGGCACCTTCCAGCCGGCCTATGACCGCATCTGTATGCACGAGTTCGTGCTGGATCTCAGCGGCCTGAAGAAGGAGACCGGCGTCTCCGCCCTGGATGTGGCCAAGTCCCTGATTGACGAGGGCATTCATCCGCCCACCATGTACTTCCCCCTGATCGTCCATGAGGCCCTGATGCTGGAGCCCACGGAGACCGAGGGACCCGAGGTCCTGGACCAGGCGGCGGAGGTGCTGCGGATGCTGTACCAGCGGGCCTACGATGACCCCGAAGCCATGCACGATGCACCCCACCATATGCCCATCGGCCGTCCCGACGAGGTAAAGGCCGCCCGGCACCCGATTCTGCGTTGGAGGAAACCATGATCAAGCACCTGTATACCTATTCCGGCAACGGAACCGATCCCTATCGCAACCTGGCCCTGGAGCAATACCTGACGGAGCATGTGGCGGACGACGCCTGCATCCTCTACCTGTGGCAGAACCAGAACACCGTGGTCATCGGCCGCAACCAGAACGCCTGGCAGGAGTGCCGCACCGGCCTGCTGGAGCAGGAGGGAGGCACCCTGGCCCGCCGTCTGTCCGGCGGCGGTGCAGTGTTCCACGACATGGGGAATCTGAACTTCACCTTCTCCGTGTCCACCGGGAATTATGACCTGTCCCGCCAACAGCGGGTGATCCTGGAGGCCTGCCGTCTGCTGGGCATCCAGGCGGAGCTGTCCGGCCGCAACGACCTGCTGGCCCAGGGCCGGAAATTCTCCGGCAACTCCTTCTACAATCACGGCGGCCGCTCCTTCCACAACGGCACCCTGCTCATCGACGCGGACATGACCAAAATGGGCCGCTATCTCAGCCCGTCCCCGGCCAAGATCGCCAGCAAGGGCGTGGCGTCCGTGGCGTCCCGGGTGGTGAATCTGCGGGAGCTGTGCCCCGGTCTGACGGTGGCGGGCATGACCGACGCCATGAACCGGGCCTTCCAGCAGGTATACGGCCTGACGGCCCAGCCCCTGGAGGAGAAGGATTTTGACCAGGAGGCCCTGGAGAAGCTGTACAGGCAGTTCAGCAGCCGCGACTGGGTATACGGGGCCACGTTCCCCTTTGATTTTTCCTGCACCGAAAAGTTCCCCTGGGGCGAGGTCAGCATCCGGCTGCGGGTGGAGCAGGGCATTTGCCGCCAGGCGGCGGTGTATACCGACGCCATGGACGCCCACCTGTTCGACGTTCTGACCCGGAAGCTGGAGGGCTGCGCCTTCTCCGGCGCGGCGTTGTGCGGCGCGGTGGAGTCTGCGGGCCTGCCTGCGGACGTAGCCGGGGATCTCTGCGGCCTGATCCGCAGCCAAAACCTATAACGAATAACGGAGGATGGACCAATGTCCGATTATCAGCTCATTGTCATCGGCGCGGGGCCCGGGGGCTACACCGCCGCCCTGCAGGCGGCCAAGCGCGGCCTGCACACCGCCGTGGTGGAGCGCCGGGAGGTGGGCGGTACCTGCCTGAACCGGGGCTGCATCCCCACCAAGACTCTGCTCCACGCCTCCCAGGTGTACCGGGACGCCGTGGACGGAGCCCCTGCCGGGGTCCACGCCGGAGACATCACCTTTGACCTGGCGGAGATGTTCGCCTATAAGCGCGGCGTCTCCGAAAAGCTCCGGGGGGGTATCCACGCCCTGCTGAAGGGGGCCAGGGTGGACCTGCTGGAGGGGACCGCCCGCATCGACGCTCCAGGCCGGGTCACCGTCACCGGCCCGGCAGGGGAGACTGCCTACACCGCCGACCGCCTCCTGATCGCCACCGGCTCCGTGCCGGTGCGCCCGCCGATTCCAGGGCTGGACCTGCCGGGGGTCATGACCTCCGACCAGCTGCTGGAGGGCAGCGACACCCTGTATGAGTCCCTGGTCATCATGGGCGGCGGCGTCATCGGCGTGGAGTTTGCCACGTTTTATGCCAACCTGGGCTGCCGGGTCACCCTCATCGAGGGCATGGACCGGCTGCTGCCCACCATGGACCGGGAGCTGGGCCAGAATCTGGGCCAGATCCTGAAAAAGCAGGGGGTGGAGGTGCTGACCTCCGCCATGGTCCAAAGCGTGGAGCAGGCTTCCCAGGGCCTGACCGTCCATATTGACCAGAAGGGCAAGGAAAAGGCCGTCTCCGGTGAAAAGGTCCTGTGCGCCATTGGCCGCCGTCCCTGCTGGGACGGGTTGTTTGCCCCGGACCTGACGCCTGAGACCCGGAGCCGCAGCCTCCGGGTGGACGAGGATTTCCAGACCAGCATCCCCGGCGTATACGCCATCGGCGATGTGTCCGCCGTGATCCAGCTGGCCCATGTGGCCGCCGCCCAGGGCATTGCCTGCGTGGACCGCCTGTGCGGCGCGGCCTCCGCCACGGATCTGAACGTGGTGCCCAGCTGCATTTACAGCAGCCCCGAGATCGCCGTGGTGGGCCTCACCGAGGCTGAGGCCAAGGAGCAGGGCATCAACGCCGTGTCCGGTAAGTGCACCATGTTCGGCAACGCCCGCACGGTCATTGAGGACCCGGGCCGCTGCTTCATGAAGCTGGTGGCCGACCGGGATACCGGACGACTCATCGGCGCGCAGCTGATGTGCCAGCACGCCAGCGACATCATCAGCCAGCTCAGCGCCGCCCTGGTCAACGGTCTGACGGTGCGCCAGCTGCTGGCCGTTATGCGTCCCCACCCCTCCTTCGAGGAGGCCATGACCGAGGCGCTGGAGCGCCTGGCCGAAAAGCTGTAACTTCTCTATAACAAGAGCATGCCCTGGGCACAACGCCCAGGGCATGCCAGTCTGTCAAAAAAGTAGGATTACCCCCGCCTTCGGAAAGGAAGATAGTTACGAAAGAAACCCATCAGGGGTGTCTTTCGTTTTCAATCACCGCATTTTCAGAACTTTTATGAAAGTTTTGAAAATGCTTTTCAGCTTGTCAAATCTTTTTGACAAGCTGAAACATGCCCTGGGCAAAACGCCCAGGGCATGCTCTTGTCATTTTTTCAGCTTTTCCCAGATCACCGGCTGCCCGGCGGCCAGGGTTTTCGGCAGGTCCAGCACCCGCTGGTTCCGGCTGCCCCGGAATTGCAGACTGATGTCCTTTTCCGCCGCCACGAACCGTCCGTCCACCAGCACGTCGATGCAGGAGAGCAGGTCGTCCGTCACGGCACACCGGGGATGGGACCCCTCCCGCAGCAGCTCATCCTCCAGCCGGAAGCCGGTGAAGCACCAGATGGTCTTTCCCGGGTACCGCCGCCGGACCTCCTGCAGAAAGGGCAGCAGGTCCCTCTGGTTTTCCGGCTCGAAGGGCTCGCCCCCCAGCACCGTCAGCCCGTCCACATAGGACTTGTCCAGCTCGGCGAAAATCTCCCGCTCCGTGTCGGCGGTGAAGGGCCTGCCGAAGTGGAAGTCCCAGGTCTGGGGCTGGAAGCAGTCCGGGCAGTGGTTGGTGCAGCCGGACACAAACAGCGTCACCCGCACCCCGATGCCGTTGGCAATATCACATTTTTTCAGATTGCCATAGTACACGATATTGCTCCTTATGGGTAATATATACTACCAAACAGCGACCGAAGCGGGAACCTCTTACAGGTGCAGCACCCGGTCCTTGATCTCCTGGGTCCGGCCCTGATTCCAGAACTGGGTCCCGATATAGCCGCAGGTGCGGCGGGCCACGTTCATCTTGTCCTGGTCGGTATTGCCGCACTGGGGACACTTCCAGATGAGCTTGCCGTCCTCCTCCACGATCTGGATCTCACCGTCCCAGCCGCAGACCTGGCAATAGTCGCTTTTGGTGTTCAGCTCGGCGTAGATGATGTGGTCATAAATGAACTTCATGACCTCCAGCACCGCGGGGATGTTGTTCTGCATGTCCGGCACCTCCACATAGCTGATGGCGCCGCCGGGGGACAGGTGCTGGAACTGGGCCTCAAACTCCAGCTTGGTGAAGGCGTCGATCTCCTCGGTGACATTGACATGATAGCTGTTGGTGATATAGCCCTTGTCGGTGATGCCCTTGATGACGCCGAAGCGCTTTTGCAGGCACTTGGCAAACTTATAGGTGGTGGACTCCAGAGGCGTGCCGTACAGGGAATAGTCGATGTTCTCGGCGGTTTTCCACTCCTTGCACTTGTCGTTCATCTTCTGCATGATGTCCAGGGCGAAGGGGGTGGCGGCGGGGTCCGTGTGGCTCTTGCCGGTCATGTATTTCACGCACTCATACAGGCCCGCATAGCCCAGGGAGATGGTGGAATAGCCGTTATACAGCAGCTTGTCGATGGTTTCGCCCTTTTTCAGCCGGGCCAGCGCGCCGTATTGCCACAGGATGGGGGCGGCGTCCGACGTGGTGCCCAGCAGACGCTCGTGGCGGCACCGCAGCGCCCGGTGGCACAGCTCCAGCCGCTCCTCGAAGATCTGCCAGAACCTGTCCATATTTCCGCCGGAGGACAGGGCCACGTCCGGCAGATTGATGGTGACCACGCCCTGATTGAACCGGCCATAGTATTTGTGCTTGCCGGGCTCGTAATTCCCGGCGTTGGCAACGTTGCCGATCCCGGCGTCGGTAAAACGGTCCGGGGTCAGGAAGGAGCGGCACCCCATGCAGGTGTACACGTCGCCCTTGAGCTCCTTCATCTTCTTTTCGGAGATATAGTCCGGCACCATGCGGCGGGCGGTGCATTTGGCGGCCAGCTCCGTCAGGTACCAATAGGGGGAGTCCTCATGGATGTTGTCCTCCTCCAGGGTATAGATTAGCTTGGGGAAGGCGGGGGTCACCCACACGCCCTGCTCATTCTTCACGCCCTGGTACCGCTGGAGGAGCATCTCCTCGATGATCATGGCCAGGTCCTTCTTCTCCCGCTCGTTCCGGGCCTCGTTCAGATACATGAACACCGTGATGAAGGGGGCCTGTCCGTTGGTGGTCAGCAGGGTCACCACCTGATACTGGATGGTCTGCACGCCCCGGCGGATCTCCTCCCGCAGGCGGGCCTCCACCAGCTCGCTGATCTTCTCCTCGCCGGGGTCCACGCCGATGGACGCCATCTCCGCCAGCACGATGCGGCGGATCTTCTGGCGGCTGACCTCCACAAAGGGGGCCAGGTGGGTCAGGCTGATGGACTGGCCGCCATACTGGTTGGAGGCCACCTGGGCCACGATCTGGGTGGCGATGTTGCAGGCGGTGGCGAAGGAGTGGGGCTTTTCGATCATGGTGCCGGTGATGACGGTGCCGTTTTGCAGCATGTCCTCCAGGTTCACCAGGTCGCAGTTGTGCATATGCTGGGCGAAATAGTCGGTGTCGTGGAAATGGATGATGCCCTCCTCATGGGCCTCCACAATATCCTGGGGCAGCAGCAGACGGTTGGTGATATCCCGGGACACCTCGCCGGCCATATAATCCCGCTGGGTGGAGTTCACCACGGGATTCTTATTGGAGTTCTCCTGCTTGGCCTCCTCATTGTTGCACTCGATGAGGGAGAGGATCTTGTCGTCGGTGGTGTTGGCCCTGCGCACCAGGGACCGGGTATAGCGGTAGGTGATGTAGTGCTTGGCCACCTCAAAGGCCCCATGGGCCATAATGTGGTGCTCCACCATATCCTGGATCTCCTCCACTGTGGGAGCGCGGTTCATCTTCTGGCACTGCAGCTCCACGGACTCGGCGATGCGCCCGATCTGCACGGGAGTCATGCGGTCCGCCTCGGTCACAGAGTTGTTGGCCTTGGTGATGGCCCGCTCGATCTTCTGAATGTCAAAAGCAACCTCCGCTCCGTTGCGCTTGATGATCTTCATGTGTAACGTCCTCCCTCTCCTCAGATTTTTCTCTCTCCACAGGAAAAGCTGCCTCAATGGGCAGCGGTCAATCAGCTTCTTAATCATATACCATATCCTGTGCTGATGCAAGCCTAAAGCCCTAAATATGGGGAAAATGCCTGACGAAAATCCCCGGGATATTTTGTCCATTCTGTACAATGGACACAAGATATGGGAGTATTGACCCCTCTGTCACCTACAATATATAGTATGACAAGACAGTTTGCAGCTGCAAATGCAACAAAAGAGGCCGCCGGGAGGATATTTTCCCGGCGGCCTCGCTCATTTGATAAATTGTATCACGCCGCAGCCAGCGTCCGGTTGGATTTCCAGAAGCGTACCATGAACGCCAGCGCCATGACCAGACACACCGCCTCGGAGATCACCGGTGCAAACCAGATGGCCTCGCCGCCCCACAGGGCGGCCAGCGCCAGCAGGGCTCCGGCCTGCAGCACCAGCCCCCGGCCGGTGGAGATGCAGATAGCCGGACGGGGCTGCTCCACCGCCGTCAGGAATCCGCCCATCAGCACGTTGAAGCCAACCAGCAGATAGCACAGGCCGTACCGCCGCAGAGCGCCCACGGACACGTCGCTGAGAGCGGCGTTGTTGTCGCCCAGGAAGATGTGGACGATCTGCGGGGCGAACAGCTGCACCGCGCCGAAGCACAGCACCGTCATACCCGCCAGCGTCACCAGGCCGTATTGCAGCAGGCGGCGGCAGCCCTTCCGGTCCCGCTGCCCGTAGTGATAGCTGACCAGCGGCTGAGACCCCTGGGACACGCCCAGCATGATGTTCAGGATCAGTGTATTGATGTAAGCAATGATGGTATAGCTCACCAGACCGTCCTGGCCGATGCAGCGCAGGATGGTGCGGTTGAACAGGAAGATCATCAGGCCGTTGCACAGCTCCGTGGCCCCGTCGGCCACGCCGATGGGCAGCAGCCGGCGGTAAATATGCCGGTCCGGCCGGAAGCGCACCAGGTGGAAGGTGGTGTGCTTTCCCAGAAAGTGGGTCAGATACATGACGCAGGTCAGCAGCTGGGAAAGACCCGTGGCAAAGGCCGCGCCCCATGCGCCCCAGTCCAGCACGAAGATGGCCACATAGTCCAGCACACAGTTGGTCAGGCACCCGGTGATCACCGTGATGATGGCCAGGGCAGGCCGTCCGTCGGTTTTCACCAGGATCTCCATGTTGTACGACACGATGAAGCATACGGCGAAGGGCGCCAGTCCCCGCAGATAGTCCTTGGTGTACTCCAGCGTTACGTCCTTGGCGCCCAGCAGCATGGCGAAGGGCTCCAGAAACACCAGCACCAGCCCGGTGATCACCAGGCCGATAACCATCAGCACCGCCAGATTCTGGGAAAACAGACGGTTGGCGTTTTCCCGGCGGCCCTCGCCCAGATAGATGGCGATGATGGTGCTGGTGCCCACGGCGAACAGCACGGCAATGGAGAACATGACATTCATAAAGGGAACGGCCAGATTGACAGCGCTCATGGCGTATTCGCCCACGCCCTTGGCCACGAACAGGCCGTCTACAATGGAGTACAGGGAGAACACCATCAGAGAGGCCACCGTGGCGGCGGAGAAGTGGAGGAACTGGGAGAGCAGACTGCGCTTGTTCAGCATTTTGGATGATTTTCCTTTCCTTTCAGCGGCGTACCGCAAATTCTACTGCCATTATATCCGAAATTTTCCAGCCAGTCAAGTCCCGGGACGCTTGAAAACCGGCGCAGAGTTTAGTATAATAAATAAAAAGAGAGTTTGGGGAGGTTTTTGCCGTGAAAATATATGTCATGGATGCATTCGCCGCCAAGCTGTTTGGCGGCAACCAGGCAGGGGTAGCCCTGCCGGAGGGGGACGTCAGCGACGAGACCATGCGCCTGATCGCCGCCGAGCTGAAGCATTCGGAGACGGCCTTCGTCCGCCCGCGGGAGGACGGCAGCGTGGACCTGCGCTATTTCACCCCGGCAGGAGAGGTGGAGCTGTGCGGCCACGCCACCATTGCCGCCTTTGCCCTGCTGCGGCGGCTGGGGCGGCTGTCCGACGGACGCCACATTGCCCGCACCAAGGCCGGGGAGCTGCAGATCTCCGTGGACGGCGACGTGGTGTGGATGGATATGGCCCCGCCCCGGTGGCTGGGGGAGCTGACCCGGGTGGAGTGGGAACCCCTGTACCGGGCCTTCGGCCTGACCGGTGCGGACCGGCCCCGGGACCTGACGCCCCAGATCGTGTCCACGGGCCTGGCGGATATCATGATGCCGGTGCGGGACCGGGAGACGCTGCTGCGGGCCCGGCAGAACGAGACGCTGGTGGCGGAGCTGTCCCGGCGGCAGAAGGTCACGGGGGTGCACATGTTCTGCCTGGGGGACGACACCTGCACCGCCTGGTGCAGCAATTTCGCCCCGCTGTATGACATTCCGGAGGAGTGCGCCACCGGCACCTCCAACGGAGCCCTGACGTATTATCTGTACCGCTGCGGCCTGGTGCAGCCGGACCGGGAAAACGTGTTCCTCCAGGGGGAGCATATGCGCCGCCCCTCGGAAATACGCAGCCGCCTGACGGTGCAGAACGGAAACGCCGCCGTTCGGGTAGGCGGCCGGGCCGTGCTGAGCCTGGCGGGAGAAATTTTCGCAGAATGACGTTCAGCTTGTCAAAAAAGGGCGCCGCCCTTTTTTGACAAGCTGAAAAGCATTTTCAAAACTTTCATGAAAGTTCTGAAAATGCGGTGATTGAAAACGA
>ENA-ORTV01003548-ORTV01003548.1-human-gut-metagenome-genome-assembly--contig:-NODE-3548-length-12849-cov-2.746991_pt1 | contig 12849 bp, 9 predicted proteins | sample MGYA00241915_ERZ509194 | MGnify/ENA primary metagenome ERZ509194 (study PRJEB26280, sample SAMEA2338810) | human gut metagenome | biome: human gut; feature: human-associated habitat; material: faeces... | reverse complement strand
ACGCTTTCAATGATGTCAATTACACAGATGAGACTTATAAGTATTCTGCTCTGTGGGCTATCAATGAAGTGAGAAAGAATGCCGATATGCCGTTGATTCCTTCCATGGGAAAAGATGAATTCATGGAACGCCTGTACAATGAATGGCGTGTAGAGTTTGCTTTCGAAGATCATCGTTTCTGGGATGTACGGAGATGGAAGATTGCCGATACTACCCAACGGGAACTATACGGAGTAAAGATCGAGAAGCAAGCGGACGGTACGTTCAACTTCTACAAGAACCTTTACGAAACCCGTAACTGGAGAGATTGCATGTATCTGTATCCGATCCCTCAAAGCGAACTATACAAGAATACAAACTTAAATCCTCAAAACACAGGATGGTAATTAATTGTCTAATCTAATATTTAAAAGATATATGAAAAAGTTATATAGCAACACGTTAATGCAACTGATTCTTGCACTGTGCACATTCAGTTTTGTAGCATGCCAGGAGTTTGACATCGACTCACAGCCGGAAGGTCCTCTCAATATCCAGATAGATGCTTTGGAGTCTTATACTGCTTTGGCAACTTCTCCAAGCAATGTAGTGTTCAACATCAGCTCCAACACTCCCTGGACGATCGAAAGTGACCAGCAGTGGTGCAAGCCGACTCCTTCGATGAGTGCAGCCAGCTCACTTGTGTCGGAGATTGTGGTGACAATGGAAAACAATACAGGAAAGAAAGCACGTACAGCCAAACTGACTATCAAGGCAGAAGGCGTTGAAGGCACCAAGGTAGTTACTATCGAGCAGGCTTCGAAAGAAGATTTAGTAGTAATTCCTTACGACCAGATTGTGCCGACAGTAGGTGGAACCATCTCTTTCAATATTGTGTCAAACAAGCCATTCCAAATAATTCCTTCCACACAGTTTGTAGAACAAATCTCTCCGGCTTCGGGCGATGGTAATGAAGATGGCAACAAAATTCCCATAACCATCACAATACCAGAAAATACAGGAGGTGTAAGAACAGCTGAAATCACTGTCAAGACAGAGTTTCAGGAGAAATCATTCACCATTACACAAGACGGTATCATCATCGAGCCCAAGAATGAAGAAGAAAAAACCAACCAACTGAATGGCATGGGCGGAGAGAAAAACATCGAAATCAACTCCAGCGTAGAGTGGAAAGTAGAGGTTCCTGCCGAATTTAAGGAATGGCTAAGTGCCGAAGCTGATGGTAATAATCTGACGCTTAAAGCAGGATACAACAATTTGTTTATTACAAGAGTGGGACATGTGTTGCTTTATCCCAAGAGCAATGTTCCGGGATTTGAAGGTGTACCCGTTGAAGTGAGACAGCCTAGAAATATGTGGGCAGACGGAGCCGAAGATATTGACCCGGAAACAGGATATGCAACCATACGAAGCAATGCGCAAAATAGATATGTGCCCAACTTCTCTTATGGAAAGGGGAAAATCGTTTGGAACTTTGAAAGCGTCAATATGCCTGCCGGAACGGATGGATTCCTTTACCTGAATGGTGACACATGGCACTGGAATGGTGCAGCAAACGGTGCAGGTTGGATACAAATCAGAATTTATCCGCAAGATTCAACAACAAAATCCAGTTTTAAACTTCACTACGACTGGACAGCTGAAGAATTTACGCTGGAAGAAAGCATGAACGACATCAAAACCATTGAGTTAGATACCAAAGTTGATCCGGAAGACGCGACAAAAGTAAACGTAACATTCTCTATCAACGGAAAAGTATACTATTCCGGTAAGAAACACAATGCCTTTGACTTGGATGGACATAAAGGCGTAATATTCTATTCCGGATTCAGCGGTCCATTCTCACCGGAATGTACCATCGTCTTTAAGTCGTTAGACTATGAAGTTTATGAATAAATGTGTAAACAATAACTTGAAGTGTTTATGAAATCTGATAAATTACATAAAATAGCCTTCTTAGGACTTTTCACACTACTGGCAGCAGTTCCTGTGTTGCAAAGCTGTGATGACGATGAGAAGCAAAAGGCTGTCGACCTGCGCTACCGTGTAGAAGACTCATATCTACTACCCGCCGACGGCACAACCGATGAACTGAGCGTCACTTTCCAGGTGAAATCAACCGATCCATGGGAAATATTCGGAGAAAACAAAGGTGACTGGTATGCCATTTCACCAGCCACGGGTGATAACCCGGAAAAGACATACGATGTAACCATCAAATGTGAGGAAAATACCAGCTTGGACGATCGTACTGAGGTCATTAACATCAAGAGCGATTATTGGACCGGTAAAAAATTCACACTGACTCAAAAAGGTACTGCCTACTTAGAGTACGAAGGAGTGGATATGATTGAAAAAAACGGAAATGTGCCCGAAGTGTTCAGTGTGCTTAGCAATCAAAAGTGGACAGCCAAGGTGACTGATGGAGAAGAGTGGCTTTCCATCAGTCAAGGAGCTTCCGGAATGGAAAACGGTACAGTGGAACTGAAAGCAACCCCCAATACCGGTGCCATGCGTTACGGAGTGGTAACTTTATATGACCGCAATGGTGACAAACAACAGGAAGTGAACATCACCCAAGATGGTGTACAGATTGAACCCGCACAGCCCGAAAACGGCAAGTGGTATGAAGTGGAAGCTGTGGGCGGAAAGCTGACTATTCACGTAGTAGCCAATTCACGCTGGGGAGTTACGAAAGAGATTCCGTCAGACGAAACATGGTATGAATTTGAGCAAACCGAATTTAATGGAAGTGCCGATTTGGTTATCAATGTAGCAGAATACAGCACTAGCTCTTCGGTACGCAACGGAACCATCATTCTCTCTTCCCTCAGTGATGAAGAAGGAATAGAACCGGTGACTACTACCATACGAATCAAACAAGCCAGTTCAGAATCATCAAGAACTACCGTGAACGAAGAAAACAGAGAGGTGAGCGGAGATTATTACTTTGGCAGCCAACTGATGCCTGGACGATATAATATCTACATCGGACCGTTCAACGGCAACATGAATATGTTCTTCATGATTAATGCCACTCCGTGGACCGAATTCCGTTGGCACGTGGCAGGCGGAAAGAGTGACCTCAGCACTACTCCATGGAGCCAGAAAGTATTTAGCGGTGCAGCCGGAACGGTGAAAACACTGGATACGAATGCTGACAATAAGTTGGGATGGAATATCCTGCAAGAAGAAAATGAAACCGGTACATGGATTAGGGTAGAATGGTACCTCAACGATGAGTTTATCATTTCCACTATCTCCGATGGTACCCAGGACTGGAAAGTACCAGGAAATATTCTTGTTGAGAAAGGTGGACAGATCATGGTGCGCTGCAACGATGGCACACTGCCGCTACGCAAATGGGAATACATCGAACCGCTGAAGTGGGGCGAATAGCCAACGTAACATTGACAAAGAAAAAGTACCTGCCTGTACAAACTGGCAGGTACTTTACTACCAACGTAAAATAATGAACGAACCAAAAAAGTTATGATGAAAAGAAAAATATTACTTATACTGAACATGGCAATCATCGGATTTTCCACTGCTGCCTGTTCGGATGATGAGACCAATTACATCACTCCGGAAAAGAAATATCCGCTCACTGATTTTGCCGTAGCAGTAAATAATGTGTCAGCGAATACGACTTCCTATTATCATGGGAAGATAGACCAGACAACCCACAGAGTGGAAATCGGTACGATCGAGGATGCCAATACCATCACCGGCGTAGACTATACGCTAATGAGCGATGGAGCCACCATCTCACCGGACCCGGCAACATTTGTACACAACTGGAAAAAAGAGCAGACAGTGACCGTCACCACCGAAGACAATCAAACAACGACCTATACTATCGTACTGACCAAGTTTGACGACACCATGAAGGACGTTCTCTTCATGGACGAGTTCGATGTGGACGGCAATCCGGACCCGACCAAATGGGTACTCTGCCAGAAAGCAGGCTCCGACTGGAACGACGAAATGTCCGAAAGTTATGACCAGGCTTACGTAAAAGACGGCAGACTTATACTGAAAGCCGAAAAAATAGGTGATGAATACAAAGCCGGCGGTATCGAAACGCAAGGTAAGTTTGACTTCACCTTCGGACGGGTGGAAGTAAAAGCCAAAATCACCAGTTACCCCAATGGCGCATTCCCCGCTATCTGGATGATGCCGAAGAAATATATCTATGACGGATGGCCGAATTGCGGAGAAATCGATATCATGGAACATGTGAAACAGGAATCCGCGATCCATCATACGATACATACTCACTACACGTATGATTTGAACATCAAAGATCCGTCCAACACCGCACAAGTAACTTGCAATTATCAGGATTGGAACATCTACGCTTTAGAATGGAGCGAAGACAAACTGACTTTCTTCGTCAATGGACAGGAGACTTTCTCTTACTCAAACCTGAAACTGGAGAATGAAGCAGAAATGAAGCAATGGCCGTTCACAAAAGATTCTTCATTCTATCTCATCCTGAACATGGGATTAGGAGGAGACAGACCGGGCTCATGGGCAGGTCCTATCGATGATGCCAACTTACCTGCCATCATGGAAATTGACTGGGTAAAAATAACCAAGTTAGATAAATAGGTTTTAAGGTAGGAGCCAAGGTTTTTAGGAACTTCTAAAGAAGGAGGAATGGAAGTATAGAGACTATTCAAAACTTTCATTCCTCTATTTGTTTTCGGGTATTAAATCTTTTTTACTTATTAAACATGAAACATGTATTATACGCATTATTAACGGCTGTAAGCATTTTATTCACTAGTTGCGGACCCTCTTCTAATACCAACAACCCACAGGTGCCCAATGTGCCTCAACCGCAGCCTCAGCCCCAACCGGAAGTCACCCAGAAAGTAGTTATCGGCTACCTTGCGCTTGACGACTGGGAGTTTGAAAGTTTATTTCCTACGATAGAATGGAAATATCTGACGCATATCAATGCCAGCTTTGCAAGAGTAAAAGCAGACGGCACTCTAAACATTAATCCTGTCCGGAAGAGAATTGAAAGTGTACGTGAAACGGCTCACAAGCATAATGTCAAGATTCTGATATCTTTGGCTAAGAACAGTCCGGGAGAATTCACTACCGCCATCAATGATCCGAAAGCCAGAAAAGAACTGATACAGCAGATTATTGCATTCACTAAAGAATATAAACTGGACGGCTTCGACATCGATTATGAGGAATATGACAACTGGGATAAGAATTTCCCCTCATTATTGGTTTTTGCCAGAGGTTTATACCTGGCAAAAGAGAAAAATATGCTGATGACCTGTGCCGTCAACAGCCGCTGGCTTAATTACGGAACCGAATGGGAGCAATACTTCGACTATATCAACCTGATGAGTTATGACCGGGGAGCGTTTACCGATAAACCGGTCCAGCATGCTTCATACGATGACTTTGTGAAAGACCTCAAATACTGGAATGAACAATGTCGGGCATCCAAAAGTAAAATAGTGGGAGGACTTCCTTTTTATGGATATTCCTGGGAGGAAAGTCTGCAAGGCGCAGTGGATGACGTTCGTGGAATCCGCTATAGCGGCATACTCAAACATCTTGGAAATGAAGCAGCGGACAAGGATAATATAGGCAAGACTTATTATAACGGCCGCCCTACTATAGCCAACAAATGTAAGTTCATCAAAGAAAACGACTATGCCGGCGTGATGATCTGGCAATTATTCCAAGATGCCCACAATGATAACTATGACTTAAAGCTCATAAACGTTGTAGGCAGAGAAATGATGGAATAGACGAGATATACCGCTTTCTCTTATGCAGAAGACCCTATCCTGTTGTGCTTTTCACCTATTGTTATCAGATTTTTAATAGGAGATCTTCATCGTTCCACTCGAGTGATCTGATCTCATCACTAGAGTGAACAGATTTCTCCACTCTAGTGGCAAGATCGTTTCACCCGGGTGGAACGATGAAGATGTCGGTAAGAAAACATAAGTATATAGGCTTGATATGGCAAAGATATAAGGTATCCGAGCTACAAAGTACCTATTATTTGAAACTGATATATGAGATATTAACCCTCAAAAGGCAGACAGTTTTACCTACTTACGCAAGGAAAGGGAATGAGAGATGAGCAAAAAAGGAGGAGAGATAAGCTAAATTGAAGGCATTTTGCGTAGAAAACAATGAGAGATACCTTATAGAAGAAGTATCTCTCATTGTATATCACACTGATTATATGCTATTTACCTCATATAGAATGAGAGTATGAGACTAATATTTATTTTTTTATTTCTAGTATATGTTCCTAAGTCCAAGTTATCAATGCGATTTACTTATCCTGCTTCCTATAAGCGGAAGGAATCTCTCCTTTAATAGACTTGAAAACCTTACTGAAATAACGCAAAGAAGAGAAGCCGACCACTTCGGAGATTTCAGTAATGTTCATGGTAGTAGTAGTAAGTAACACGATTGACTGCTCAATGCGCTGCTTATTCACATAGTCTACAATCCCCATACCCGTGATGGCCTTCACTTTATTGAATAATAACGAACGACTGATACACATATTAGTAGCTATAAACGCAACATCCAGATCCGGATTACTCATATTATCCGCAATCAATGTATTCAATTTCAGCAGGAAAGTCTCATCCGCATTACTAAAGCTCACTTCCTTATGCGTCAAGAGCTTATCATCTTTATATCTTGCCCGTATCTGTTCGCGCTGCCTCAACTGATTATGAATCAATGCCAGCAAACCGTCTATTTCGAAAGGTTTCGGCAAAAAGGCGTCCGCTCCAGTCTTATAACCGGTATACATATTCTGAGAATTATGATAGGCGGTCAATAAGACAAAAGGAATATGGCTGATATCCAGATTAGTCTTCACTTCCCGGCAAAGTTCAAACCCATTCATCCGGGGCATCATGACATCACTGATGATAATATCCGGCAATCGGTCTTTGATCTGTTCCAATCCCTCTTTCCCATCCTTGGCAACATATACACGGGCAAAATAATTACTCAGCGTTTCTTTCAGATAACTTCGCAGTTCGGGAGTATCTTCGACCACCATCACTGAATATTTTTTCAGGAAGGTATAATCGATTCTATCCGGTTCATTCACTTCCACGCCTGTAGCTGCTTCCACAGAAGCCGGTTCCAGCTGTCCGCAAGTATCCGTGAATAAGGGTAGTTCAAAATAAAAGATGGCCCCTTTTCCCGCTGCATTCGAAGCGCCCACTCTTCCTTTATGGTGTGTGATGAGACTCTTCGCATAGGATAATCCGATGCCGCTTCCTCCTTTTTCATGTCCCCCCTGATAGAAACTGGAGAAAAGAGAGTCTGTGTCTACCATATTCAGTCCCATCCCTTCATCCCTGACAGAGATCCGAACCCAGTCTTTCTCTTGTGACAAGGTGGTAATCAGTGTAGTAGTGGTGCCCGATTCGCTAAACTTCAACGCATTCATCAGGAAGTTAGAAAGAACGAACTCGCACTTATTCTGATCGAAAGGTACCTCTTTTATCTGTTCGTCCAACTCATATTCGAGTCTGATACCTTTCACATGAAACTCATTGATGAACTTATCTCCGACAGAGCGCACCCACTCATTCAAAGGATGCGGCAATATATGCAGCATATCTTTTCCTTCTTCCAGCTTCCTTACATCGAGTACCATATCGATGATACTCTTCATCTGGTATGCCTGCTTATAGATCGGGACCAACAACTTTTCCACATCCTGCTTGTCCGACTCCTGATTGATAATACGCTTTAATGGTGCGCAAATCAGTGTAAGAGGAGTGCGAAGTTCATGACTGATATTCGTCAGGAAATTAATCTTTTCTTCATACATCTTATTTTTCAGACGCATAATCTCCCGCTTCTGTTTGGCTTTCTTCTTGCGATAGAAGTAGTAGACAATGCTATAAGCCACTGCTCCCAACAATATATATAATCCCACATAGAACCAACCGGTCTTCCACCAAGGCGGAGTAACCACAACATGCAGAATGGGTTGTTTCATACTCCACCCTCCGTCACGGGTATAATAAGAAGCGGTAATCGTATACTCCCCTATCGGCAGATAATTGATAACCAAAGAGTTTGAATTGGAACTCGCCAATTCCTGATCGAGCCCCTCTATATTGAAACGAAAGAAATTCTTGCGGAACACATCGCTTTCATTCAGCAGAACTTTCAGTTGCAGGGAAGAAAAGTTCCAGGGAATCTGAATTATTTCAGCCGCTTCCTGCGGCTCTTCGGATAACGAGACAGGCAGACCGTTTAATAATACATCCAGCAGTTCGACCGTATAATCCTCATCTGTATCAAAATGAACGGCAGAGTTTATCACCGTCATGCCTGTAGTTCCACCGACAAAAACATCTCCGTTTTTGGCCAGAAGAGTAGCATGAAAGATGAATTCGTTAGGCAAAACTCCATCTACTTCCTCCAAGGTAGTAAAATTATGGGTACGGGAAGAATAAACAAATAAATGACGTCTCGTTCCTATCCAGATTCGATATTGATTATCGGCAACAACAGAAGCTACATCCTGAAACAGGCTTGTATTTATCAGTTCACTCTTCCCTGTCCGTGGATCATAACGTACCAAACCTTCGGTAGAAGCCAGCCAAAAAATACCATCCTGATCCATAGAGGCGTCATTGATAGTGTATTGTCCTTGATAAATCGTCCGGAAAGTCCCTTCCGAAGAATCATACTCACAAATATTCTTCAGATCGGAAAGGTATGTCTTTGCACCTTTCGTAGCTATTATCAGTGGAGAATGACGCTCGTACTCTTCTCCCATAGTAGCCACTATATCAAATTTACGGGTGACCATATAATATATAAAAATATGCTGGGCACTGAAAAGAATTTTAGTCTTCGTTATCCGCTGGATATTGACAGAAAAACCATTGATACAGGTCTGATCATTCATTTCCTTGTCAATCAGCACAAAGGGACGTATCTGCCCCGTTTTCTTATGAAAGATAAAGAGTCCTTTATTAAAGGAGAAGAACAACAGTTCGTCAGGAGTATATTCCACAATGGAGACAACTTTCTCATATTTGGTGGCAGGATAATGTTTGAAGGTACCCGATACCGGATCAAACCGGTTGATACCGTCACCGTCGGTCCCCAACCACAAAATATGATCCCGATCCTCATACAGGCTCGTCACAGTCTTATAACTCAAACCACTGGTTGAATTCAATTGCGCATCACCATAGGTATAAAAATAAGTTCTTTTCAAACCGATCAGTCCCCCCCGGATACTACCGGCCCATATATTCTTTTCCTGATCATTGTAAAGGCAACCGAACGAATTGACCGGCAGCGAGTTATTATTTCCGGGAATATGCGAGATCACACGCATTCCCTGTGTATCGGGATCATATACATTCAGTCCTCCTCCATCTGTCGCCAGCCACAATTTACCATCTATCTCCTTAATATCCAGGACGACATCATTACTCAGCAGGTTCCCCGTATTCAAATGGCAGAACTCATCTCCCGCACTGGTATACCCATACACACCGTCCGCATATACCGAAAGCCAAATATTTCCTGAAGAATCCAGGCATACGCTCGTAATTTCTTTTGCAGGAATAAAAGAAATCCGCTCCAATTTGCCCGTTGCAAGATGATACCACCACAGTCCGTTACGCCGGCAGACAAGCAGTACGATCTGCTTTTGCTTATCATATATGTAGGCATGCGTGAAGGCAGAGGTAACTCTTTCCGGTCCATTCACAGGTAAAAACGTAATCCGATTATCAACATAAGAATACCTGAAAGCTGTTCCCGTCCCAAAGAACAGGACTCCATTATCCGTCACAACCGAACTGTGCACATGCAAAGGCAAACCGGCAAATGTGATACGCATAAACCTGTCTTTACTGCGGTCATACCGGGCCAGTCCTCTATCGGTTCCGATCCAGATATTATGCTGAATGTCTTCCGTTAAGAAAATAATATCGTTTCCAGGAATAGAAAAAAGATTATCCTTATCGTTATTATAAGACATGATCCTCTCTCGGTCGAAACGGTTTAACCCGAAACTCGTCCCTATCCAAATGACTCCCTGATGGTCGCTCAACACACAATTGACCGTCGACTGCGAAAGACCGTCTTTCAAGGATATTTGTTTAAAATAATAATTAGGAGATTCTGCTTGTGTAGAAAATATACATAAGAATAGGCTAAATAATATGACAAGCAGCTTTTTCATGTAGCAAATATAATAAAAAAGATGATTCTTGAACAATCTTAGACAATATCAAACATAAAAATCAAGGCTTACATATAACTTTGCAACAAAGACAAGCTAAGAATGGGTAGCAGGCTCCTCCCAAAACAAAAACGCCGCCTTTCTTCCCATAAAGTGAAGCTCAACTAAATGATTAGTTTTGCATCAGAAGTAGTAAGGATTTATCAATGCTAATAGAGTAATATAGTCTTTAGGCTATCAGATTTAGGCCAAAAAAAGGAGGATGTCCCAGTGATGAGACATCCTCTTCTTTTTATATACTCCCAAATAATTATCTCAGACGATCCAAAGAACGCACCAGCGCTTCATCCGCCCCGATATTGCGTATAGCCAGATAATCCAGAATCAAACTGACCAGCGGAAAAGAAAAGGCGATCTTCAGGCTTAATGAGAATATCTCCTTTTGATTACCCAGATTCCAGTAAAAAAATGCAAAAAGGCCGTAAAAGCCTAACATTAAAATCGCATTAAATATGCAGAGGCGTATTTGAAGGATTCTTTTCTTAAACAGGAAGATAGTCAAAAGAGCCAGCAAAGAGATCACGATTGTCAAAGCAAACAATCCCCATGTGGGATAAATAAGTTCCGGCTGAGCAGCCATCGTACTGATACCGGTTGCATCAAAAGTAAACAACTGGTCACCCGACTGCAACACAGCAAGCGGTAAAAACAGAATGGCAATCGTCAATGCCACTATAATAAGCAAATAAACCGTTTGTATTCTCTGTAACATAATAAAACAATTGACAATTAACAATTAACAATTGACAATTATTAGATGATACTCACCTAACCGTCAATTGTCAATTATCAATTGTCAATTAATTAAAGGTTATTCTTTTCTTTTGCAGGGTTCTTATAATACACCTTACCATCTTCATACTCCTTAGCTGCGATCAAAGTCGGTTTTGGGAGTTTTTCATAGTAACGTGAAATCTCAATCTGCTCTCTGTTTTCAAAAACTTCTTCCAAATTATCATTATAGGAAGCAAATTCCTGAAGTTTCTTTTCCAGATCCTGTTTCATCTCAACAGAAATCTGATTAGCACGTTTACCAATGATTGCAACAGTTTCATACACATTGCCCGTGTCTGATGACAGCTTCATCATGTCGCGGGTAACTGTATTCGACGGAGCGTTAGTCTTTCTGTAATCCATACTTACTTTATTGATTAGTTGTTTCGTTAATACGTATCTGTTATTCGCTTGCTGGCATAGTCGTAGAACTTCTGAACTTGTTTTACATACTTGCCTTCAGGATATTCGTTCATGTAGTTGTAGTATTCATCTACAACCTCACGGTAACGTCCCTGCAACTTTTCTTCCACACTAACCACAGCCAATTCGTATTTGGCACGAATGGTATAGAACATAAACTCTTCCCTATATTTTGAATACGGATAGTTCTTAAGTGCATTTTGCGCGGTAATCACACATGAAAGATAGTTGTTTCCCATATAGGTACCCAAGTTGAAATACAACCGGACTGCTAACAGTTCCTTATAGGCGAGCTTTTCCTGCAATTCGAACATAATGTTCTGAGCTTCTTTAGCACGTTCGCTTTGCGGATAATACTCCAAATATAATTGCAACTGGTTAATGGCTTCATACGTTTGCGCCTGATCCAAGCGGGGGTCCGGTGAATCCAGATACAATCCATAACCCGAATAATAACGGGCCAACTCGGTAAACTCGCCTTTCGGATAAGTCGTATAATAGGTATTAAAGTATTGCGAAGCAGTCTGGTAGTCTTTTTGTCCATAATAACTTTGCGCCAGCAGATACAAAGATTCTTCAGCATTAGCTGTACCTTTAAAAATAGGCACCAGTTCATCCAGCAAAGTGGCAGACTTCGAATATTGCTTTGCATTGAAATATTTCTTTGCATACGAATATTTCAATTCGTAGTCTGTACTTTTCAGTATCTTGTTATACTCCCCACAGGAAGATAACAGAACCGTAATCATCATCAATAAAAATACAACCTTTTTCATTCACATACTTTTAGCGCGCAAAGTTAAAGTTTTCCAACAAATAAACGAAGCGCTTAACGTTAATATTTACAACTTATATAAGTCACTGGCCGCAATCAGCTCCAGTTTATTGGCTTTCAGAACCTCCGCACACTTCTCCACATTGTCGGGACGAATGATCACATTGGCTGCCTCACCCTGAGAAAAAGCGTACATATACTCAATAAATATTCCGGCCGAAGTAATGATATCCATCGCTTTAGCCAATGCTCCCGGCTGATTGGGGCAATGTAGGCAAACGACATCGGCCACGCTCACGGCATACAAGCGATCGCGTAAGACCTTGATGGCAGTATCCGTATCCGACACGATCAAACGCAAGATTCCGAAGTCTGAATTTTCAGCAACTGTGAAAGCGGACATGTTTACGCCTGCTTCACCTAATATTTTTGCCACTTCCGTAAAACGGCCTTTCTTATTTTCCAGAAAGATAGATAACTGTTTAATTAACATGGGGGATAAAATTTGATTTATAACTAATTATTTATGATTTATGATTTATGAACTGTCGATAATTCATAAATCACAAATCATAAATCA
>ENA-ORTV01003540-ORTV01003540.1-human-gut-metagenome-genome-assembly--contig:-NODE-3540-length-12883-cov-11.098924_pt1 | contig 12883 bp, 6 predicted proteins | sample MGYA00241915_ERZ509194 | MGnify/ENA primary metagenome ERZ509194 (study PRJEB26280, sample SAMEA2338810) | human gut metagenome | biome: human gut; feature: human-associated habitat; material: faeces... | reverse complement strand
TGGTGCTGGTGAACGGCACGGACATCTGGACGGAATACGGCGTGTTCCTGGTGGAGGACCGGCGCGGTGGCATGGATAACCTCTCGGCGATCCTGACCCCGAGCAAGACGAAGAAGGAGACGGCCGTGGACATACGGGAGGAGGACGGGGAGAAATACAGCGCGGTCCTTACCCCGAGGAACGAGGCGCGTGACGTGACGCTGCACTTTGCCCTGTATAACAAGACAAAGGAGGGATGGCTGCGGAAATACTTCGCGTTCATCAATTTTCTGAAGAAAGGGAAGGACGGGTGGCTCGACATCGCGTTTCCCCAGCTTGATCTGACCCTGCACGTGAAATACACGGACAGTCCGAAGTTCACCCCACTGACCTATTTGTGGAAGGAAGGGGTCCACGCCGGGAAATTCAAGGTGAAGTTCCGCGAGCCGGTACCGATTATATAACCATTCAAAGACGATTCGAATATGCTTCTAACGATATACGATAAAGCCGGGGCCAAGCGTGCGGATGTGGCTGCAAGTGACAGTTCGACGCAGAGCAAGGAGGTGCAGGGCGACAACGTGCTGGCGCTCTCCTTCACGCATTATGCCCATATCCCCCTTGATGTAGGCGACTTCACGGACTACATGGGCGAGCGGTACTGGCTGACGGAGCGGTACACCCCGAAAGAGAAAAGCGGGAGTGAGTGGGAGTATAACCTGAAGCTGTACGGTATCGAGAGCCTGATCAGGCGTTTTCTTGTGCTGGAAACAACGGACGGCGACACCAATCCCCTGTTTACATTGACGGCCACGCCGCGGGACCATGTGGCGATGGTAGTGAAGGCCATCAACGACGGCATGGGTAACATTACCGACTGGAAAGTCGGGCAGGTGGACGGTACCGATCTTATCGTGATCGACTATGAAGGTATGTACTGCGACCAGGCTTTGAAGGAGATCGCCGGCAAGGTTGGAGGCAAGGCCGAATGGTGGGTCGAGGGGCAGACGGTGAACGTGTGCCGTTGCGAACACGGCGAGGAGATCACGTTGGGATACGGCAAGGGGCTGACCTCCCTGGAGCGGGATACGAGTAATACGGCGAAGTTTTACACGCGCCTTTTTCCGATCGGGAGCAGCCGGAACATCGATGCCGAGAAGTACGGCAGCCCCCGTCTGATGCTCCCCGGAAAAAAGAAGTACGTGGAGGTGGGCGTGGACGAGTACGGTATCTATGACCACTACGAGCAGGCCGCCTTCAGCGGTATCTATCCCCGGCGGGTGGGAACGGTAAGCAGTGTCCGCAGTGAGGAGGTGACGAATGAGGAGGGTAAGACCTTTACCGTCTATTACTTCAAGGATGGCGGGATGGATTTCGATCCTAACGATTATGAACTGGCCGGTGAGACGAAACGCGTCTCCTTCCAGAGCGGTGACCTTTCCGGGCTGGGAGAGGGGGACGATCATTATTTCGAGGTAAACTTCGATAGCGCCACCCGTGAGTTTGAGATCATCACGATCTGGCCTTACGGCGACGACACGCAGCTTCCGGGCGGCAAGCTCGTCCCGAAGGCCGGGGACACCTATGTCCTTTGGAACATCCGGATGCCGGATAAGTATTACCGGCTGGCAGAGGAGGAGTTCCAGAAAGCCGTCGATGACTATAACAAGGACCACTGGCTGGATATCGCCGCTTACAAAGCTCCGACCGACCATGTGTGGATCGAGCAGCAGGAGGCCGAGCTGTTTGTCGGCCGGCGCGTAAAATTGGAGAGCTCGGAGTATTTCCCGAAAGACGGTTACCGCAGGAGCCGCATTACGAAGATCACGCGTAAGGTGAACCTTCCCGGGGAGATGGACCTGGAGATCAGCGACGCCCTGCAGGTATCGAAATTCGACAGGGTAAACGACAGCATAGGGGAATTGAAAAGCTATACGAAAGCCAAGGCCGAAAGTTCCGGGCTCCCGGACATCATCCGGAGCTTCGACAACACTCTGCCCACGGACAACAACCTTTTCTCTGCGAAAAGAAGCCAAAGGGAGTTCCTGAGCAAACGCCATCGGGATACCGCGGCCGAGGTGATCGGTTTTTTGAAAGGGGCTTATTTTGGGGATTACAAAGCCGGGGAATCCGGAGGCAATGTTGACGGTGACGGGAACGCCGAGTTTCTGACGGCGGTCATCCGGGAACTGCTCCGGAGCACCCGTTTCGTGGACGGTATGTTCGGCGAGGGCTGGCAGATATGGATAGATAAAATAACGGGGCTGAGTAATCTCACGATAGACAAGGCGACCATCCGGCAGACGTTGGTGGCTCTGGAGCTGCTCATAGAAACGGTACGCAGCGTAAGGGGGCAGCTGGTTGTCTCCGCCGCCAACGGTAAGATCAAGACCGTGGCCAAGGAGGGCAACAATTACCGCATCTCCTTTGAGCAAGAGAACACGTTCGTGGCGCACGACCTGATGCGCTGTGCCGTTTTTACGGGGGCGGAGATTCGGGGTTACTGGGTGGAAGTGTCGGAAGGCGATGCGGAAGGGATAACGGTACCCCAGAGGGAGTTTGGTGGGACGGAACCGAAGGCGGGCGATGAGTGTGTACTTATGGGTAACACGGAAAACCCGCTCCGGCAGAACCTGATCAGCATAGCAGCTACCGAGGACGGGCAGCCACGTGTTGACATACTGGATGGCGTGATGGCGAAAAACTTCAACGGCTGTTTGCGCTGCCGGGTGGGTAATCTTGACGGTATCAAGGACAGTGCTTTCCCGGCGAATAGCCAACCACACGGGAACGGTCTCTATGGCGACAACGTATATTTGAAAGGTACGTTCGTCCTCATGACCGGCGAGGATATCCTGACGAAATTTGAAATTACGGAGGGTAAGATACAATCAGCCGTGGAGGGTCTGCGTGACGAGGTGAGGGAGGAGCAGAGCTTTTTCGACAACACCACGTTTACCGAGGGGATGAGTAAATGGATAAGCGGGTACAAGGCCGCGTTCCTGACTTTCGGCGGCAAGTGGATTCTTGCCGGTAACAAACTGTTAGCATCGAGCGAGAACGGCAACGTGGAGGTCGTAAAGACCGGCAAGGTTCCTTACGTCAGGATAACGAACAGCTATATCATGCAGAAGAACGGGGATTTCCGCACGATTCCCGATTTCAAGGAGTTGAACGGGGACGGGCTTCGCATTCCGGGCTATGTCTACCTGTCCTTCCATTACAAGGTGATCGAGGCCGGACACCTGCGTATCGAGTTTGTCAATTCCAACAAGAACGGATACGAGAATTTCAACATGTTCGCTTACGACGGTGATTTGCCGGTCGGTGGGGAGAAGGTATTCAACCATTCCGGGCTGTGGAACGGGACCGGTGACTTCAAGCTGTCGTTCACGGGTGTTATCCAAGTGTCCTTGTTGGTGTTCTCGACAGACCGGACGGATGCCCTGGCGTACAAGTATGCCACGTTCTTCGACCAGTCGGAGAAGATGATCCGAATCGCGGCGGCGAATTTCGATAAGGACGGCAATGTGCTGGAGGCATCCTCCATTATCACGACGGCCAAATATAACAGGCTGATTTCTGTCCATTTCGATGAGAACGGGGAATTGCGGAATAAATCCGGGTTGGTGACTACCGCCAATTTTTCCAAGCTGTTCGCTGAGGGCGTTACAAGCAACGGGCTTGTAAAGAAGGCGGAACTGAATGTCTATGTCAAGCGTGACGAGTTCGGCAATCTTGTTTCCGGTGTTACCATTAAAGCCGACCAAATCAAACTGGAGGGGCTTGTTACGGCTAACGGCTATTTCAAGGTCCTCACGGACGGGAGTATCGAGACCCGGAACGCGAACATCAGCGGTACCGTCAAGGCGAGCGGCGGTAAGATCGGCGGCTTTACCATCGATTCCGGCCGTCTGTATTGGAAGAGCCGCGATTATTTCGGAAACGATTCCCGGAGTTTGAAACTGGGAGTCTCGAGTTCCTCGACGGAGGGGATCGTGGACGTGGCCTTCAATGGCGCTACCAGTGGTCGGTTTGGCGTAAAATCAGTCGGGGCGACATCCGGTGGGGCCGCTATATACGCATCGATAGGCTCCTTAACCTATCCGGCCAGCGGTATGACCTATGCCGGGTTCTTTGTGGGTCCGGTAGATGTAAGGGATACCGGTAACGGATTGACAAGTGATGTTTGCGCGTCGAAAGGGTTCCGGTACATCAAGAGTCGCAATTCCGACGGTACATACGTGTATAACGAGGGTGTGAACTGGGGGGATGGTGCCGCCCAGAATCCCGACCTTGATAAAATAAGACTTATCGTGAGGGGCGGCATCATTGTCGGCTATACAGGGGAATAAACATTTAAAACCAAAGAGATATGAAAGTTGACTTAAACAGGAGATTCAGGGGCTTTGACGGGAACGAGCTTGGCGGCGACAACATCGCCACCGCCGTGGCGGAGGCCCTGTTCAATTACGGAAAAGACAAACCGGTAGGCCGTGATGAGAAGTTCAAGGCTTACGTCCTGTGCCAGCGTATCATCCAGGGCGGTGGAATCCTGGAGATCACCACCGAGGAGGGTACGCTTATCAAGGAGGTATGCGGCGAGAGCCTGACGGCCGGCGGTTACGGCCAGGTTTATGAACTGATAGAGGGAGGGGTTTGATATGGCACTGACAGAATCGGATATCGCCCAGGTTTTGGAGGCGGTCAAGGCGGAATCGAAGAGTGTCGAATCCCTTGAGACGGTCGGCTCGCTGAGCGGGGTCAAATCCCTGCCGGGACAGAAAGGTGACAAACTGGTGAACGTCCCGATCACCTTATTGAGCAAGCCAGCCGATGACGCGGCGGCCCGGGCGATCAAGGCCGCTGAAAGGGTGGAGGGATTGGCTCCCGAAATGGAAGCGGCCACCCAGGAGACAAAAAAGGCCATTCAAACGGCGGGTGAATCGGCGGCAAAGGCGGAGGCGGCCGCGAAGAAGGCCGAGGATGCGATAGCCCAAGGCTACAAACATAAGGAGATGAGTGAGGAGGAGTTTGAAAGTCTCCCGGAAAAGGACGGCAAGACCATTTACCTGATTTACGAGGAGGAATAGGTATGATAAGTGTTGGAAACAAAGAGGTGACGGCCATCCGTGTAGGCGAACGGGTGGTGGCGACGGTCTATATAGGGGCCAGGCTGGTTTGGCAAGCCATCCGGAGCTGTTTCGGCGCGGGCTTTTGGCGCGGTGACAAACCCTGGAGCCGAACGGATGGCTGGAAACGGATGAAATAACTTTTAAAGAATAACGATATGGCGAAAAAAGTGTATGACGAGGACGGTCTGGATATGCAGAAGACCGATTGGTCCGGTGACGAATCCACGGGTAATCTTCCGGTGAGCGGCCGGTTGGTGGAGAACTATATCAAAAGTATTGATGACAAGGCCACCCCTACGGAGGAGCTGGCCGCCGGTGAGACGAAAGCCCCCACGAGCGGCGCGGTGTTCGCCTCGCTGGTGGGTACCGTGACGAATATCGACGTGACGGACAGCGAGGACGGCACTCAGTACGTGATGACAGTCACGCAGAAGGATGGCGAAGGGGGAGAAAGCGACAGGGAGGTGCGCTTTTCCAAGTATAGCGACGATGACAAGGTGGTGGTGAATATAGACCTGACCGATGCTTCGGGTTCCTCCTTGCCCGCTTCCCAGTATTTGTCGTTGGGTACCGGTTTCGTGGTGAGATATGCCGTTGGCGTGGGCACGGCCGGTGGCGGCGAGGTGAGTGGCTACAGCGACCTGAAGGCCAAGGTGGTCGTAAAACGTGGCTCCACGGTCCTTTCGGAATTCCAGGATGCGGAGTTTGTCGGCGTTACGGCCGGTCAGAGCTATACTTTTGACGCGTCGCCTTACCTGAAGGATGCCACGACCTACACCGTGCAGGTGGAGGCGCAGGCCGGTTATGATGGCGGTACGCTGATGAAAACCGCTACCGCCAGAGTGACGATGGTGGCTATGGAACTAAGTACCACTTATTCGGTTGGGAACGGACTGGCTGACGGGGGATACCGGAACGACGTGAACATCCCATTTACAGCTAAGGGAACGAGTGGCGAGAAGAACATCTACTACCGTATCAACGGCGGGCAGCCCTATACGCTTGGCCTGTCAGCCGGTTCCGGTGTCCAGCAGAAGAACGTCACCGTTGCGCTGAGTGAAATGCGGGAGGGCATGAACGTGGTGGAAGCCTATGCGCTGCACGAGAACTCCGGCGTGGTGAGCGAGATACACTACCTGACCCTGCTGAAAGCCGGGGAAGGTGTGACGGCCTATGCCGGCATGATGTTCAACCACCGGGCGGCAGGGTTCCAGCGTGACTGGAAGCACCCCGTACTGGAGGCAGAGCAGTTCACGGCGTGGAACTTCACGTATGCCGGCTATGACAGGGATGCGTACACGGCCCGTGTGAAAGTGACCAGCCGGGGCAGTGTGGTGAAGGAAGACCTGCTGCAGCGCGGTGAGACCGGCAGCTACGGGCGTACGAACGTGAACGTGGAACCGCTGGATTACCGTGTGTCGTGCGGTGATGCCGTGCTTGAGGTGCAGGTGAACACCACATCGCACCCCGACATTGAAGCCACGCTGGCACCGGATGCCGTGTGCACGTTCGATGCCTTCGGGCGAAGCAACACGGAAAACAACCCGGAAAGCTGGGTGAGCGGGGACAAACGGATGGAATTCCGTGATGTGCTGTGGAGTGTGAACGAATACGGCGCAGGAAGCGGCTGGCACAAGGACCGCCTGCTGCTGGCCGGCGGTGCGGGCATGACCCTGACCGCCGACGGAGGGTACCGCCCGTTCAATGAGGCGGACAAGCCCGAGGGTTTTGCCATCCGCGACGTGGGCATGACGTTGGAGATAGAATACAGCACGGCCAACGTGACTGACACCGACGCGGAGCTGATCACCTGTCTGGGCACCCTGCAAAACGGCAACCGTTACGGGCTGGTGGTGACCCCGGAGGAGGCGAAGTTCCTTACCGGCGTGGTGACGGAGGCGATGGATGCCGGTCAGGTCCTGCGCTATGAGGACTCGGTGGGTACGAAGTTTGAACCCGGTAAGAATATCCGTATCACTTACGTGTTCTACCCGGACGTGGAGACCAACGAGCAGCGGACGCTGATCGGCTTCTATGTGAACGGGGAGGAGTCGGCCGCCTCGAAGTGGCTGGACAAGGTGAACTTCGACATCCGGAGCCAGCTGGAGTTTAAATCGGAGGGGGCTGATCTGAACGTGAAGAGCGTGCGCATCTATAACAAGGCGCTGACCTCGGACGAGGTGCTTAACAACTACATCGTGGACCGCAATCATCTGGAGGATGCCGACGGGGAACCGGGCGTGCGCTCGCTGGATGAGGACAACCGCGTGCTGAACGAGGGGGACACGGTGAGCATGGAGAAGCTGATGGGACTGATGAAGAAGCGGCGGAACTCGATCCTGGTACTGATAGGCACGGGCAGCGTGGGCAGTGAGGTGCCAAGCGAGAGCGACACGCTGAACGTGATGGATGCGCTGGCCCAGCTGAACAACAAGAAGGCCAACAAGCTGTGCCGGGAAGTTAGATTCTACAACGGTGAGAACCGGGCGCTGGACTGGATAGCCCGTGACATTTATCTGCGTATCCAGGGTACCAGTTCGGTGAACTATGCCCGCAAGAACCTGCGCTTCTACTTCCAGAAGACAGCCAGCGGTTACACGGCACGGATGAGCTACGGCGAGATAGACGGTAACGGGCAGCAGAGCAACCCGACAGCTACGGAGGGTAAGAAGAACCTGTTCCGACTGCGGGACAACTCGGTGGGGGCAAAACTCGCCTGTGCGAAGTGTGACTTTTCGGACTCCTCCATGACCACCAACACCGGTGGCGCGAAGTTCATCCATGACGGCATGAAGGAAATGGGTATCCTGACCCCTGCCCAGCAGTATGCCGCCGACCATGCGGATACGTGCAAGGAAGACATACGCTCGGCCATTGACGGCTTGCCCTGTGACCTGTTTGTGGCAAAGAGTGTGGATGAGGATCTGACCTACTACGGCCAGTACAACATGAACAACGAGAAGAGCGACAGCTACCCGATATTCGGCCAGGACAAGACCATCGGCGAAGAACAGTGGGGGACCGGTGATACGCTGAACTACCTGCAGGCGAACGGCGACCGGCCGAAGGAATACCTGCCCATCTGCATCGAGACGTTGAACAACTCGAACGACCTGTGCCTGTTCCGCTGGCTGCCGTCCACGGAGCCCGACCATACGGACTTCATGGATTTCAACTTTGACGGCGGTTTCGAGTTCAACCATCCGAAAGACGTGTTCTGGAACGATGGCGGAGGTGATGCCGAAGAAGAACCGAACATCAAGGAACACCTGGGCACCGGTGACAAGTACGACAAGATGTACAAGGCGCTTGACCGCATGATGAGTTTCCTCTATAAATGCGTGAGGGAAACGCCTGCCGGCAAGAATCTGGCCTATAACAAGGAGACGCACACCTTTGACGGGGTGGACTATGAGGATGACGGCAACAAGTTCCCGACGGCCAAATGGGTGAGCCCGACCTTCAAGGCGGAAGCCGGGAAGTATTTCAACCTTCCCAACCTGGCCGCCTACTACCTGTATGTACAGTTCAACCTGGGTGTGGACCAGCTGGCGAAAAATATGCTGGTGCGGACATGGGACGGCGTGATGTGGTGGATAACCTATTACGACGGTGACTGCCAGCTGGGTTCGGACAACAAGTCGTTCCTGACCGGGAAGTATGACGACAACCGGCAGACGAAGCGCGACGGTGCCTACGTGATGCAGGGGCACAACAGCTGGCTGTGGAACCTGATACTGGGCAATATGGGCAATCTGCTGGAAGAAGTGATGACCAGGGGTGTGAACGGCGGTACCAGCTTCATGAGTGCCTTCAGCATCCAGAAGGCCGTTGACCATTTCGACACCGAGCAGATGAAGAAGTGGTGCAGCCGGCTGTACAACAAATCAGGCATCTTCAAGTATGTGTATCCGTTCCTGAACGAGATGCCGGTGGGGGCTGACGGTGCCAAACAGACGTATCCGCAGATCTACGGTCTGAAGGGTTCGTTGAAAGCTCACCGTAACTATTTCATCCAGCGCAGGTATGACCTGAAGCAGGTGGAGTACGGTTATGTCTCTACGCTGGGCGCCCAGTTCTACCAGAGTACGGCATCGCTGGACAAGGCATACAAACTGAAGCCGATGCAGTACCGGCTGACCATCCCGTACCGTGTGCAGCTTTCCACCAGCAACGGCGTTCAGGCCGACAGCGGCGTGGTGGATGCGGACGTGCTCCACTCCCTGCAGCTGGCCCGTGCCTTCGGTGAGAACGACCCGCTGAAGATTATCGGCGCGGCCAAAATCAAGGAGCTGGTGTGGCATGAGGACGCGTTCGCCATCGGATTCAATTTCGGCTTGCTTACCTCATTGGTTAAACTTGACATGAGCGTGGAGAAAGCCAGCGGTTATCGTAACGGTTCATTCATGGCCTCGACGAACGGCATGCTTCTTCTGGAAGAGCTTAATATGCGCAACAACCTGCTGGCACGGAATGGCGATAACGGCAACGTGACGACCTTGGACTTGAGCTGGCAGGGACGGTTGAAGAAGCTGGACGTGAGAGGCACGGGGCTTACCCGCGTGAAACTTGCCACCGGTGCGCCTGTTGTGCAGTTATGCTTGCCGGAAACGATAGAGGAACTGTTTCTGGAATATCTTCCCAGGTTGGCAGAGAGCGGATTGGTACTGGATGGCATCGGTAACGTGCGAGGCTACCGGTTCATGGGTTGTCCGGGCATTGACGGGTTTGCCATGCTGGAACGTCTTCATCAGGCCAAGTTGAACGGTAGCGGTAAACTGGAGCGTTTTGTCCTTGACATCGATATGGAGGATGACGGCAGGCTGCTCGGAAAATACTACGATTATGGTACCTATACCTCCACCGGAGCGATAGACAACCGTCATTCCGGATTGCGTGGCAGGCTCTGCCTGACAAAGTACATGGATGACGAACAGGCCGACCGGTATCGTGAGCGGTATCCGGAACTGGAGATCGTACAACCGGCCTACAGCATCATCGAGTCGGACGAAAGCGCTCCGGACGATGCCAACATTTCCAACCCGGACAACGAGACCGGTTATAAGTATGGCAATACTTACGTCATGAATGCCCACGTGGCGGCGATCCTCAAGAAGCGCCACCGTGTGCTTGCCAAGGTGACGAAAAAGCCCACGAGCCGTAAAGTGGAGATGGCGGGCCAGACGGTTGACGTGAACAATCCGGACGGCGAGATGACCTATTGTCCGTTGGATGATACCAGCAGTAATAAATACTACGATGGCAGCGCAGCCAAACTTGACAGCAGCGAGGGCGACTGGATGATGTACGAACCGTTCTTTTGGTCGAAAGGTGTCAATGACTACCTGAACGAGAAATATTACAGCTGTTACAGTTCCAACGGCCCTGACGATATGCCTCCTGTTCCGGATGTGACGGTGCTGACGTTGGACGACATCAAAGACACGCAGGGCGGTTTCCTTACAGAGCGCAAACTTTTGAGTGGCAAACCCACGTTGAAGGATTCTTATAGCACGGACAAGACCTATTCAGTCTGCAAGGTGGATGTACAAGGCTATAAGCGTGTACGTTTTCCGAGTGTTCCCGGTACGGGTTTGGTCGGCAGTCTATTTGTTGACGGCTCCGGAAACGTGGTCAAAACCATCGTGGTCCCTACGATCGGTCTGAAGTTCGAGGCCGGCATGTACTTGATATCGGATGTTCCGGAGGACGCCACGGCCTTGCACTTCTCGATCCTGAACACGGCCGAGTTTGACAAGGTGGTTCTTTCCAACTCCGACAAGATCGAGGATATGGAGCCCGATTGGGTGGCCAACGAGGAACATCTTTGTGCGGTAGTAGGCAGTAGCGTGGTAGGTAGCAAGTTGCGTTCATGCATAACGGGTAATTCCACGACGGCCAGCATGAACTGGATCGACTTTCATTATTACTCGGTTCAGCGCGGTATGCAACAGATAGACGCGTTGATGCACTCCCGTATAGCGAACTTGTTTTACGCAAGATATGGCCGTCGTGACAGCCAGGAACAGTGCGGAGGCGGTCAGCATACGAACAATCGTATCACGGGCGGTACAGCCGGTTATGGTATGCAGGATACGATCGGTTATGACGAAGCGTATAAAATAAACGACAAGATCACGAATTCCATCGTGGACGGTTCTATCCACCAGTACGCTTGGTATCGTGGGCAGGACGAGTATGGTTCTCCGACCGTGACTCAGGTAAACAATATCAGTTGTCTGGGCTATGAGGACATCTACGGCCATAAGTATGAGATGATGGACGGTGTTGATTTACCCAACGATAGTGGCAACCAAGGTAAATGGCGTATTTGGATGCCGGACGGCACGGTGCGTTGGGTGAAGGGTAAAACGACCAGTGACCAGTGGATAACAGGTGTTGCCCATGGTAAATACATGGATATCGTACCGGTAGGAACAGCTAACGGCTCGTCCAGTACATATTATTGCGATAAATACTGGATAAGTACCGCAGCCAGCCGTGTGGTCTATCGCGGGTGCTACAATGCGAATGCGAATGGCGGCGTGTCGAATGCGCATGCGCTTAGCGATGCATCGTACTCGTACACGTATGTCGGCTCCCGTCTGGCCTTCCGCGGCAAACTCGTTCGGGCGGAAAGCGTGGAAGCGTATAAAGCGATTCGCGAAGTGTTGTAAGCGCAAAGCGCCAAAGCGTGGAGCGAAGCGACTAAAACGAAAGAACGGTGTTCGGATGGTTTCCGAACACCGTTCGTGTTATTATAAATACCGGCGTAAGCCGGTCGAAAATGTTTTAAGAAAATGAAATTTGATAGTGCTTTAGTATGTGTGAGAGAGTGCACAACACACCAATTTATACTATACAAATGTAGCGATTTTTGGCGAAATTACCAAATTTCTTAGTAATAATTAGAAGTGAGAAATTAAGCGGAAAAGGGCAGGGTAGGGGGGTAGGGGTGCGAAAAAAAGAACGTTTCGTTTTGGGAAAAAGAACGTTTCGTTCCCAAAAGTCGAAACATTTCGTTTTGCGGATTATACATCTTATTGAAAAGAGCTTGTTGGCCCGGAGAAATGTACATCATGTCGTGATGTCCTCCTAGTCCGACACCTACTTTTCCTTCAGTAAGAGTGACCTCTATATGGTCATCTTCTTTATAGGCTTTCACGTTAAACTTAGTTCCAAGTACCTTCACCTTCACGTTTTCCGCACTTACGATAAATGGGTGGTCCTTATCATGTGATACTTCGAAGAAAGCTTCCCCGTTCACTTTCACTTCTCTTTGGCTTGAGACAAAAGCGGCCGGATAGCTAAGGGTAGTACCTGCGTTCAGAATCACTCGTGTTCCATCCGATAAAACAATCGATGACCTCATGCCCATCGGGTTTGCCATCTCGACCATTTGGCTGTTTTGGTTCTTATAGCCTTCATGATATGAGATATAATTAGAGACTCCCAGTAAAAGAGCAATAGAGGCGGCGATAGCGGATGCTTTCAACCAAAATCTTTTACGTAGATTACGATGGATACGACGGTTCACCTCAAGGAAAATATCCTCTTTCATCTCATCACCCATTTGCTTTATGACCTCTTTTCTTGTTTCCATATTTTGTCTTTCTTATGATGAGGAGTAAGGGTATGCTAAATTCGTTTAAAGGGATTGGCTATTTTTTTCGAAAAAAATAATGAGGAAGTTATAAATGGAGGCTTTTTCCCATGAGATCATTATCTTTGTACGAAACATATCGGTGAAATTATGGATGAGAAAGTGC
>ENA-ORTV01003537-ORTV01003537.1-human-gut-metagenome-genome-assembly--contig:-NODE-3537-length-12895-cov-2.389564_pt1 | contig 12895 bp, 7 predicted proteins | sample MGYA00241915_ERZ509194 | MGnify/ENA primary metagenome ERZ509194 (study PRJEB26280, sample SAMEA2338810) | human gut metagenome | biome: human gut; feature: human-associated habitat; material: faeces... | reverse complement strand
CAGCGCGGGCGCATGGAAATCCGCGTGGACGTAAGCGGCGTATCCTGCCACGGTTCCGCCCCGGAACGCGGCGACAACGCCATCTACCGTATGGCCCACATCATGACCGAGCTTGAACAGCTCAATGCCCGGCTCGCGGACGACCCCTTCCTCGGCAAGGGCACCCTCACCGTTTCCCAGATTTTCTACACCTCGCCCTCCCGCTGTGCGGTGGCGGACAGCTGCGCCATTTCCGTGGACCGCCGCCTGACCTTCGGCGAAGACAAGGATCTCGCCATTTCCCAGATTGAGAATCTGCCCTCGGTCAAGGCCGCCGGAGACAAGGCCAAGGTGTCCATGTACACCTACGAAGTCCCCTCGTGGACCGGCCTCGTCTACCCCACCGACTGCTACTTCCCCACGTGGGTCCTGCCCGAAGACCATGTGGTGACGAAATCCACCGAAGAGACTTACCGCAGCCTGTTCGGACGCGAACCCCGCACCGACAAGTGGACCTTCTCCACCAACGGCGTGTCCATCATGGGCCGCTACGGGATCCCGGTCGTCGGCTTCGGCCCCGGCAAGGAAAAGGAAGCCCACGCCCCCGACGAAAAGACGTGGAAACAGGATCTCATCGAGTGCGCGGCCCTGTACGCAGCCTTGCCAGCAACTTACGTCGCCAACTCCAACTAAATACAGGCAACTCCCTGCGGGCCTCCTCCCCACCAGTCAAAAGTCTTGGGAAGATGAGGGGAGGGGGTCCGGGGGAGGGGAGAAGGAAGCCTTTCTCCATAAAGGTTCCTTCTCCCCTCCCCCGGTTCCACACTTACCACCACAGGAGCCACCATGCGCGAACTCAAAAAGCGCCTCGCCAAGATTCTGATCGAACGTTCCTACCGCGAAGGGGATTTCACCCTCGCTTCGGGCCGCAAGAGCGACTACTATTTCGACTGCCGCCAGACCGCGCTGCACCCCGAAGGGTCGTGGCTCATCGGTACGCTGTTCAACGAGCTGCTGGCCGATCTGGACATCAAGGGCATCGGCGGCATGACGCTCGGCGCCGACCCGCTGATCTCCGCCACCACCGTCATTTCGCATGAAAAGGGCCGTCCGCTCGCCGGGCTCATCGTGCGTAAGGAATCCAAGGGCCACGGCACCAACCAGTATGTGGAGGGCCTGTCCAACTTCAAGCCCGGCGATCCCGTGGCGATGGTCGAAGACGTGGTCACGACCGGCGGTTCGCTGCTGAAGGCGTGCGAGCGCGTGAAAGACGCGGGCCTGAACGTGGTTGCCGTATGCACCGTGCTTGACCGTGGCGAAGGCGGCCGTGAAGCCATCGAAGCCGCGGGATACCAGCTCCGCGCGCTGTTTACCCGTCCCGAACTGGTCGAGCTTGCCAAAGAAGACTAGCCGGACGCATTGACGCTTGTGATGAGGCCCCTCGGAGGAATCCCCGGGGGGCTTTTTGTTTGGCGGGCAGGGAAAAGAATAAGGGGGTCGACAAAAAAGTGGGAGGGACGCAGGATAACGGCTTGGGTTTTTGCGAAAAGGAGATTTTCATGCCGTTTGAATGTGTTTCCATGAGGGTGTGGGGCTGTACCGCGCTGTTGCTCGCTGGCTTGATGTGCGAGCCGGAGGCAAGGGCATGGGAGGCCGTGACGGATGGGCTGCCTGATCAGGCGGTGGTGGCCGTGGACAAGTCGCGTCAGCGTTTTTTCCTCATGGAGAAGGGGAAATCCCGCGATTATCTGTGTACAACCGGGCAGGCGCAGGGCGACAAACAGGTACGCGGCGACTTGAAGACGCCGGAGGGCGTTTATTTTGTTGTGCGGAAGCGGACGGAACGGCTGGATTTTGAGGAGTACGGCGGGGAAGCTTATATCCTTGACTACCCGAATCCCGTGGATCGGCTGCGCGGCAAGACGGGATCGGGGATTTGGGTGCACAGCCGGGGCAGGGCGATCACGCCGTTCGAAAGCCGGGGATGCGTCGTCCTGAACCTCAAGGATATCGCCGAAGTCGGGCCGGAACTGAAGCGGGGGACACCCGTGCTTATCGGCGAACGGGTGGAAATCGCGCCCCGGAAGGACGCCGTACGCGAAGTGGAGGAACGCACCCGTGGCTGGCGCGCGGCTTGGCGCCGTGGGGAGGCCGGGGACGGGTTCATTGCGCCGGAACGTGCCGCATCCATAAGGAAGGTAGAGCGCCAAGAAAAGCGTGTACGGGTCACATTCGGGCCTGTCCGGGCTCTGGAAGGGCCGGGGTATGTGGTTTCGTGGTTTGCCCAGCGCACGGCTTCGCCCGACGGAGGCGCGGAGCCGGGGGGACGCCGCCTCTATTGGGAGAAACAAGGCGACGGCGAATACCGCATCGTCGGAATGGCATGGGCCGACTAGCGTTTTTGGGCTTTGAAACAGTGGGGTTTCAACTCAAAGTTCCTCCGCTCCCGGCGTCAAATGGCCGGGAATTCCGGAATGGAAGACGTCCTGTCCAGCCCGTATTTTTTCAGCAGTTCATAGAAATGCCCGCGTGAAACGCCGGCAATCCCGGCGGCGCGGCGGACGTCTCCCTGACAGGCGGCGAACAGCCCGGCGATGTAATCGCGTTCGGCTTTGGCCTTCATGTCGCGCAGGGTGGGGAAGGTTTCGGGCTTCCGGGGCTGCGTGGAGGGTTCTTGTTCCGGGAGAGGGGCGGTCGGCGCGGATTCCTCTGGCTCGGAGAGGGGCACAAGCCGTTTGCGGGCCAGTTCGATGCGGATTTCCGTGGGCAGGTGCCGGGTAAACAGCTGGGTGCCGTCCCCCGCTGCTGCACAGGCCCGTTCGATGGTGTGGCGCAGTTCGCGCACGTTGCCGGGCCACGAATAGTCCGCCAGCATCGCGTAACAGTCGGGAGTCAGCTCCTTGTTCGGGAGTTCGTGGCGCTGGCAGTAGCGTGCGGTGAAGTGCTCGGCGAGCAGGGGGATATCTTCGGCGCGGCGGCGGAGCGGCGGCACATGGATGGTCATGCCCCGCAGCCGGAAGCGGAGATCGCTCCGGTAGAGGTCCATGCCCACCATGTCGTCGAGATCCCGGTTGGTTGCGGCGACGAGGCGGAAATCGCTTTCCACTTCGCGCACTTCGCCGACGGGACGGAAGCGGCGCAGCTCCAGCGCCCGCAGGAACGCGCCCTGCACGGGGAGGGGCAGTTCGCCCACTTCGTCAAGGAACAGCGTGCCGTGGTCGGCGGCGGCGAGAAGACCCTCGCGCGCCCTGTCGGCTCCGGTGAACGCGCCCCGGGCGTGTCCGAACAGATGCGCCTCCACCAGCGTTTCGGGCAAGGTGGTACAGTCCACGGTGACGAACGGGCCGGACGCCCGCAGGCTGTTGGCGTGCAGGGCGCTGGCGAACAGTTCCTTGCCGGTCCCGGTTTCTCCGGTGATGAGTACGTTGACGTTGCTCGCGGCGGCTTCCCGCAATGCTTCCAGCGCTTCGGCCAGCGCGGGGCTTTTCCCGATGATGTCGGGATGCCGCAGCAGGCTGCGGGACTGGCTGTCCCGGCTGTTTCGCCATTGCACGGCCTGCGTGAGCGCCTTCGAGAGATCGCGGACGCGGAGCGGTTTGACCAGATACTCCCACGCCCCGGATCGCAGGGCCGCCTCGGCGGCGTCGGCGTTGCCATGCCCCGTAATGATGATCACATCCGGACGGCCCGGAAGCTGTGAAAAGGTCTCCACATGGGCGAGCCCGTCCCCGTCCGGGAGCAGTACATCCAGCAGTACGATGTCCACGCCGCGCTGCGCGAGGTCTTGCCCTTCTTTGATGGAGGCGGCGGTGAGCACTTCGTGCCCGAGGGACTCCCCCACATCGGCCACGAGTACCCGGATCAGGCTTTCGTCATCGACAACAAGGATACGGGCCATATTTACGCCCCGCAGTGTTTACGAAGAGCGGCGGAAGCCCGTTCCAGCGCTTCGATGGTGGTGCGCAGCAGGGCGGCAAAGTCCTGTCCGGCCGGGGACGCGGCGGCCTGCTCCAGATCGGAGCTGGCCTTGCGCAGGCTCTCAAGGTGCAACATGCCCGCGCCGTTTTTGAGGCTGTGCGCCTGACGCCGCAGCTCGGGGCAAAGCTCGGGAAGCGTTTCCGGTGACAGGGCGAAGCGTTGCAGATTGGCCCGGATGTTGGGTTCCTCGCCGAGGAAGATCCCCGCCAGCCGTTTGAGGAGGGCTTCACCGCCCAGAGCATCCAGCGCGGCGGCGGGATCGAAGACGTCGGCGGGCTGTTCAGCGGGGTTGGATGCGGGCATGGGCGTTTCCTCTTGTCCCTTGCGGGTGAATGGGAGCAGGTCGGCCACGACGGAGGCCAGCTTTCCGGCCTGTACTGGCTTGAGCAGCCAGCGGTTGATCCCCATGCGGCGGAACACCTGTTCGTCGCCGGGGTCCAGCGTGGCGGTCAGCACGAGGATCGGGGTCTCCGGTGCGACGCCGAGTTCCCCGGAACGGATTTGCCCCGCGATGTCGAGCCCGGTCATGTCCGGGAGGCGCATGTCCAGCAGTACGGCGTCGGGTTGCAGTTTGCGGATGAGGTACAAGGCGTCCTCTCCGCTGCTCGCCATGTGCGCGGCATATCCGGCCTGCGTCAGCGCTTCGCTGAGGAACAGGGCCGTAACCGCCGTATCTTCAGCGACGACCAGCCGTCCGCTCGTCCCCGTTTCTGCGGGGCGGTCAGGCTGGGCGAGGGGGGAGGGAGAAGCGGGGCAAGGGGAGGCGGGCGTTTCCGGCAGGCCGTCCGAGTCGGCCGCCAGACGGAACAGGGCTGTGAAGGTGAACACGCTGCCCATGCCGGGCGTGCTGGAGAGCGTCAGGTCGCCGCCGAAGCGCCGCGCGATGTTGCGGGCGATGGCAAGCCCGAGGCCCACGCCGGTTTCGTGCTGATCGCCCGAATCCCGGACGCCGGAGCCCTGTTCAAAGCTCTCGAAGATGCGTTCCTGTTCGTCCGTGGGGATGCCCCTGCCGGTGTCGATGACTTGGAAGGACAGCGCGCATCGGCCCTCGGGGGCCTGCGATTCCGCCCGGGTGACGCGCAGGGTCACGGAACCCTTTTCCGTGAATTTCACCGCGTTGCCGAGCAGGTTGCCGAGCGCCTGACGCAGCCGGAAACCGTCGCCTACGAGCCTGTCGGGGACGGTGTCGTCCGTCACGAGCGAAAGCCGGATGTCCCGGCTGGCGCAGGCCGGGCGCAGCACGGCGATGCAGGCGCCGAGCTCGGCGCGCAGGGAGAACGGCGCGCAGCAGGTGGGCTGCCTGTCGGCCTCAAGCAGTGAATAGCGCATGATGCCGTCGACGACCGTAAGCAGGCTGTCGGTGGCCTTCCGGAGGTTGGCGAGCAGATAGCGGTGACGCGAATCCTGCGTTTCGCGTTCCAGCAGTTCGGTCATGCCGAGGATGCCGGTCAGCGGGGTACGCATATCGTGGGTCATGTTGGCGAGGAAGGCGCTCTTGGTGCGGTTGGCGGCTTCGGCAAGCTCCTTCTTGCGGTTGATCTGGAACGTGGCCCCGCCGATCCCCACCATGCCGATGATCCCGATGATCCCGAATGCGAGCCCGGTGGTGCGCTTGCGTTCGGTCGCCGCTGCAAAAAGGGGCTCGGCGGAGATGGATACGCTGATGCCGCCGAGCACGTCGCCGACCTTCTTGTCCTGATGGCACTGGATGCAGCTTTCCTTGGCGGGCAGGGCGGCCATATAGCGGTAACGCATACCCTCCTTGTCGGAAACGAGATCGAAAAGCTCGTGCCTGTCCTTTTCGAAAGAGAGCAGGGCTCCGGTTTCCCACTGATCGGCCCGGTTTTCCGGACGCTTCGGGGACAGGCTGGAAATGCGGAAGCTCGCCAGCGTGGAGGTGAAGCTTTCCGCGATCTGCCGGGTCATATAGGCGGGGTTGACCTTCACGAGGGTCGTGCCTCCCTCGGCGCGGAGGGTGCGCTCCTCCTCCGGCAGCCACGGGTGGGCGGGCCAGCCGGGGTGTTCGCGGCCCCAGACGCCGCCGTTGTTGGCGTTCCAGTCGCGGGTATCCACGATGCTGGAAAAGAGCGTCGCGGTCTGGATGCGGGCCAGTCCCGTGGTATACTCGTCCTCGCGCTGGGCGGTCCAGCGGAACAGCGTGAACAGCAGCAGCCCCCAGAGCAGGGTGATCAGCAAGGGAAGGCGCAACACGCGCCATGAGAACGTGGACATGAAAGGCTCCTCTCAGGAACGGAGGCAGGGGAATCCGTGAGGCCGGTTGCCCGTATCCCGGAACTTCCGGACGGCTTGCCCGGTTCCTGCCGCTCCCGCGCCGTGTCTTCTCTTGATCCGGTGGATCGGCTCCAGGCTTGTGATAAAATAGGAACCATTCTGAACAGGTTGTCTGAATCGGACAAACTGTCAGCTTTTTCTGACTAGCTGTCATAAAAATCATACTGTAGCAAGGGAAAAGGAAGAATGAGAATGCTCCTCATCTTCACCTCTCCCGTATCATTTGTTATTTCAAGAGGATTGCGCTTTGTACGAAAAGGCGCAATCCCGGCACGTTTTTTGATAGAAGGCATAAAAGGATTGCCGTTCGCGGCGCGCCGGGAGACGGCCCGCCAAAGCGGTTTTGGTATCTGTTGCAAGAGGAGGCAAGAATGTCTGAGGTGTCACCCCGCAAGTGCCCGTGGTTGAAGATACTGCTGGGCGGCGTTGCGCTGGGCGTGCTCGTGCTGGCAGGGCTGGCGTGGGGTATGCGGGTGACGGATGCGCGTCCCTTCTGTTCCAGTTGTCATATCATGGAACAGGCCGCACGGACGCACAAGCTGTCCCCCCATGCCAAGCTGGCTTGCAACGAATGTCACGCTCCGACGGCGTTGCTGTCGAAGTTGCCCTTTAAGGCGAAGGAAGGCGCCAGGGATTTCTACATGAATACCCTGGGCGATGTGGACCTTCCCATCGTGGCGGGCATGGCGACGAAGGACGTCGTCAACGCGAACTGCAAGGCCTGTCATTTTGCAACCAACGAGAATGTCGCCAGCATGGACGCCAAGCCCTACTGCGTCGACTGTCACCGTAGTGCGCAGCACATGCGCATGAAGCCCATCAGCACAAGGATGGTGGCCGATGAATAGCCGAGTATTTTACACTCTGATCAGGTTGGCGGTGGTGTGCGCCGCCCTGGGACTTGCCGCGGGCTGCGACGACGTGTCCACAGCCGAATTGAAGACCCCGGTCTACAAGACGGGCTTGAAGGACTCCGACGACAACAAGACCTCGGCGTTTCGCAAGGACTTTCCCCTTCAGGCCGCCAGCTACGACCGCAACAACGAATCCACGTTCATGAGCAAGTATAAGGGCTCCGTCAACTTCATGAAGAACGACGACGTGGACCCGCTGCCCGAAGGCTACAAGCAGGCGGCCCAGCCCTACCTCAAGAACCTGTGGCTCGGCTATCCCTTCATGTACGAATACCGTGAAGCGCGCGGCCACACGTATGCGATCCACGACATCCTCGAAATCGACCGCATCAACCGGTACGGTGAAAAGGGCGGGATGCCCGCCACCTGCTGGAACTGCAAGACCCCCAAGATGGTGCAGTGGATCAAGCAGTACGGCGACGATTTCTGGGCCAAGGACTTCAACCAGTTCCGTACGGAAGTCACGGACGACGATTCCATCGGCTGCGCGACCTGCCACAACGCCGAAACCATGCAGCTCCAGCTCTACAGCGAGCCGCTCAAGGATTATCTGAAGTCCGTGGGCAAGGACCCCGCAAAGCTCCCCCGCAGCGAGATGCGTTCGCTCGTGTGCGCCCAGTGCCATGTGGAATACTACTTCAACGATCCCGGCCACGGCCCCACCAAGCGCCCTGTCTTCCCGTGGAAGAACGGCTTCACGCCCGAAGCCATCTACAGCGTGTATGAAGACAACGGCAATGTGGACATGCCCGGCTTCAAGGGCAAGTTCGCCGACTGGGTGCACCCCGTTTCCCAGACGCCCATGCTGAAGATGCAGCATCCCGACTATGAAACGTGGATCGACGGTCCGCACGGCGCCGCCGGTGTGGCCTGTGCCGACTGCCACATGCCGTACCAGCGCGAGGAAGGCAAGAAGATGTCCAGCCACTGGTGGACCTCGCCCCTGCGTGACCCCGAACTGCGCGCCTGCCGCCAGTGCCATGCCGACAAGACCGCGGCCTACCTGCGCGGACGCATCGAATACACGCAGGACAAGACCTATAAGCAGCTTCTCGTGGCGCAGGAATACTCCGTGCGCGCCCACGAAGCCGTGCGCCTTGCTCTCGAGTACACCGGAGAAAAGCCCGCCGATTATGATCAGCTGATCATCCGGGCCAAGGAAGCCGTCCGCAAGGGCCAGATGTTCTGGGATTTCGTGTCCGCCGAAAACAGCGTCGGGTTCCATAACCCCGCCAAGGCCCTCGACACCCTGACCAGTTCCATCACCCTGAGCCAGGACGCCATCAACGCGGCGCTCAAGGCCACCAACTACGGCATCGCGCCGAAGCTGGAAGGCGACATCAAGCAGATCGTGCCGCCCATCCTCAAGATGAGCCGCAAGCTCCAGCAGGACCCCGAATACCTCAAGACCCATCCGTGGTTCGCGTACCTGAAGCCCCTGCCGAAGGCCGACCAGATGTGGGAAGGCAACAAGAAGATCCAGTAGGCATATGATGAAGGGGGAATCCTCACCCAAAGGCGGAAGCCGGGGATTCCCCCTTTCCTCTCAACGCCATGAACGCATCATGCGGGTGAGAGGATACCCTCAAGACGGGGCGGCTGATCAGCCGTGCCCCCTTTTTCTTCGGGAGAATCCCCTCCCGTTCACGTCATCCTCACTCCATAAACGGCAAGCCCTTCCGATGCATGACCGGAAGGGCTTGCCGTTTTGTTGACACGCCGCGTGCCGCGATGGGTGTTTCGTGGGGCAACAGCCCTGCTTTGTTGGGGCGATGCGGCCTGTTCGCGGGGAACATTTTCCGGACGCGGGAGGGAAGCGCTATTTTTTCTCGCTGCCTACATCCACGGTCGTTTGGGAGGAATCCTCCTGACCCTCTTCGGCGGACGGAAGCGCGGCTGAGGCGTCCACATCCACGGCGGGTGGCAGGGCTCCTGGCTGGCCGCCGGGGACCGGGGGCAACATGCGCAGTTCCGTGGTCGGCGCGTGCTTGGTATCGAGGATGACCATGCCGGTACGTTCCAGCACTTCGTGGCGGAACGCGTATTCGGCTTCCATCTGCTTGGTTTTGTAGTGCATCCACGCCCGGACCACATAGCTGACCATCCAGGCCACGGCGAAGCCGCCCACGACCCAGATGGCGACCAGATGGAAATTTTCCCCGATTTTCAGGAGCAGGCTCATCACCCCGTCGAGATAGTAGATCGCGGCGCACATGAGCACGAAGCCCGCGAACAGGATCACCGTGGGCGCTCCCCGGACCAGCGCGTAAAACGTCTGCATCCGCTGCGGGACGCCTTCGAGGTTCACGTCTTCGCCGCCGCGCGCCCCCCGGGAGAAGCCGAGGCTCACGAGGTTGACCAGCAGCATGGCGAGCACAGGGACCATAACCACGGCGACCAGATAGCCGATCCACGGGAATTGGAAGTGCGGCACGCCGCTGGACGAGGGCTGGGCGTTGGTGATGCTGATGATGATGGCGCCCACCGTTACCGCGAGCTCCATGAGGACGATGCCGATGACGAGGTAGAGGAATAAGGTTTTCTGCTCTTTTTCAGTGAATTGCTTGCCGAACAGCGTGTGGTGCTTCTGTTCCGCGCCGCTGTCCTGCGGGGTTTCGGGGGCATCTTTGGAGGCTTCGGCCTCCTTGCGCTCCGTATGTTCGTATTTGGAAAGGTTCATGTATGCTCCATTGCTTGGTGATGGATCTCATTGGTATGTTTTCGAAATGGGGTAGTATCATAAAGCCGTGCCGTCCGCCAAGGTATGGCCCGCCTCTTCACCGCTGGAGCGGCGGGTTCTTTGGGCCGCGTCGGCACGGTCATGGACTGCCGGAAGGGCTTATGATAACAGTAAGAGGCAGCAGAACCGAACGGCGTCCGCCGAGGGAACCAACCAGCTGTCGAGGAAAAATATTGTGTCTTCTCATAAGGTTATCAAGACAATTGCGGAAATCAACGAGCGTATCAAAAAAGGCCGGGCCGTTGTCCTCAACGCTGAGGAAATGACCGAGGCCGTCCGGCGCATGGGCCCGGAAAAAGCCGCCCGTGAAGTCGACGTGGTGACCACGGGCACGTTCTCGCCCATGTGCTCGTCCGGTTTGCTGTTCAACATCGGCCAGCCCGAACCGCCGAAAATCCGCACCACCCGGGTCTGGATGAACGACGTCCCCGCCTACGCCGGGCTTGCCGCCGTGGACGCCTATCTTGGCGCCACCGAACTGCCCGAGGACGATCCCCAGAACAAAGTCTATCCGGGCCAGTTCAAATACGGCGGCGCACACGTCATCGAAGATCTCGTAGCCGGGCGCAGCGTCCATCTGCGGGCGACCTCATACGGGACGGACTGCTACCCCCGCCGGTCCCTCGACCGTACCGTCACGCTGGCGGATCTGGCCTGCGCACAGCTTTTGAACCCGCGCAATTGCTACCAGAATTACAACGCGGCGGTGAACTGTACCAGCCGCACGATTTATACCTACATGGGGCCGCTCAAGCCCGGCATGCGCAACGCCAACTATGCCACGGCGGGTTGTCTTTCCCCGCTGCTCAATGATCCCTATCTGCGTACCATCGGGCTGGGCACACGCATTTTTCTGGGCGGCGGCGTGGGATATGTCATCGGCGCGGGCAGCCAGCATGTGGCCGAACCGAAGCGCGCGCCGAACGGCGTTCCTCTGGCCGGTTCCGGCACGCTGATGCTCAAGGGTGACCTCAAGGGCATGGACGGCCGCTATCTGCGCGGGCATTCCTTTCTGGGGTACGGCTGCACTCTGGCCGTGGGCGTGGGGATTCCCATCCCGGTGCTCAATGCGGAAATGGCGGCGTTCACCGGCGTTTCCGACGCGGATATCCTGCTGCCCGTCAAGGATTACGGGCGTGATTACCCCAACGGCGTCGGCCGGGTAATCAGGCATGTCAGCTATGAGGAGCTGCGTTCCGGACACATCGAGATTGAGGGACAGCGGGTGGAAACTTCTCCCCTGACTTCCTATACCATGTCCCTCGAGGTGGCGGAAAAGCTCAAGAGCTGGATTGAGGCCGGAGAATTTCTGCTGACCGAACCTGTGGAGGCCATTCCCTCGCGCTGAGATCCGGCCACAGTGACTACCCATACCCATCCGCGGGATGGGGTATTTGCGGAGTTTTACCCATGCCCGTTCTGCAATGGCTTACCCGTGACAAGGACCTTCGCGCCGCCGGACGCGCGCCCTACCGCCTGCTGGAAGAAGCCGGGCGCCATGGCGACGGCTGCGCCCGGAACATGCTCATTCAGGGCGACAACCTGCACGCCCTCAAAGCCCTGTTGCCGTACTATGCGGGCAAGGTGAAGTGCATTTACATAGACCCGCCGTACAACACCAGAAGCGCCTTTGAACATTACGACGACAATCTGGAGCATACGCGGTGGCTGTCCATGATGTACCCGCGTCTTGAACTCCTGCGCGATTTTCTGAGCGAGGATGGAAGCATCTGGGTAAGCTGTGACGACAACGAAGGGCATTACCTGAAAGTTATCATGGATGAGGTGTTCGGGCGCGGGAATTTTCTTGCCGACGTGTCATGGCAGAGAACGTATTCCACCCGCAACGATGCCAAGGGTATGGTCACAGAGGTGGAGCATATTCTGTCCTATGCCGTGAACTCCGGCTGGATGCCCAACAAGCTTCCCCGCACGGCGGAAATGGATGCGAGGTATAAGAACCCGGACAACGATGCTATGTCGTGGAAAGGTAGTGACGCATTTGCTCCCGGCGCGGCCACGCATCAGGGGATGGTGTATGCCGTGCAGCATCCGTTCACGGGGAAGATGATCTATCCCACGTCAGGTAGATGCTGGACTTTTGGCCAAGACGATGTTCTCCAAATTATGAACAGCTGGTGCCCGTACAAGCTGGAAGATTTGCACGACGCTAGGGAACGCGCCGCCGTATGCGGCGTATCGGAAGAAGCGGTGAGGCCGGGCGTTCTGGGCATTGTTCTTGCGGAGCCGCTGGACGTGGCTTCGGCAAAGGCCAGGGCCGTGTACGAGCGCGGGCAATGGCCCCTTTTTTATTTCAGTAGCATGGGAAAAGGAGGCATCCGTCGGAAAACCTACTTGGACAAAGTGGGGGGCAAGTTGCCGACAAACTTCTGGCCCTATGCGGAAACCGGTCATACCGATGAAGCCAAGAAGGAAATACTGGCCCTGTTCGGCAACGACGTTTTCGCCACGCCGAAGCCGGAACGCCTGATCCGGCGCATTTTGCATATCGCCACGAACCCCGGCGATCTGGTGCTGGATTCCTTTCTCGGTTCCGGCACGACGGCGGCGGCCCGCCGCTACATCGGCATAGAAATGGGAGAACATGCGCTGACACACTGTGTTCCCCGGCTCCGGAAGGTCATTGAGGGCGAACAGGGCGGCATATCGGAAGCCGTGAACTGGAAAGGCGGGGGCGGATTCCGTTTCTACAGGCTTGGGGAAAGCATTTTCGATGAAGACGGCGCAATCCGGGAACGGATAACCTTTGCTCAGCTTGCGGCGCATGTATGGTTCTGCGAAACCGGGGAACCGCTTTCAGGCAGGGCGGAGTCGCCGCTTCTGGGCGTGCATGACGGAACGGCCTGCTATCTGCTGTACAACGGCATCCTGGGGGACAAAAAGCCGCAGGGCGGCAACGTGCTGACCCGGCGCGTCCTTGAAAGCCTCCCCCCGTGGGACGGGCCGAAAGTCATCTACGGGGAAAGAAGCA
>ENA-ORTV01003523-ORTV01003523.1-human-gut-metagenome-genome-assembly--contig:-NODE-3523-length-12942-cov-2.383022_pt1 | contig 12942 bp, 14 predicted proteins | sample MGYA00241915_ERZ509194 | MGnify/ENA primary metagenome ERZ509194 (study PRJEB26280, sample SAMEA2338810) | human gut metagenome | biome: human gut; feature: human-associated habitat; material: faeces... | reverse complement strand
GTCATTGACAATAATTTCGTTATTGTAAGTTTGTTCAAAAACATCTGCCAGAAAAGGATTCAGGTTCGGTTCATCTTCCGTCGGCATATCCAAAACACAGCATTTGTTGTCGAGAATAAGCCCTTCTTCGCTGGACTGCTCCTTGTAATTTTCGACATCGGTAAGAAAATCAATCACAAATTTAACCGCATTATTGAGCTTTTTAAACTGGATTGAAGTGATTTCTCCGCTCTCAATTACATTTTCCCCTTCCAGTTTGGCGACAAGATTGGCAATGATATTGCGTATTTCGCCGTGCACGACGCTGGTGTTTTCGGCGGAAACTTCTTTTTCATCGTCATAAAAATTAATTGACGTGCGAATGCTTGCAATACATTTAAACATGACATCCTTCTCCTGTAAAACCGGTTTTTCCTCTTCCGGCGTGTCGGGAAGCGGTTCCGGCTGTTTGTTCAGCTCCAGCCATTTTTTGACCGTCGCCTTCAGGATATAAGCATCCATTTTCTCATCTTTAATAACCTGAGCCATCAAATAAGCGCCGACCCCGGTTAAAAAGATGGCTACCTTGTTGTCTTTATAGCTCCTTTTAGCTTCATAAAAGGCCTGCAAATCGGGATTGTCTCCGTCAAGAATTTTAAATGATTCATAGAGCAGCGAGTTAGCTTCGGAGATAATCAGGCCGCAGTAGCGCGACAGCTCCAGACAGCCGCCGTAAACCACAAGTTTAATCCCCAGACGGGTGAAACTGTCATGCAAAGAGGTGTTGGCATCCAGGCTGCCCAAAATCTGGGTCAAAAACTCAATGATGTAACGCTTGTGTTCCAGCGGGGCTTCCGGATAAATCGGGGCTATCGCCTCTTCATATTCATCATTGAGATTATAACGGCGGATAATCGCTTCCGCCTTGTTAAAAAAGCGGCTTTCGTTAATCACCTTTTTGCGCTCGGTATGGGCATAAAAGGCCGACCAGGGAACTTTCTTCAAAATCAGCGGGATTGTGATAATCATAAAGATGATGAAGAAAACAAAGAAAAGGACGGTTTTGCGGCGATCTTCGGGAATAAAGGTTTCAATAACCGGTTCCAGCAGGCTCACCAGCAAATTGGCCATTGCCAGACAAAGAAAAATAATTGCAACCAGCTTAATCAAAGCCCCGACCATCGTATTGGCCGCCGGTTTGTCATCTTCGGGCTTTTCATATTCGACATTATATTCCCCGCCATAGCTGGTGGAAAACTTTTCGGAACTCCGCTGGTGGCGCTTTTTACGGCCAAGGCCGCTGATATATTCGACGCTTTCCTGATAAGTATTGTCCTGAACGTCAAAAATTTCGCGGATAATTTTGACGGCAACCCGGTTGTCTTCTTCAAGTTCCTTAGCCAGATTGACTGCCTCCTGACGCTGATCGCTGGAAAACTGGTCAACCAGTTTCCAGCCGTCGCCGCGGTCGGCATAAACCTCAAAATGTATTATTTTTACCATATCAGCCACTCAGTAAAGCATAAAAAAAACCTGCATTAATATTACATAATGCAGGTTAATAAAGACTAAACGCTCGGGCTTATTTGCTGCCGGAAACGGAAGTATCCTGTTTCAGGCCGAAAGCACCGAATTTAGAGTTAAATTTGGAAACCTGACCGCCGGTATCTACCATACGGTGAACACCTGTCCACGCCGGGTGAGATTTCGGGTCAATTTCCAAAGTCATTTTATCACCGGCTTTGCCCCAGGTGGTTTTCGTTTTAACTTCAGTACCGTCAGTCATCACATAAGTGATTTCATGATAATCCGGATGAATACCTTTTTTCATCTATTTTCTCCAAAACTTTAATTTCCAGACATATAAATTTAGTGCTCTTATACATTAGACTCTTGAATAAGGCAAGCATTAATTTACATTTTTTTAAAATTTTTATTTAATTTCTTCAATTTCCACTAAATTGCGCTTTTCAGGATTATCGGTAATATTGATTACCTTAATGCTGAAATTCTTATATCCTTTGTTCAAAAGCAGCGAGCGGATTTCCGTGGCGCGGTCAAGGCTCAGCTTTTTCTTTTTAAAGGTATTTTCGCCGTTGTCATAGTTATAGGCATAAATGGCAATTTTATGTTTGCGGGGGTCTTCAAACGTTTCAATCAAAGAAATAATCTTATCCGCATTTTCCGGGCTGATTTCAAAAGAATCATCGGCAAAGAAAATCTGCCGTCCGACTTCCGCCGCGGCCGGCGTCTTGTCCCCTACCGGAAGCAAAGGCTTGATTTCTTTTTTTTCTTCAGTTTCGGCAGCGGGAACGTTTTCAGCCTCTTGTACGGCGGCAGCTTTTTCCGGCGCTTTGGCCGTTTCTTCGGCGGCAGGAACCGAGACTTCCGTTTTAGCCGGTTCAACCTTGGCTGCGGGTTCAATCAGCGCAGCGGCAGGTTTTGAGGTTTCTTCGGATTTCGGTTCGGACAAAGCTTTTCCATTATCGGTTTCCGCCGGGCGGACAACATCAACATCGGCAACCGTCTCCCGAACCGGTTCCCGGTCATCGGCAACGGTTATCGGATTGGCGGGTTTAACCGGTTCCGGTTTGGCCTCAGCGAGGGGCTGAGGAATTTCCGGCGCCTGCGGCAAAATCGCTATTGCTTTTTCTTCTTTTTTCGGAGCCGGTGTTTTTTCAGCAACCGGCTTGGCCGGAGCAACCGTTTTCTTCGGCGTTTTTTTCTTTCGAACCGTTTTCTTTACCGGGGCTTTTTTAACCACCGGAAACAGGGGCTGGGTTTCCACGAACAGCGAATCGCCCGGCTGCAAATTGTTCAACACCTACAAGTCAACATAGACATCGTCGGTAGCCTGCGCAAACGCGGCTCCCTGTAAAGCCAGAGCACAAACCGAAGCCATTACCAGACGCTTAAACTGCATGAAAGTCCCTCCCCCTTTTAACTATTCAGAAAATAATTCACCGAGTTTTTTGCCCAGTTCGTTGTTAACGGCAAAAATATTGCCGGAATTCAGAACGAGACTCAAATTCTCGGTCCGTTTGTCTTTTTGGTCAATATCATAGATATAACCGCCGGCTTCTTTGACAAGAAGCAGGCCGGCCGCAAAATCGGACAATTTATTGCCGCGGCTGACAGCCGCGTCATATTTTCCGGATGCGACATAAGCCAGATCCAGCGCACAGGAACCGGAAATGCGCAGATTGTCGGTGGCGGCGACCAAACGCTTTTGAATAACGTCATATTCGCTGACATTTTCGTTATAATTAACCAATGTCGCAACCAAAGCCTCTTTCAAATCACGACGGGAAGATACGCGCAAACGCTCATGGTTACGGAAACCTTCCTTATAGGCGCCTTTGCCCTTTTCGGCAAAATAGAGGCAGTCGGTGGCCGGATTATAAACGACGGACGCCGTAACCGTATTATTTTCATAAACGGCTACACTGACGGCAAAATGCGGAATGCCGTGAGCAAAGTTGCTCAGACCGTCTATCGGCGAAACGATATAACAATTGCGCGCACCCAGCTTTTCCGCCTCGGAAACCAATGCGTAATCAGGGTGAATTTTGCCTAATTCGACCTGCAGCGCTTTGGAAACTTTGGTATAAGAAGCGACGACAAATTCCTTGTAGCCTTTAACCGAAGACTGCAGCTGTTCGATTTCGCTGAAGTCGCGGTTAAGCGACCCCGAGGCCTTTTTAACCGCATTAATCAACAGCGTCAAACTGGGTGAGAGATATGACATTATTTTGCTCTTTCAACATAATTGGCTTCAGCCGTGCCGACAACAATTTTGTCGCCGACGCCAATGAACGGAGGAACCGTGGTGCGAACGCCGTTGTCCAGAATGGCCGGTTTGTAAGAAGAAGCGGCCGTCTGTCCTTTCACCACGGGCTCGGTTTCAACAACTTCACAGACAACCTGTTGCGGCAGTTCGACCGAAATCGGCTTGCCATCGATGAAACTGATGATAACCTGCATACCGTCGGTCATGAAAGGACGGCTGTCGCCGAGGATATCGGCAGGCATGGAGAACTGGTCAAAAGTCTCGCTGTCCATAAAAGTCAATCCGGTACCGTCTTCAAAGAGGAACTGGCAGTCTTTTTCTTCAACCATTAATTTTTCAACGGTGTCTTCGGTACGGAAGCGCTCGTTGGTTTTGGTGCCTTCTTCAACGGCTTTCATTTCGACCTGCATAAAAGCGCCGCCCTTGCCCGGCTTAATATGCATAGCTTTGGTAATGGTCCAGGGTTTGCCTTTGTATTCAATTACCCAGCCGATGCGGATAGAACCTGCGAGTTGTTTCATATTTTATCTCCATATTTACAATGTTTAAATGTTGAAATGATTTCGAGACTCTTCGAAATTTTAATCAAGAACTTAATCTAAACTTTGTTTTTTAGCAACAAAAATCGTATATTCGCGGTCAGATAAAATAACAATATCGCAATCAAAGCCCGCATAATCGAGATTTTCGTCCCGGCAGAGAATGGCCGACTGAATTAAAAAGAGCCCGTTATACCAGGAAACCAGCTCGCGCACCTGTTCAATTCCGTCATTCCAGGCCTGAAAGACAAGAAAGTCCGGCTCGAACTCGCTGATAACCATCGCCTCGTGGCGGCGGTTGCGGGTGACAGCGCCGATAACGGCGTCTTTGCCGAGAAAATTACGCAAGAACTGGAATTCGGCTTTCGGCTTTTCGTTTTTGCTCAAATCGACCACAACGCCGTCCAGTCCCAGTTCCCTGCACAGTTCAGGCGCTTTGTCTCCGCAGGAAAGGAGCAGTTTTCCGGCTTTGCGTGCCGCTTCGGCAAAACGGCGGTTAAAAGCCGTATCCGCCGCCGAATCGAGCAGAAAACATTCCACCCGGGAATCGTCGATTAACGAGATGTTTTCCGAAGTGATTTTTACAATAAACTTTTGCATAAGATTTCTTTGCCGCTTGAATTAATGTTTAAGAAAAAGTATTATGCTGTTCAATATACGAGAATAATCCCTTAAAAGGAAGTGAAATTTTATCATGACCGAAAAAAATGCCGAACTGCCGCAGACAAGCGCCGCCATTGCCGGCCTGAGCGATGCGCTGGCCCGCTTAAACAGCGCGATAGGCAGCAAGAAAGACGAGCTGGCGCGCAAAGAAAAGAGGTACGGTGCCGAACTGAAGGACAGCGAAGCCCGGCTGGAGCTTTTGAAAGCATCTTCCCGCAAAATCATTGACAACATCAACACCGTCATGACCCGTTTAGATAAAGTATTGGAAAACGATGGCACAAGTAACGATAACAATTAACTCCCGAGAGTATGCCGTTGCCTGCGAAGACGGTCAGGAAGTCCGGATTATGCAGCTTTCCCGCCTTTTGGACGAGAAAGCGCGGATGATTACGGGCGGCAGTCTGCAAGTTAATGAAAATATGTTGCTGGCAATGGTGGGACTGTTGCTGGCCGATGAGCTTACCGAACTGAAAAAAGGCGTGCCGCAGGCGGTTGCCGGAGGGGAAGCTGTGGATAACTCGCGACTCCCCGGTTTGGATAAAGAACTGGCGGAAAAGCTGCAAAATCTGACCGAAGAAATAAATTCTGTTGCAAAAAAAATCGAATCATTGTAAGCTAACGGCATAGGAGGCGAGCTGTCTGGTGCGTGTTTCCGCAGATCTTCCGAGCCAACATTATTTTATAGGGAGCTGTCCCTGATCTGACCGAGGTCTTTTCAAATGGCGCCCACTTTATTGAGAAGCGGTTCGATAAGAATGTAACTGATACGGCGAGACGGCCCCTCCACAGAAACTATTTTACAACTCCGTTTTACCGGAGTTTTTTTGTGTTACGAGACGTCAAAAACAGAGAAGAAAGTTCAGACAGTGAGAATTATTTACTGCGGGGATGTGGTTGCCCGCGCCGGCAGAGACGCCGTGCTTAACAATTTATCCAAACTCCGCGAACGCTATAAGCCGGACGCGGTTATCGTCAATATTGAGAACGCCGCCCACGGGTTCGGCGCCAGTCCTTCCATCTGCCACCAGTTTCTGGATGCCGGAGTGGACGCTCTGGTTACCGGAAATCATGTTTGGCAGCAACGCGATTTAATCCCTTTTCTGGACGAATGCAAACGTATCGTCCGTCCGTTGAACTATCCGGAAGGTCTGCCGGGCAAAGGCGCGATTGAAATCGAACTGCCAAACGGCAAAAAAATCCTGATTGCACAGCTGCTGGGACGCCTGTTTATGGAAGCGGTCGACTGTCCGGCACAGGCAATTGACAAGCTGCTGAAAAATTATACGCTGGGTAAAAACATCAACGCCATTTTTGTTGACATTCATGCCGAGGCAACGGCGGAAAAAATTGAAATCGGACATTACCTTGACGGGCGCGTTTCGGCCGTTATCGGTTCGCATACGCATATTCCGACGTCAGACTACTGTATCAGAGACGGCGGGACCGCCTATCAGACCGATGTCGGCATGTGCGGCGACTATAACTCTGTCATCGGCTTTGACAAGACCGAGCCGCTTAACCGTTTGCTGCGCAAATATACCGGCGGACGGCTGACTCCGGCCAAAGGCCCGGGGACCCTGTTCGGCGTGTTAATCGACATTGACGACAAAAGCGGCAAAGCTACTCATATTGAACAAATTAAAATGTCTGAAAAAGAAGCATAAACAATAAAACCCTCATTTCAGAGGGTTTTATTGTTTTTAATAACGGATTACCCGAAACAGCATAAACTGCCAAGATGCTCCGTTGGGCAACGCCAAATCCCATATTGCATCGAATCCCTCTCCCGATTTAGGCGGGACCAGGTTTGCATCCACACCGACAAAAAATGAATATGCATTATAACTCGTTTTGTCATACGGAGAAGATGTTAAAAAAACATTCCAGTTATTTGAACTTAAAGATTTTCCCAATTTTTTAAATGTTGCAGTTATTGTTTTCTGAGCGGCATAAATTTTCTTAAAATCTCCCATGCTTAACATTGACCATTTTCCGGCTCCGCACCAAGCCTGTTTGCATCCGGCCGGTGAGTAAGAGCGCACGCTCTCTGCCATCGGATATGATTTATTATTAGCTTCGCCATACGACATAATCATATTTGTATTTGTAATACTGCTATCTTCACAATCAGTGCCCGAACAATTAGCCAATCCGGGAATATCGCCTTCTGCTCCCCAGATAACGCTGTCTCCTTTTTGATATATTTTTGCTTCCAAAGAAACAGCCAAACGATTACCGGCATCAAATATGACGGCTATCGGTGTTTTAGCATTAATAACTTCAGAAGATGTCGAATGGTCGGCATAAAGTATGTCTCCGTCATTGCCAATGGCATCAAAACTGCAAACCATCTTGCTGAGATCCGTGGGACATTTTAGAATATTGTTTCCGTTAACACATTCATCAGCGGAATAGATATATCCCAGTTCTTCACAGGTTGGCGGCTGTATGCATGTCTGCGCCCGGATTAATCCAGCTGAGAAAGCTGAAATCAGCAGCGTTGCTCCTGCAATCAATAGCATATTTTTTTTCATTTTCTTTCTCCTTTTATTTAAACCAGCACCGCAAAGCACCAGCGCACCAATAATTATCCAAATCCTTATAGTTAACAGCACAGCCGACAGGACAATATTTTCCCGAACAGTTTTCCTTTTCACAGACAACCCCGGTCGGACAGGCGGTTAATGAACATTTATTTTCACAGGTTTTACAATTGTTGTAGTATTTTATACCGTTCATTAAACAATAATCACTCGGCGTAACCGGCCCCAAGTCACCGCAAGTCATGTTATAGCCGTTTTTGCAGCGGCAACCGGTATATTGAGTTGTACCCTGATAAGTGCAGCCTTCCCCGTTTCCCTCCTGATTTTTACCGTCACAGATTTGGTTATAGTTACTCGGGCACAAACATTCGGAATAATATTTCTTATTGCCTTCTATACAGCTGTCATCAGAAACGACCTGCGGCGACGCACAGCTCTCAACCGGATAAAGCGTACGGTTGCAGATACAGCGATATTTGCCGCCGCAGCCGTCTGAACTTAACTCATTCGGATATGAACAACTGTCCGACGTATATTTATACTTATCGGCACAGCATTGTCTGAAATATTCATTATTATACGGGCAGAAATCATATTGCCAATAGCCTCCGTCGCAGGCTGTCAGGTTATATCCGCGTTTTTGACAGGCCTGAACAGATGCATCTTCAAATTCAACATTGCCAAAATCCAGCCGGCTGCCGCCGGTAATAAAAGTCACACTGGCGATTTGAGTAAACTTGGAAAGAGAGACAGTCCGCTCTGCAATCAGAACGGACTGAGACAACCGGTTCAATGGTAGGCTTTGATTATTGTCTATGAGGTGCGTGTATTGATGAGAAACTGCCGATGCAAGCGGTTTCAGAGAAGAATGACCTACTCCGGAATAGCTGTAGATAACAAGCCCCGATAATCCTATCGCAATAGCCTTTCTCATAATACACCTCGTTATAACTGAACCTTGTCTGTTCTTAACTTAGCATATTACGCGTTATAAGTCAATACTATATCAGGGGTGTTTTTTCTTTTTTCCACCTAGCATAGACGTTTCGGATAGCCGGACGCCCGGGCAGCGTACCCCTTCCCCTATTTATCCGAATCATAAAGTATTTGCGCCGTTTCGCAGTTCACGGATGTGTCTGCGGCGACAAAATCGGCTTCACCGTCACGGGAACGTTTATAAAAATGGATAAAAGTAACCGGTTTGATGCCGGTGGCATTGAATATCCGCTTCCTGATCTTTGCGGCAATATATTCCTTCACCGCCTGAGCGCGGTAAGAAACCTTGACCGCTTCCGCCGGAATCGCTTTCAGCATATCGGCCTTGATTTCATCGGCCAAAGCGGCAAAATCGTTTTCTTCAAGGATGTCGATGGAGGTTATCTGCAAATCTTCAACCGACCAGTCTTCAGCGAGCACCGCGGTAATGAACAGGCTGCAATTGTAGGCTATGCGGCGGCGGTTTTTAACCAGCTGAGAGCCCAGGCTGATGACCTTTTTGCGGTCAACCCCCAATTCATCGGTGGGAACTTCGCCGACAATTTCGGCATGGGACGATTTAACATTGACGACATCGCCGTCACGAACCACCAACACCTGGCTGACGCCGCAGTCAAGCTCTTCGGTAAAGCGTTTTTGCTGGCGGATGGCACGTTTGTCTCCGTGTACGGGGATGACGATTTTCGGCTTAATCATTTCAAACATACGGCGAATGTCATCTTTGCAGCCATGGCCTGACGTGTGAACCAGATATTCCTCGGAAGAAATAACCTCCACCCCGGCATCGCGCAGTTTTTCCTGCATACGTTCGATTTTTTCCTCGTTGCCGGGAATAATCTGCGACGAAAAGATAATGGCATCACCTTTGCCGAGTTTAATGTCCTTGTTTTCGCCGTTGACAATCCGGGTCAGCCCGCTGCGGTAGTTTCCCTGCGAACCGGCGCAGATGTACAGCATTTTATCAAGAGGGATATCTATGGCCTGTTTGGCTTCAACATAATGCGGAACATCTTTCAGAATGCCGCATTCTTTGGCTATATTCATATTCTGAATCAGGCTCATGCCGGCTATAACCGGCGTGCGTCCGGCAGCATGCGCGGCAATCAGCAGGCTTTCCATCCGGGCAACATTAGAAGCAAAACAAGTGGCAACCAGCGTATTCTTAAACTTCGGCAACAGCTCAATCAGGCTTTCGCGGATTACCATTTCGGAAGGCTGCTCCACCGGGTGAGCCATATGAATAGAATCGCCGACATAGAGGTCAACCCCCTGCTCGCCCACCTGTTTCAGGCGGTCATAAGAGGTTTTCATAAAATCAATATGGCAATCGTCAAAGCGCCAGTCCGTGGCGTGAAAAACCGTGCCGTATTTGGTTTTGATGCGCAACGCCGAATTCTCGGGCAGCGAATGGACGACCGGAACATACTCGACTTCAAAATCAGGCAGTTTTACAACCGGGTTCTGATTTACGGAAATCAGTTCGACCTCGTTTTCCAGCTTATATTCGCGCAGGCGCGGCAAAATATGGCCGATGGTGAAATCAGTCGCATAGACGGGGCAGCGCAGGCGCGGCCAGATGTGGGCGATGGCGCCGAAGTGGTCTTCATGCGAATGGGTTATAAACATTGCGTCAATGCAGTCGCGATAGCTTTCCAACCAGGCCGGATCAGCCAGCCCCAGTTCCATGCCGGGGAAGTCGTCATTCAAAAAATCATAGCCGGCATCGACCACGATTATCCGGCCGTCGGATATGTAGGCATACATGTTCATGCCGACTTTTTCGGCACCGCCCAATGCGACAAAATAAAAACCTTCCTGTCTTAAAAAAGGCGGCAGGGCTGACGGCTCTTTCTGAGCCGGGTTCGGGGCGGCAAAGTCAAACTCCGCCTGCCCCGTCTTCTCAATTTCATTCATTTACAATCTGTTTCCTTTGCGGGTAAAATACATCACCGGCGTAAATCCTGCGGATGCGGCCGGACGTTTCCAATAACAATGAGCCGTGTTCGTCCACGCCTCTGAAAATTCCTTCAAGTTCCTCGTCTTCAAGACGGACGAGAATTTCTTCGTCAAGGCTTTTGACATGTGCCAGCCATTCGCGGCGAATCGGTTCAAAGCCTTCGGTTTTCCATAAATTAAAATAGTTGTCAAATTCAGCAATAAAAGAGCGCAGAAAATCAAGCCGTTCAACATTAATTCCCGCTTCGGCAAGGCTGACAGCCGGATAAAGCGTATTAACCAGCAGCGGCGCGACCTTAAGATTGACACCGATCCCGATGACCCAATAGTCGCCGGCTCCCTTTTCCAACAGCATGCCGCTGATTTTTTTATCATTGACCAGTACATCGTTCGGCCATTTCAATTTGACATTCAGCAGCGGGTCCAAGTTTCTGACAGTTTGCCACAGGCTGAGCGAAGCGATAAAAACCAGCGCACCGAGATTTTTCAGCTCATTTTCCACGCCGAGCGAAAAAAACAGGTTGCCGTCCAGGCTCACCCAGCCGCGGCCGCGACGTCCCCGACCGTTGGTCTGGCTGCGGGCGCTGATGACCACTTTCTGGCCGCGGATATTTGCGCTCAATTTTTTCACTTCATCGTTGGTACTGCCGGCTTCCGCCATGTCATGCAGCATCCAATCGCCGATATATTCCATTTGTTATCCTTATAAAATCGTGCTTAAGATGTTTTCGGCGTCATGCATCAGATAGCGGGGATTTAAGATTGAAATCAATACCAGAATCAGGTTTACCATCAGGCAGATGTAAACCCCTTTATCCGCCCGGTCAAACGTATTGCCGCCGCGCGCGTCAAAATAAATTGTCTTAATCACATTCAAAAATGCATAGGCCAAAAGCAACAAAGCTGCCAAAATTAACCCTATAAAAGCATAACTCCCCTCAATAATCAAGTAATTTATTGCCGAAAGTTTGCCTAAAAAGCCCAACATCGGCGGCGTTCCCAGCAGCGAGACCATAAATATCAGCATGGCCGCGGCAATATAAGGCCGCACTTCCGCAAGGCCGGCAAGGTCTGCCGTTTCCGTCAGATAGTCGCCTTTACGCTTGAATGCGTAAAAAACCGTATAGATGCCGAACTGTGCCAGCAGCCAGACCAGAAGGCAGACAAAACCGCTGAGAAGGCCGTTGTCGTTCAGCTCGGAAAAACACATCAGGACAATGCCCAGATTAAACAGCGCAACATAGGCAAAAAGCTTGCGGAGATTGGTTTCACTGTTGGCACCCACTGCCCCCAGAATCACCGACAGAGCCGCACAGCCCGTCAAAAACAGGCGGAGCTGCCCGTAAAGCGGAAAAAATACGTTGCTGAGCAGATTAACCAGCACGGCCAGATAAGCCAGCGGCGGGATAAAGGTCAGATAAGTGCCTGCCGGCAAAACAGAACCGCCGAGCACATCGGCATACCAGAAATGAAACGGAGCTATTCCCAGCATATACAACAGCGAAACAATCAGCAGCACCGCAGCCAGATAATGCAATCCGCCGGGGCGGTGCAGATGTTCCAGATATGTGCAGGCACCGGCATAATCATAAGGAATGCCCAAGCGGCGAAACAGCAGCAGGCTTGCGGCCAAGAGCAGAACAACCGCCAGGCAGCCCCAAAGATAGCGGCGCAGAACCGGGCGGGAAACCTCGTCAAAAGGATGCAGGCGGATAAAACAGGCGTTCAGGACAAAAGCGGCAGTCAGGCAGGCAGACAAAACGAGAAGATTCTGCGCCGAAACCGCCAGCGTCAGCAAAAGCAGCGAGAACAGCGCTGTGAGATAGAAGCTCAGGCTGGAACGGTTTTTGTTCAGAAACCATTTGCATCCCAAATAAAAAGATGCCAGCGCGGCAATATAAATCAGCGTTTTAAAAAGCGTGGTGTAAGAATCGTTGATAAGCCAGCTGGGCATAAAACTTTGGTTATAAAAAACAACCGTTCCCAACAGTGCCGCTGCTACGGCTATTTTACTGACGGTAAAATAGGTTTTCGGCGTGGTGTTCTGCCGGAATCTGGCCGCAAGCAGCAGAACAAACATGCCGCAAAGAAGCAAAAATTCGGGAAGCATACTGATATGGTCGGCAAACATCATTTAAACTCCCATAAACCAAAGCGGATTGACAAAGGTGACGACCAGCAGGCCGGAAACCAGAGCCAGTCCGACAAACATACGTTTGGACAGGTCCATAATGCAGGCGGTATCCGGCGTTATGCCGCTGTTGTCCTTAAAGACATAGAGTTCCTGAAGCAGCGTTCCGGCCACCAGAACAATTGACAGCATTATCAATATGCCGGAGCGGATATTATAACTGAACAAATGCGACAGGATGACAAAGTTGTTGAGAAACATTGAGGACAAGGGCATACCCACGGCGGCCAGCACCAGAAAAGAATAAAGCAGCGAAAGCCTCGGTACCCGGCAGAGGATGCC
>ENA-ORTV01003521-ORTV01003521.1-human-gut-metagenome-genome-assembly--contig:-NODE-3521-length-12948-cov-6.525246_pt1 | contig 12948 bp, 9 predicted proteins | sample MGYA00241915_ERZ509194 | MGnify/ENA primary metagenome ERZ509194 (study PRJEB26280, sample SAMEA2338810) | human gut metagenome | biome: human gut; feature: human-associated habitat; material: faeces... | reverse complement strand
GAAGAAGCATGAAAATTACCTTAGACATATATTTTACAGGGAAAACACATTTTGGGCAGATGGTTACTTTGTGTCATCAGTCCAAAATGTCAGTCAGGAAACTATCAAGAAGTATATTGAAAACCAAGGATAGCTGCGCTATCCCGCATTTTTCATCCCATAAACTGAAGATTTAGGAGTTTTCAAATGCGAAGTTCTATAAAAAAGCCCCACGCTAAAATTCCTTTCATAATATTACCCATTTGATTTATCAATAACGTTTAGTTTCAATACCATTCTCGTAAACCGCACGAAGCAGTTTGATAGAAGACTGTTCCACGATCGTGCTGTAAAGAGTCTCGGACAGTCTGTTCGCATAGATAGTACGTCCTGTACGGTCTATGATAGTCAACTGCTTTATCTTTACAGGAGCTTCGATATGGATCATGCCGTCCTTCATATACAGACTCAACTCGGAGACTGCAGAGTTTATAATCGGAGAACCATAATAGGTGGTCGGTTTTGTTTCTACGATGCGGGTATTCTCACGAACCAACTTGGCAAAAGCATCCTCTGTCACTTCCTTTTTTTCTTCTTTCTTTTCAGGTACAGACAATACCGGAGTCCGGCTACCTTCATTGGTGACCACCGCCGGTTTTGCCTTTTGAGCAGGAGCTTCCTTCACCGGTTCTTTATCCTTTTTCTTTCCTTCTTTCTTCTTTTCTGACTTTGGCTCTGCTACAGGTGTTTCTTTCACAGTCGGGGACTTAACAGTATCCGTTTTCGCCTCTTTAAAGTTGTCCTGTGCAAGGAGCAGTGTTGAATCCGGTTTTGCCTCAGTTCCGGGATTTTCTTCTTCCACCTTTTGCGTTACAGTAGGTCGGATACGTTCTTCCTCCTTCCCTCTCTCATACAATTTCTGGGAAGCGTCTGTCATCAAGTAACCACGGAATTTCTTCCAGTTAGAAGAACGGGTGTAAAGTTTGAGTGAGCGCTCATGTACTACAACAGACAGCGGATGAATGAAATCGTCAAACGCCTTATCTGCCAGCATGGGCGGTATAATGGTCCGCATATTGATGGTATTCAAAGACCGGCAACCGACAAATGCGGACTTGTCGATAGACTTCACCAATGTCGGGATATCTATCTTCTGCAATGATTCACAATTGAAGAAAGCCCCTTCAGGGATAAACAACAGTTCCTCATTTTTGGGATCAATCTCTATTCTCTGTAAGGACTTACATCCCCAGAACACTTTCAATCCCAATTTATTCAGTGCAGCACTTAACTGGATAGATGGGATAGATGCACATTCATAGAAAGCATAGTCATCAAGCAACGAAGCTTCGTTAAATTCGTCTCCGTTTATAACCAGACGGCCACAACCCTTGAAGGCTGACTTCCCTACCGTATATATTTTATTACGCATGACGATTCGTTCCAGTTTGAACATGTCTGTAAACGCATTGTCATCAATATATGAGATATTACCTGGAAGCACTATTCGTTCCAGGCAGCCTTGAAGCTTTTCAAACAAATAACTCGGGAAATGCCCTTCCTTGGCGATTGAGTTGTCAAACACAGCCTCTGACAAATCAAGTTCGGCAACATGAAGCTCATTATTGATGAACTTAATGTCCTGCTTGTTCAACGCACCCTTTAATTTGAGGAACTTTATCCGCTCAAGCAATTCTCCTTGAAATTGGTTATGCAATATTCCAGCCTTTGAAACAGTCTTCACTGAGACACCGCTTTGAGCAAAGGCCGAAAGGGAGAAAGCGAAGAAAGCGGATGCCAAGTAATACTTCATATTCATAAGTTAATGTTTTGATTATGACGCAAAAATACAACATTTCAGTTAATAGAAAAAATTGTCAACGAAAAAATAACTGATTAACATAGAAAAACATACAATTCCTATATATATAAGGTATAGCAAACGTGTAAAACACGGGAAGGGCACTAAAAAATACCATAACCCTCTATAAATCCAGCCATAAGATTGGATTAAGCCCGATATTTTCATAACTTGCACCATATTTCAAGCCAAAGGTTTGAGACCAAGCAATAATATGGCAAGTACAGAACCAAATACCCACTCAGAGGATAGTTCAAGCAAGACCACGATCTCGCTGCAGGACTATCTTAACCGCCTAGACAATAAAGGGCAGTTCGTTATACCGGATTATCAGAGAGGCTATGTGTGGGGTCAACGGAAGAAAAACGAAAAGGAGGACTCTGTCACATACCTTATAAGTACCCTGGCCCAATCCTATCAGGAAAACAAAGAAATATTTCTCCAAGGTATTACCGTCCATGAAGTTGAATATACAAAAGAGATCGTACTCGTGGACGGTCAACAGCGGACCACGTTCTTCTATCTGCTTCTCAAGTATCTGGGATACGACGGATACTTGCAAATCAGGTATGAAATCCGGCGTCAGTCCAATGACTACCTGAAGAATCTGTCACTGGACGATATTGCCAGAGATGATGACGAACCCTATCAAGATATATTCTTCTTTAAGAGGACATTAAGAATCTTTGGGCGCGAGCTGAAAGATACAGGCAAGAAGTCCTTCTTAGATTATATACTGAAGAATGTCAAGTTCCTCTATGTTGTCATACCCGAAGAACAGGCCAAGATTGTATTCACCATGATGAACGGCAACAAGGCCAAGATGACGAATGAAGAGCTTATCAAGGCAGAGTTGCTCCGCTGTGCATCCTTAAAGCATGAGTACATCAATGAGGCAGAGCATTCGGCATTACGCAGCCGGCTTGCCCGTGAATGGGACAGTTGGCTGTATTGGTGGAACGACGATCGTGTGAAGACATTCTTCCGGACCGGAGGCAGACAGTTGGGATGGCTCCTACCCCTTATACGCGGGAACAACAAAGTCGGTTTCCGGGAGTTCCGGGAAAAGATTCTCACCGAGCAATCCATGAAACAGGCTAAAGCCGTGTTCAAGAAAATGCGCTTGCTGCAGAAAAGCATAGAAGATACCTATAACGACTCGATATCCTACAATTATATAGGTGTCATTATGTATATTCGAAACAGTTCGGAAGAACGATTTGCATTCTTACGCTGGTATTTCAATCTAAACAGCCGGGAGAACCACAGTCACACCCGGTCTGAGTTGAAACGCTACTATGACTGGTCTATCATTGGCGTGAACCATGAGGACATCGTTTCAAATGATATATCCAAGTACACAGAAGCCAGAGACCGGTTTCTGAATGAGCTGAGTGATGATCTGTTGTTCCGGAATTTTTATGAAACGGCATACAGGTGGCTTATTCGTCAGAACATCCGTCAGGACAATCTTCACAACGGCCGGAAATTCAATTTTGAGATAGAGCGTGACCGTTCGCTGGAACACGTCTATCCAAAATCCAAAATAGGACATAGGAGTGAAGAAGGAATCGCTCTTGACTGGGGAGACAACAGACTTGACACACAAAAAGAAAAAGAGATCAAATTATGGCGCGAAGAGATGAAATGGAAGTCAGAAGGACAGGAATACTCCGGATCAGAACATTGCATCGGGAACCTTCTATTGTTATACAGGCGGGACAACTCCAAGTTCAATGACGCAGATTTTGATACAAAGAATAAGTATTTCTTCACGGATCAAGACGATGACGCATTCAAAAGCAGGCATCTTATCCATACGACAATGGTATTCTCCGACACCAAATGGAAAGATGGTGATTCATCATGGAACAAAGAGCAGATTCCTATGAGAAAGAAAAAAGAAATAGAAGAGTTCAAAAAAGAATATCCGGAATTAAAAAACTAAGATAGTAGTATGGCACAATTAGAGAGTGGAAAGCCGCATTCATTAAAGGAAATATTCTGTGGCGAAAATGATAAGATTATAGTCCCGGATTTGCAGCGCGACTATTGTTGGGGTGATCATATTCCTTCCAATTCAACCGAAACACTGGTAAGTTCATTTATGGACAGTTTGTTGAAATTAGACCGGTCCAGGGACATTACCATGGGACTCATATACGGTTATTATGACAAGGAACTGACACCCAACCATCTCCAGTTATGTGATGGACAGCAAAGACTCACCACCCTGTTCTTGATCCTCGGTGTTTTGAACAGAAAAGCCGGTGATGACCGGTACAAAGATATCCTTATTTCCAATTTTGAGTTGGAGGAAGATGACAAAGAGCCCCATTTGCTATACGGCATCCGGGAAAGCTCGCTCTATTTCCTAAGCGACCTGACGATATATTATTTCCTAAACAGCAACCTGTCTTTATCAGACCTGGACAAACAGCCCTGGTTCCTGAACTCATACAACAACGACCCCACCATTATAAGCATTAAATGCGCCATTGAGACCATCGAGGCAAAGTTAGCTTCCAATGATGACAATGAAAAACCGGACATCTACAGTTTTGGAGATTTCTTGATTGAGCGTTTGAAGTTCTTGTTCTACGACATGAACAACAGACTAAACGGAGAAGAGACATTTGTGGTCATAAACACTACCGGCGAGCCGCTGACAGCGAACCAGAATCTAAAACCGCTGATCATCAAGGAGAATGAGAGCTATACAAGAGAAGAACAGACAGAGAACGGTCAAGCAATCATTCATACCACCGCTGAAGATTGGGAAACGATGGAAACCTGGTTCTGGCAGAAGCGTCACAGAAACGACTCTGACACATCCACCGAAGGCATGCTTGCCTTCTTCCATTGCGTCCGCATCCTTGAGAACGATACTGAAGAAGGGTGGCATAAACATATGGAAACAGAAAACGATGATTTCCCGTTGACCATACCAATGGAAAGAATTTGGGAATGGTTCTATTCCTATAAACGGCTCTATGAACTCAACTACAAAAGGCTTACCACTCCTAATATACGATATCCGGAATCAAGAAAACACTATACTCAAAAAGATCTGTATGCCTTACTCCCATCCATGGAGTATTGCAGGAAATATCCCGATGCTACCGAACAGGAGATCCAGCGAATATATCATCTGTTCAGTAATATGAGCAGATACAGAGATACCAACCGTTCATCTCAGAAAGAGTCTTTAAGAGTTCCGGCGTTCAGGGCTTACCGGCTCATAAGGGAAACAGAGTGTAGGGATGTCCTATCGCTGTTGGGAAATCAGGACTTCAATGTGGAAGAAGAACGGCAAAAAATGATATTCATACAGCGCAACTCCCCCACCCCAGAATTACGTATGGAAATAGAAGAACTGTTTGCCAAAGCCGAAAGTTTTCCAATCTATAAGGGGCGAATAGCCACACTTGTCAGCTGGAGCGAAGATTCTCTTGACAGGTTACGATACCTATATGGAAAGATAAAAGAATGGTGGATTGACTGTGACAACCAAAACAGAGTACGTCAGGCTCTTCTTGCAAGTAAAACGCCTGGCTACCCGGCAGCCAGAACCAATTCCAACCGTACCTTGTGTACAGACGAAGAATGGAGCCAACTTTTCGAGCGGCAAGGAGAGCACATCGTCAAGTTGCTCGATGAAGGAAACCTAGATACGATTATTGAGAAGTACAAGGACCCAACATCCCCTTATTTTCCTTTGATTAATGATATTTCGTATCTGAATTTTGCTCAAAAGCAAAATATCAGAATACTTCCCCAAGAAGTTATAGAGCTGATGGAGAAAAAAACAGGAAGCGGAAACTACATTATCTTCCATAAATGCGAAGTGTTTAGAAAGAATACAATTAACTCAGATAATTGGACTGGACTAAATGTTTGGCCCGATCGTGATGGGAATGTTACTTATTTCTACACCCAAAGCATCAAGTACAATCTTACACTGGATATGAGAATCGATTGGAACGGATACAGGATAATAGCCCATTTGGATAGGGAACCGGCCAAAAAGTCGCTGGATACAACTATACTGAAAGAACAAGGATTCATTCAAGAAAAAGGAATTTGGTCATTCCCTTACCTGACCGACCCCATAGAGGCGAAGCACAAGTATATTGACATCACAAAAGCGATTGAAGCCACCCTATAGCAGGGATAGACTATACAAAGCTTAAACCAACCGGCCTCTCCTGCCCCATTATAGGAAAATGAAATATCCGATTGTGGGTGCAGAAGATATTTAACTGCTAAAAATATTTATTTAGTGCTTTGTAATCGCTTGTCGTTCTGTTCCAATGCCTGCTTATATTTTATCACCTTTCATCCATCTGATTTTAGGAATGGCAAATAAAAGAAAAAACAGAAGCCAGGAAAACATTCCGGCAAATCACCCCAGAGGTGGAGCGTATAAAAAAATGCCGATACCATCGTGAGGACACGGCAGTATCGGCAAGAACAAAAGCGATGGTATATCTCGCGACTAGCGCACCCTCACCTTATATGTATGGTCACCAACACGAACGATGTAGACGCCGCTCGTCAGATCGGTGTAGCGCTCCGTGCCCTCTTGCTCGCGGGTGTAGAGCGTCGTGCCGAAGATACTGACGATCGTCACTCGTGCCCGGGCAGCGGTGCGGACAACCACCGTGCCGGATTCGGTATAGACTTGCGTACCGGTGATCACGTCGATGCCGGTTGGGGCCATCGGACGGACTGAGGCACGGACGTAAGCATCGCTATAGACCCAGGATAGACGATAGCTGCCGTCGGCAGCGGGTTTGAGCGGGCTCCAGGATAAGTAAGGGCTCTTGCGGTACTCTACCAGTAGCGTGGCGGGGTCGTAGCCCTCGGCTACGGTGGCGGTGAAGACGAAAGTGCCGCCCGCCTCGATGTAGTCGCTCTCGGCCTCGAGGCAGACGCTGTCGTTCGGCTCGAAGTGAAGGGTGACGTAGGAAGGCTCCGGTTCGGGCTCAGGATCAGGATTCGGGGTTTCCTTCTGCTGGAAGGTGGCCGTTACCGTTACGTCTGAGGCAGGCATTACGAAGGTGCATCCGTTGTTCACTACCTCTGTCGGAGTAGCGTTGGTTACAGTCAATGTTCCTTCCACATACTCGTAGCCCTCAGCTGGGAAGATCGTTAGGGTGATCTCTTCGCCAGCGGGGGCCTTGTCCATGTTTGCCGTTACTGAACCGCCCGGCATAGTTGGGATCGTGATAACATATTCGATCTGTTTAAAGGTGGCCGTTACCGTTACGTCCTCAGCGGGCATCTTGAAGGTGTATTGGTTGTCCGTTACCTCAGTCGGAGTGGCGTTGGTTACGGTCAATGTCCCTTCCACATACTCGTAACCTTCAGCAGGGAAGATCGTTAGGGTGATCTCTTCGCCAGCGGGGGCTTTGTCCATATTTGCCGTTACTGACCCGCCCGTCATAGTTGGTATCGTAATGGTATACAGCTGTTTGTAATCGGCTGTGATGGTCACGTCGCTAATTTTGACGTTATATGGTAATTCCTCACTCCACACCAACTGATAACCAGGAATCTGAATCTGGTTCAACTCACTCTCGGTCAAGTTCACCAGTTGATTGGTATTCCCATATTTAAAGATGGACTTGGTTGCGGGTTGATTTGCGGCAGAGGGGTACTCGAAGGTGACTTTGTACACTGCCTCGCCACCCAACACGGGGAACAAGTTACCATCAGCACCCAACTTCTGTCCCCAAGGAAAAGCCCCCTCCGGCGCAGGCTTCTGCTTGAGTTCCCACGCTACCTCGCCGCTGTGGAACTGGGCTTCGGTTTTGTCGGTCGTTCCATCAGAAAGACCGGCACCTACTCCTTTGAGATCGTCCTTCTTCAAATAGAAACAGTTCGTGTTCGAACCTTCCTCGAATAACTCGCCTACGATACCGCCAATAGTGGTATTCCCTCTATCCATAACATCTCCTGTATTATAACAAGAGTAAATTTTGCCGTCATTGCTCCCTGCAATACCACCATTATGGGCTTCTTCATCCCCGTGAATATAACTCTTTACAACACCGACGTTCCAGATCGTGCCATCAGAACCAAGATAACCGAAAAGGCCGACAGCGCCATTACCATCCCTCACATAAATACCTCCCACAGTATATCCCTTACCATCGAATGTACCATTAAAACGATTCGGGTAACTCCCTATCGGCTCCCACATATTCAGTCCTTCTGTAGTCTCGTTCCACTGCTGCCATTTCTCCGTGTTATTCAGCTCGATATTTGCCCCCAACCTCAATGTCCAGTCTTTGAAATCAAGATTACTCACGTTGTTAGTCAACCAAGATACCCCACGCAACTGGGCGGCGGTGGTAATAGTGAATTCTTTCGGATTGGCATCTGGATTATACCAGTCTATATCCGTTTCATCAGGTAATATATAACCATATGTCTCCATATTCTTGCTCGGGAAATTATCGGGCAGTTTCGGAACCCAAACGAAGTTATCATTCATTGGTATATCATCAGGTTCCTGTATCAGCTGCCCTGCGTTACCGCAGATAAGCGTTTCTGTCTCATCACCATCCTTGTTCGTATAGTTAAAAGTGATGCCATATACCGCATTATTGCCGTCCTGTTTCGTGGGGTAGGCATCCGTGTCGCTGAGTTTTTGCCCCCAATCCATCCTATCTTGCCCTTGCCACGCATTCAGCAAGTAAGCTACCTCGCCGTTGTGGAAGGCAGCGGCGGGCTTAGGTGTCGTTCCGAGGACTTTATTTTCATTCCCTTTTACGCAACCATCCAAATAGTAACAGTTAGTGACTGTGCCGTTTTTATAATTGCCCACAATACCACCAGCAACCAAACTTCTCTCAACCGTTCCCGTGTAATAACAGGATTGGATCGTACCAGAACTCCCACCTACGATACCGCCAGCATTCGCCCCGCTGATATCGCTCTCCACAACACCGACGTTCCGGATCGTGCCAGCATCATAAAGTATACCGAAAAGGCCAGCATAGTCCTCGCTATCAACCTTAACCCCTTTCACGATATGCCCCTGGCCATCGAAAGTACCTTTAAAAGGAGAGCTAGGATTACCTATCGGTGTCCACTTATTCTTGGGCGCATTATTCATATTCCAGCTCTCCCAATTTTCCGTATTATTCAGCCCGATATTGTTCTTTAGTCGTACCTCCATGTTCTGAAAGCTCATGCCATCATCATTCACCTTCTTAGCGAACTGATACAGATGTCCGACCGTGTAGATTTCATAGATACCTTCGTCATTAGGCTTCCACTCATTCGAGTAGATACCCGAAACTACCTCTATTACCTCCGGCCCACCTATCGTGGGATAGGTAGCGCCATTCATGCCGCTGAGGTCTTGACCCCAAACAGGAGGATCTATTCCATCATATTCATTTAGCAAGGCAGCTACCTCACCGTTGTGGAATGCGGATTTTTCCTTTTTCGCTACTCTCAGGGGATTACCATCAGATTCACTACAACCCCTTGGCCGATATTATCTGAATAGTAACAATTCGAGATATCACCTTCTTCTCTCATACCTATGATACCGCCACTAATAGGCCCCACAACTTCTCCTGTGTAATAACAAGAATTGATATCACCCCTATTATGGCCTACGATACCGCCAATGCGAGACCCGCTAATATTGCTCTCCACAACACCGACGTTCTGGATCGTTCCTCCATCAAGATAACCGAATAGGCCAGCATAGTTCTTTCTCATAATATAAACCCCTTTCACCGTATGCCCCTGGCCATCGAAAATGCCGGAAAAAGGAGAGTCATAAGTACCTATCGGCGTCCACTCTTTCAAACCATCCGGTGCTTTATATCCCCAGTTCTCCCAGCCATCCGTCTCATTCAAGACAATATCCGCATCCAGCATCACGGTCTTATCGCAGAAGTCATACCCTCCATTCACCAGCTCTGCCATCCCCGCCAATTCGGCGGCAGTCTTGATATGGTAGACTCCATCATCTTCCTGAGAATCATCCGTATACCACGACTTATCCGGCTTGCCATCCCATACATCTTGCGCCCCGGCCTTCGGCACGGCCAGCAAGAGGGCTATACATAAGAGAAACCGTAGCGTCAAGCAGACGCTACGACCTGTACAGGTCGGATTTTCTTTCGATTTGTTTTTCATTTGTCTGTTTGTTTTTATTATTAATAATTTAAAAGGTAACACTCATGAAACGGCAAGGCATAGTACCCCTGCAGAGGTATGATGTTCCAGTACATCGCCCCAATCCGTTCCTAAAAAGGATTAGATTATGAAAGAATTCTGTATTTATACGAATAAACGGAATACGCAATTTAACAAACTTTTCGCCGGGTTTGCTCGCCTTCGCCCCAAAAGAGCGCATTATGAGATAATGTAAGGGGTTACTCGTCATATTCGTTTTTTTATTCTATCCCGCAAACTTACTGAAATATTGGGATTTTATAAACGCGTCTAATAAAAATAGACTCACGTTTGTTTATTTATAGAGGAAATATAGCAGAAAAAACAAGAAACAAGAAAACAAGAAATAACAAAAAGGCTTACGTGTGGAAATACATGCTCTCCCTCCCCCTTTTAACGAATTGTCATTCTAACACTTTGACATCTCAACCATCGGAAAATCGATTATTTCGGGGCAAAGTACAGCCAGCTTCCAAATTCGAAAAATATTTTTCCATAATATATTACTATACAAGCTATTACTAATTCTTTGATCCTCTTTTCTCTCTAGTTTCCCCTTTTCACAAAAATCCGCCGTCAGTCAATTCCTTTCTTTTCAAGCAAATAAAGACAGCGGGAGGCGCGTTTGGGCTAAAAACAGGATCGGTTTATGATTCTTCTTTCATAGAAGAGAATACGCGGAGCATGGAATTGAGAAATTAGCACACAAACGACACTCACACAATCCAATATAATAGTAAATATATTAATTGTTATCCATATTATTTTGATATAACAGTTAATATATTTACCTTTGTAATATGACAACGGACCATATCACCCAAACCATGGCCAATCCGGAAATCATAGCGGAATTAGGCAGACGATTTAAGGAATACAGGCTAACCTATAGGCTCACCCAGAAAGAAGTTGCCGAGAAAGCCGGTGTCTGCCTTGTCACCTTGCGCCAGTTTGAGAACGGAAAGGCCTACAACATCAATATGGGCAACTTTCTTGCCCTGCTGCGAGTAGTGGACTGTCTGGAACAGATGGACGACCTGCTGCCGCAAATACCTGTTTCAGCCTATACAATGGAAAAAATCATGAATAAAAAGCCGAAAAGGATAAGACATGGAAAATAATATTGTGAGTGTGATGTTATGGGGGGGGAAGAAGTCGGAAAGCTCTATTGGGACGAAAGGAGTCAAAGAGCCGTCTTCAACTATCATCCGGACTTCATCAAGAAAGGGCTGGAAATCGCCCCACTAACCGCTTCTGTCAAAGGATCGGCAGCAAAGGGTATGCCCATACTCGGAAACAAAGAAAAGATTTATCAAGGTCTCCCACCGTTTTTGGCAGATTCATTGCCTGACCGATGGGGTAACATGGTATTCGACCAATGGGTGTCACAAAACCATATCCCCAAGCGTAAACTCACGCCAGTAGATAAACTGTCTTTCATCGGGAAACGGGGAATGGGAGCCTTTGAGTTCATTCCGGCCACTCCGGGATTGGAATCCTCTTCTACCCTCCAGATAGAGAGTTTATACCAACTGGCACGCCGTATTTTTGAAGAACGGGAAGAAATTTCCGTACAAGATGATGAAGCTCTGCAACTGCAAAGTATCTATGAAGTAGGAACATCAGCCGGAGGACAGCACCCGAAAGCGATCATCGCCATCAATAAAACGACACATGATATACGTTCCGGACAAGTTCCTTTGCCAGAGGGATATACCTACTACATATTGAAGTTTGCAGAGGGTGATGACTTCCCGTTCACGCAAACGGAAATGGCATATTATGAGATTGCAAAAGAAGCCGGGATTACGATGATGCCTTCCCGACTCATTCTAATTGAGGGAAAACATCACTTCCTAACGGAACGTTACGACAGGATAAACGGAGAAAAGATACATACACAGACCCTTGCTGCCATGAATCCGGACGCAACAAGCTATGAGGAGTTGTTTGAAGTCTGCCGAAAGCTGAGCATCCCGGCCAGCGAACAGTCCGAACTGTACCGCCGGATGGTATTCAATGTCATGGGCGGCAACGTGGATGACCACATCAAGAATTTCTCTTTCCTGATGGAAAGAAACGGCACATGGCACATCACCCCAGCATACGACATGATGTTCACCACCAATTTAGACGGTGCGGCATACGAAAACGTACACTCTATGAGCATTGCAGGGAAAAATAGCGACATCACGGAAGATGACCTACTGCAATTTGCCAGACAGAACGGAATCAAGAATGCCAAAAAGATAATCGAAAAAGTCAGCCTGCGCCGCTGAAATTTATAGTTGATATTCAGAAACATACATAATGTGGCAAAACATAGTAAAAACAAGGCCGAAAAAATGCCCGAATAATCACTACCCAGGCATTTTATAATTTGTTAACCATACTACATATGGTAGTATACTTGGCAAATATATAAAGTTTATTTTAAATTTTTGTCAGATTAACTGATTTATATGAAAGATAAACACTTATGGAAGTTTAGAAAAATTTCAGGTAACGATTTGGAGATTGTGCTAAATTCAGTATTTTACAATCTCAGACTCAAGAGACAACTCTTCAATAAACAAAGATACTAATATTCTTATATTAGGAAAAAGTTTCAAAGATAAAAATAAAAAATGTCTGGAAGATGATGTGCCTGTTTTCATGCAAAAACAACTTCTCCCGCATATCCTTGATCGGAGAATGGAAATTTGAGATAAAGTATCGCAGAAACTTACATCCTGTTTCTTTTCATTTTGGGGATTGGTCTAAAATATAGTTTCAGAGATGCAATCATGTTGTATAACATATTTTTTCTTCGGTATGAAGAAAAAATTCTATTGTCTTTTTATATATAAATTATTAATGCGAATCAGCAGTTGGCTTTCTGATTCAAAAATTAAAAATTAACA
>ENA-ORTV01003514-ORTV01003514.1-human-gut-metagenome-genome-assembly--contig:-NODE-3514-length-12977-cov-2.340040_pt1 | contig 12977 bp, 7 predicted proteins | sample MGYA00241915_ERZ509194 | MGnify/ENA primary metagenome ERZ509194 (study PRJEB26280, sample SAMEA2338810) | human gut metagenome | biome: human gut; feature: human-associated habitat; material: faeces... | reverse complement strand
TTCTTATTGTGATCTCCTGCCATTCCATAGCCATCACATTCAAATCAAATGATCATACAGTTCATATTGGAAGTCATAATTAAAGAATTCTGTTCCCCAATCAGTCTGTATCCGCTGAAGAGGAAAAGGAAAGGTGTTCAGTATCTCTCCTAAGAAATGAATTGTACTTTCTGTTTTTTATTGGGATATACATGAATGATTCTCAGATGGATACAATCATCTATGGCTGTGAACAGGTATGCTCCGTTTCGAACTTTCATTACATCCAGCTGAACCCTTTACCCAGGAATTTCTTTACTGTATCGGATATAGTCTGACTTTTTGCACCGTTTCACTATCGTTTTGATCTGATGCTTTTTCAATACACGCCACATCGTCATGGCAAAGAGCTTTATTTTCATCCTCAGCAGATAGTTGGCAATCCGTTGCGTTCCCCATCTTCTCGTCTCACGCAAATTAAGGATAATGGTTCCAATTTCAGGTGTTATCTTCATATTAGCAAGTCTTGACGGATGCTTAGCCTTATCGGGCAATTCTGACTTACCTTGTTCCTTCTCGCGATTTATCCAACGATATAACGTGGAACAGGCAATCCCGCATCGAAAGGCTGTTTTTGTCACTAACCCCGTTTCTGCGTATACCCCAAGTCATTTTGGCACATCCTGTTTTCTTTTATGCGACGAAGATCCAGATTAAGATTTGCTTACGAAAAGAAAAAGTGTAGCGTAATCTATTGATATTTTTTAAGTCTGTATGAAAGTGGTATATAAGATGATTATAAGTAGTCATCGGCATCTTATTTTTAGAATATTTACTGAATATTCCAGGTGTAATTTTGAAAAAAGAAAAGGATATCGGAGCAACCCCCCGATACCCTTTTCCCTTTTATGTTCTTCTGCCAGAAGAATAATTATAATATTCTCACTTTGCGAGCAACGGCTTTACCATCTTTTATGAAAGATACGATGTAGATACCGGATTGGGGGACTTGGACAGTCGTAACCGCACCTATCTTCCCATTGTACACGTATTTGCCGCTAAGTGAGACGACAGCTACTTCCACTTGATTTGCCGGATGGATTTCTAACGCGCCTTCACGAACGACCAATAATGTCTCTGAAGCGATTTCTTCAATAGATGTAGGCGTATCAGGATCTGGGTCCGGAGTTGGATCGGGATCAGGATTAGGAGTCGGATCCGGTTCAGTCGATTTCACTCCCAGTCCTTCGATCGTCACATTTACTTCTGTCGAATTATAGTTCGGATCGGCAGAAGTAAACAACGCCTTATAGGAACTTGCCGTACCTTCAGCGACGATAACAGTAGAGTCGACCCAACTGAACGTACCGGGCACGATACCGGCATTACCGCCCAACAGTTGAACCTGCGCCAATGTCTCTCCTGCTGCTATCGGAGCAGTCGTAGGAGCTGTGACAACAGGTCTTGCCGGGGTTATGGTATATTCGAGCGTGTCACGCACTGCTTCCGCATCATCCGTTGCATCACGGTAGACGCTGACCCAGTAAGTCCCGACGTTTTTCAACTCTGCGATATTGTTACATTCGCGGTCGGCATAGATACGGATCCGGGCATTCTCGATATTCGTGACGGCCACCTCTTGCATTTTACCGTCATAGACAGATGATGTAGCTTCCAGTACCGCTTCCAGTTTCTTCTTCGTATCGAACATCGCCTTTGGCAAGGTCAGGTTTTCTTTCACTTCTACTGTTATGCTACTTTCAGTGCTGTTGTTACCATCCCATCCCGTGAACCTGTATCCTGTTTCGGGGATGGCTGTCAACGTGATTGTCGTACCTTCAGGTATCGAGAAATTGCCATCCTCCGCACCGTAGGCTAAACCACCGTTTGACACCTTCACATACCCATGCGTCTCTTCTGCACCTGCCTTGGTCACCATGCGTGAAGACTTCAAACGAACTCCTTCCGCTCCTTCGTTTGGACTCCAGACCACATTTTTAGTAGCAAAAGTTACCTCTTTGTTGGTAGATAAGAAATAAGAGACAGGTTCATAGTTTTTCTCGTCTTTCGGATAGTATGTGTATTTCGAGATGTTACCGTTCATTTCGATCTCGACTTTCGACGTGTCAATTGAAGCCGTTCCCCTATATGTAGAAGTTGGAGCTTTTGTCACCGTCATCTTGGCTTTTTCGATCACTAACTTTTTGTCAAAATAACCGAGGGAGGACTTATACTCCTTATAGATATTATCGGCTGGTCGGGTGATTTGCATGCTATAGGTACCGGCCTTGACAGGAACGCCGTCTATTGCCTGACCATTTTGGGAATTGGAATAAGCGATGTTGAAATCGCTCGCATAAGTCTGCGTCGTATAGATCTGGAATCTTTTATCCTGGTTATTGAACTTATACTTTTGTTCGGTATTGATGATATAGCTGTCCTTGATCGTAGTCAGTTCTTCGAATACGGCAGCCGCATTCACGTCGCTACCGACTGTCCAGGCATACGGGAATGTCTCGATCTTCCGTCCGTTGACAACCAATGAGCGGAACACGTATCCATCATTGGCCTCCGGCTGTTCGATCATAACTGTCGATCCGTAAGTGATCTCGGCACCGTTTGTCAATGTTTGATCACCATTTTTTACTGTTATTGAGCCGCTCTCGCCTGCCAAGGTCAAATGGAATGCCTTGGGGGAGAATAATGCTTCGACAAGCGCACCATCGTCAGTGGTAAACGTAAAGATATTGGGCGTGCCCGCATCCGGCTGGATCGGCTCTTCATTAACCCGAACCTCTTTCACTTCGTATCCGGCATTCGGCAATGCCATCACCTGCACTGTCTCACCGTCTTTCATTGCCGTTCCGGAGGGAATAGCCGTACCATCAGCCTTGTAAAGGCGCAGCACGCCGTTTTGAGTCTCGTCCACGATTATCGGAGATTCATTCTCGGCTACCACGAACGAGGCGGCGAACGAAACGTCCTCTTGTCCGAGGATAAATTTGCCGGAGGTGAACGGTTCCCCATTCAACGTCAGGCTTTCCAATTTGTAATCCGTATCGGTCACTTCGTCATAGCCAGGTTCCAGCGTAATGAGCAATTCCGTTCCCTGCTGTACCTGCGAGTCGGAGACAACTTCACTGCCGCCAGCCTCTTTAATGGAGAGTTTCCCGTTTCCGGTGACACTGAAGGATACTGTATGCATGATCGGTGCGAATGTCGCAGAGATCGAGCCGTTTCCTGAAACGGTCCAGGTTGTCGTATCGGTTGTCACTCCGTTCGACCAATTGGCAAACTTATAGTTGGCATTCGGGAATGCTTTCAGTTTCAACTTTTGTCCATGAGCGTACCGGTTATTGCTGTTCAAACCCGTCGCGGAGATCGACCCGTTTTCCGGGTTCTGGACAAAGACATCATAGACCGGTATGACCGTCAAAGGAATCTCTGCATCAGCCTGTGCATAGGCATCATCTTCGGGCGTGAAGATTATCGCATATTGTCCGGATGACTGTACCGATTCGTTCCCGTTTCCCCATGTGAAAGAACCGTGCAGCGGGAATGTATCGGTAGCGGAAGCAATGATTGCGTAGCCGTCTGAAAGGATAGAAGTCGACAAAGGCTGACCTTGCAAGATCGGCGAAGCGGTCGGCAGTACCGTCCCACTCACAGTGAGGTCGATCTGTTTCTTGTTAGTGATGACCAGTGCGAAAGTATCCTCGAGGGCGTAGAGTGTATCATTACCGGCAAAGTTGACCACGACATATTTGGTTCCGACTGTCTTCCGGTCATCTTCTGTAGCCTGAGTCGTACAATCTTCATTTATGTAATAACTCGGATTCAACGGAATATTTGCCGGTTTCCAACTGATCTCTGCTGGTTTCTCTGTGCTTACGATCTGCTCCAATCCCAGGATCTCGATTGATTTCTTTTGGATGGTTTGCAGGAAAATGGTGCCCAATCTATTTTCGCAGTAGAGTGAATCGCCTACGTGATTGGTCAGCATCACGTTTTTCATAGTCAGTTTCCCGTTTGTGAACCCTTCTTCAAAGGATACCGGTAGGGAGAGCAACGTACCGCTGTTCTTTTCTAACGGATTGTTTTGGGCTTCTGTGATCACGAAACGCCAAGAGCCGTCGGTCTGTTCGGCCATTTTCAATTCGTGTCCGTTCGCGCGTTCACTGTTGAGTTGCACAGCATTGGATTTAAATGTCAGCGACTTCGGGAAGACGAGGTCGAACTGCATGGCTGTGACCTTGTCAGTATTGTCCAGTGCCAGTTCAAGCGTAGCCACGGTTGTGTTTGCCTGTATTGTCGTGTCTTTCATGCTGAAGACATTCTGGGCAGGGGCGGTTACTGCTGCTGTCAGCAGCAGTAACCCCATAGTCAGACTTCTTTTTATGATATTCATGTCTTTATTCTCTATTTAATGATAAACGTGTTAGACTTGCTATAACGGATCGTGCCCTGTCGGCTGATTGCCAAACGGTAGACATACATACCGGAGCCGAGATGCGTCGTGGAGGTGCAGCGGTTTTCACCGGCCTGTGTGCCCAATCCTTGTACGATGTCGACTTGTGCGCCATTGAAGTTATAGACCTGAAGTTCGACGGCATCGGCTTCCGTGTCGAGCGTATAGGCCAGGGTTGTCGTCGTGCGGAACGGGTTCGGGTAGTTGGCCACCTCATGCGAACCGGTTACGCGGATCGTTTCATTCGAAGTGGCGATGTCACCTTTCGTCCGGACTTCGAGGCTTCGTGCCTTTTCATCAGCAAAGACAGCCTTGGCGAGGCTTCGGGGAATTTCATAAGGACGGACTTTCCGGCGGGGATGGTCACATTCTTCAAGCTGTAGCCGATGATGCGTGTCGTATCGCCCACGGTCGAAGCCTGCGTAAGTGCAGCTGCCTTTCCAAGGAGCGGTTCGGCCTGCGTCATTCCGGTCAGTTCAAGTTGCAAAGAAGCGACCGGCACTTCGGCATCCATATAGAGATAACCGTTTTCGGCAGAAAGCTCGACAGTCGGAATATAGCCGTCTGCCAATGTGTTCGCGCCTTTTGTTTGCGGTTGCAGGATCAGGTTGATGATGCCTTGCAGGTCAGTAACATCCACTTCATTGTCGTTGTTCAAGTCTGCTTCGTAGAAACCGAACCGGTCATCCGGGAGAGCATCCTCGCTTTGGGTGATATGGTTCACTGTGACCGGCACATCACGCACATCGACTTTCGTATCGAGGTTGGCATCGCCATCACAGGAGATGATCTGGCCGGAGAGTGACATCTTCCAATTCGGGTAAGTCGTATTGGTGAAGACGATTTCGACTTCGTCATGGATTTTGCCACCTTCTATGCTGTAGCTCTGCATGTCGCCGGGTTTGTCGACAACAACCACACTCCGGGCGGGTTCACCACTGTATGCCTTGCGAGCAGTAGCTGTGGTTTCGGTGTTATCGAATTTTCCGAATTCGGCACCGATGTTGAACGTCTTGTCTGCCGGGAAGAGGTAATAAGGCTGGATTTCGGAATATCCGGGCGCCTTGGATAACGCTCCCGGGATGTCATCCATGTACGTCAATCCCACTATCGTGCAGCTCATATCTTCCTTCGATGTAACGGTCGAGTATTTCAGCAGTGATCCATCAACATCGAGTCTTGTCAACTGTCCCGCTCCGCTGATGTCGATCGTCTTCGTTTTTCTCGGCACGCCCAGCATTTTCATGTTCGGATAGTTGCTGGCATCAATCGGTTCGAGCATCGTGTTATTTAGCCACAGATATTCCAGATTTGTCAACCGAGACAGATCGCCGGCAAAGGTCAGACTTTCGCAACTGCGCAGGTTCAGAGTCCTCAGATTCGTGTAATCAGCTACATTTAAGGTTTCCAAGCCATTGTTATATAAACAATATAAGGTTCTCAAATTCGTCTTTTCGTCCGGCAGTATTAACGTTGTGAGTTCGGGACTTGAATTGATTTGCAAGTCTTGTAATTTGTTGTTATCCTTTACGGACAGTTCTGACAAGCCACTTTGATCGCAATTGAGCGATATCATCTCCTTGAACGCTGAAACATCCAAAGTCGTGAGTGTATCACCCAAACCTATGAGTTGCAGTGCTTCTACATGATATACATGCGTCTCTTCATTTAACATCCACCAAACCTGGAAACGTCCACCTTGATTCTGCTGCTCATTGCTCTTCCATGCTTCGCTTTCCCACCAATGTTTCAAATCCGGACTGTCGGTGTTGTCGACGATGGCTTTCAGGGCTGCGACTTCGGCTTGGGCATAGCCGGCTTTGATTTCAGGAAGTTTGATGGGGAAAGTCACCAGCCGCCAGCCACTCCATTGGTTGATTTCCGAATATTCGCAATATTTCTCGTTCGAGATGATGCAGAAGTAATAAACTCCGGGACGGCCTCCGCCGTTATAAACAAACTTACCCGGCTCGTCGGGTACGGGAATGAAGACACCGGTCGATTCGGTCCGATCATATTCGTCCACCCAGATGTATTTGGATTGAACTCCGTTGATCTCGGCTTCGGTCGAAAGGTCGACTGTATCACCTACAGCGATGTCATAGATGGTTTCTTTCTGGCTTTCGGCCGATTCTTTTAGATCCGGAATTGTAATCTGGCTACCCCCTTGGCAACTATATTGCTCTGTATATTGGTTAGGGGTAAAAGTGGAATAACGCACCTTGGAACCATTCATAGTCACACTCTCGAGCTTTGTTTGCGATATGTCAAGCGTCTCTACATCTTGTGGAATGCCGTAGCTTTTTAGGTTCGGGTATTTTGCGAAGTCCAACAACGGATAGTTGGTGTAATTGCATTCAAGCCTCTGTATGCTTTGTGGAAGATTCGCGATATAGTCAGCATATTGTGTCGTACTACTGATATCGCAATATTCGAGGGCGGATAGTTCAGCAAGATTGACGGTTAATTTATCACAAAAACCGATGTTTAACCCCTTCAAAGTGGATTTGCTTGCCGACAAATCCAGGCTCTCCAGTTTGCTGCAATCTCTTACATACACTTCTTCCAAGGCGGCCAACCCGGACAATTTTAATACCTTGAGTGACCAATTTCCATTCGCTTCTAAATAACGGAGTTTTGTGTTCTTTGTGAGGTCAAGTGTCTCCAAGCCGACATTTGCACCGTCCATCCATTGGGTCAGATCACATACATCAATATAGGTCAATTCGGTGAAACCGGAAAGATCCAGGTTCTTCACAGTGCCCATGTTACGAATACGCAGCTTGGAGATGCGTGCCGGTGTTGCATAGTTCCAGTCTACAGCCACCTTGCGGTTCCGGTCATTTCCATAGTAGTCCTCCCATTTCTCTTCCCAGCCTTTTACACTGTCAGCCACGAATTGCTGTAATTCATAGCAATCCGGGTTAGCGGCAGCGAGGTTTTTCAGTAGTCGATGGCACCACGGACAACTTGGATGCGACCTGCTGACTGAACAGTCCAATCCGGATAACCATCATATTTGATTTCAAACCTGTAAGTATTGTTGGGGTCTGTTTCTATCGGGACGATGAATACATGAGATTCCGGTGTTTTTTCTTTCCAATCAATAGGATTGTTATAGCTGTCATACCATTGTACTGTGGCTGATGTCCCAGGGGTTATATACAGCGAGAGATCAACTTCTTGGCCAGATGTTAATCTGTATCTCCAGTCGTTAATTTTTTCTCCTATGGCTAAATCATGCCATCCCCAAACTCTCAACTCCGGGTTATTAGCCGGTAAGGTTATAGTATTTGGATCTATGATACCGGTATTGGACAAGTTGACATTTTGTAACTTTTTTAGGTTACTCAAATCTAAAGAAGTAATGGAAGCAAGATTAATATCCAAAACCTCTAACTCATCAAAATTAGAAACGTCCATTGTTGTCAGATTCTTGAAGTTAAGAGTCATCCTTGTCAAACGTGCCGGATTAGCGTCATTCCATTCTATTTGGATCGAATCATCGCTGCCCAAGTACTTTTTCTGTTCAATATACTCTTGAAAATAAGCATTTTGATTCTGATTTGCTATATTTTTTAAACCAGTAACATCCTTGTCCGACACTTTGAACGGAACTGATATACGAAGATTGCTTCTGCAAGAACTTATATCTGTTCCATCTTCCTTATAAAGGTAGATTGGCATGGACTGATTAGTCATTTCCTTATCAACACGCATTGTCAACGAGTAACTTGTTGGCTCAGCCATAGTTGAGACAGGCAGGATCCATAGATTTCCTTCTTCTCGCAGATTTTTTCCTGCAAGGGTGACACCTTCGAGTTTTGTGAATCTAATAGTCATATTTTGCAGATTGATCAGATCCCTCGGATCCAACTTGATGCTGAAAGGAATGTCGGTATTCATCTCGCCAGCTACTCGATTCGGTAACGCGAAATAGGGAGTATCGATAATATTTATTTTTCCCGTAAAAACGGCCAACGGATCTGTTGTGTTTTGTGGGTTATACAGAGAAATTGTGTAAGTGCATACTTTTCCTCTGGATTGATCTCCCGGATTCCAACTGATGTTATAGTTAAAATAGTGATTACCGGCATCTCGGCGGTTGGTCTGGAACCGTAGTTCTCCTGTTTCATCACTCTCTTCACCTTGTGCCCTAAGTTTGAAATCCTCTGGCGTATCCAATTTGAACACAATATCTAGGTTATTTAGGCCCTCCATTGCTTGTGGAAGGCTGATATTACATTCACCGCCTGTTGAGGAATTCCACGGTGAGACGTAGTCTTCACCACCTAATCCATACAGGGTATACCCGTTCACGGTCTGTTCCCCCTTCACCGGCAAGCACCATGTCGTCGCCATGCACATCAGCATGAGAAGGGCTGTTCGTTTAAAAGTTGTAAATCTATGCATAAGCATTAAGTATTGAAATATAGTTAGTAATAATATTAATCCCGTTTATGATATTTTTGGACAGGTTATAGAAGAAATTATGGAATCCCATAGTTTACCCAATACCTCCTGCCATCAATTTCTTCAATTAAGACGTTGACGCGTGAATTAACAGAAAGAATGTTATTTTTTGTTGCCATAATAGTTTGGTATGTTAGTTTCACATTAACATGGATGTAGTCCTGTTTATACTGCTGACATTATTTTGATTTTTCCCATTAAAACACACTATCATCCTTTGTAATTCAAGTGCTAAAGTATGTACATTTTGAAATCAAAACAATTATTGTGGATCAAGCAATGTTCTTATTTATGGATGAGTGGTAATATTTAAAGATAAGCGGTTGAATTTTGTTTTTATATTACACATTTTTTCATCATTAAAGTAATCCAACTCTCTGGTAATCCTATCCCTCAATGATTTAGTGCCATCAAGGAAGTAAGTTATAGAACTATCGGTCAATAAAGTTTCTGAGTTTGCGGCTATGCCACATATCAAATTTTCAGTAATTGTCAAGAAGCAAAGTTTTTTCATATTGAATATCTTGGTCTTTTCAGTTCCTCAAAGACATTTCTTAATAAAACCAAGAAGCGTGGAACTGCAATGCCACGTCTTAAGTTAGAGGTCCTGAGAAAACCTTGTAGTACAGATCGCTTCTAAAAATCTAATATGTCTTGGAAAGAGGATATACTCAATCCACTTGCAAAATTAATACAATTAAATTATATATAGCTTTTTATCGTGTCTTTTTTCAAATTTTGTTTATTTGTCCACGCTTACGCAATGAGGGGCAGGTTATAATTTCTTGAACAATTCGGGCTTTCCGGACGATCGGGAGAAACCTTTTGACAAGCGTATATTTGAGTTGTCGGTGAAGTATCGACTTACGGACAAACATTCGTTTTACCTGATGGTTCCTCTCTATGTGGATTGCAGCAGTAAAAAACGGAAATACCATAAGACCGACGATATCATTCCCTGTTTGCATCGCATCTGGGGAACGGAACTCGGATATAATTATACCGTATTTGATTGGAAAGGCATCCACGTATTCGGGGCATGGGTTTTAGCTATTTACATTCAAAAAGAGATATTAAATATCTTACAGAGTGGGATGGAAATAAATGGACTGACCATTTTTTCTGAAGAAAAAGTATAATGCTTATGGCTTGTCTCCCCAAGTCGGCATTGCCTATTGGTTTCAACATGTAGGGTGTGAATTGAAATATAAATACAGCTTATACCGGGTTGAAGAGCGTGTACGTTGGATAAGATCCGATGGAAGTGTAAATGATACATATGGAGGGAAACAATATTACTTCGAATCATTACACGGTTTGTCGATAGGATTGTTTTATTACTTTTAAATATTGAAATCATGAAAACGAAGATATTAAGGATTTTATTAGGGCTTTGTGCAATATTTGCTGCCCATGCACAAACAATCACAGAAGATGGACAGCATAAAGAGTTGGCTTATCCTACGGAACAAACTTGTTACATAGCATTAGAGCCGACCAACGGAACAATCAATTTTATAACTTGGCATGTCACGAACGGCTCTTTCTCGCCAACTTCGGATGTGAGTTCTGTTCAAGGGAATAATTTGAGAAATGTTTGTGTATATTGGAAAAACCCGAAAGTAACGGGTTCGACAGCACCAAAAGGTTCTGTTTATGCAGAGATAACTTATACACAAGCGGGTAATACGAAAATGGAAAAAACGATGACAATTAGTCAGGGGATTAAGAGCTATAATGGAGTAGCACCTCCCAGTCTGACTAAAGATGGTGGAACAACGATTCCTTTTGGGGTACAATCTTTTGAAGTCAAATTTTCAAAGGATTTTAATCTTCCTTACAAAGAAGGGGGAAAATATATTCCTGTTGATAAATTAGAATGGACCTTACCTTCCGAATGGAGTTCCGGAAATAACATTGTAGTTACTAATGAGCAGAAATTAGACGTAACTACTGACTATTTCAGCGGAGGCACGATAAAAGTCCGGGGAGTCAGTAGATTTTATCCGGAAGATAAGACCAACTATTCGGAAATAAAGATCAAGCGACAGTTTAGTTTTGAAGAATATCCTTCTTCTGTTAAATATGGGGAATCGAATACTTACAGATATACCGTTCCTTTAATTTCCGGTGTCTCTTATGAATGGGATGTTCCTGCCGGTTGGACGATCGTTTCGGGAGGAAATACCTATTCTGCAACAATTGCCAAAAATTCTTGTGCGACGAGTACAGACATCAGAGTCCGTTTGAAAGCCGGATCCCAGCAGTCTAATTGGTATACAGCTCCTAAGGCGACGATCCTTCCACCGGATATGACTATTCCGAGTGTCGAACAATTCCGTGATGTTGATATATCTATTGGTATTCTGAATGATCGGGTTCAATCGTTTTCCATTTTGGGTAATGGTGTCGAGATTGTCAGCGGGCAAGGTACGAACAAATTGGTTTGCCGTTTTAATAAAGCAGGCAATCAAGAAATAAATGTGTCGGTGTCATTGAAAGGCTGTGATACTCCTTTTACATTTAAGAAACAAGTAGAGGTCTCGAAAATTCAGTTAAGCATCAATGGCCCGGATGTGATTTGTTCGTCTGATCCGCTAAATACTTATCGTATTTCTGATTTGCCAGATCAAGCGACAGTTGTATGGTCTTGTAGTGGAGGAATCGAGATAGTAGGCAGTAATACAGGTTCGAGTTGTAGCTTTAAAGGAAAAGCTGCTGGAAATGCACAAGTTCGGGCGACGGTAAACTGTGGTGGAGAGACACTGGAGCTTTTGAAAAATATTGAAGCAGCCTCCAGCACAGGCAGTCCTTACATTTCTTACACTTCGGATGACCGTTATATCAATCTGACTTGCCATACGCCGAATATTTATGGCATTCGTGAATTTATATGGGGGGCAGTTGTGACAGGCAGTAGCGGGTCTTCCCAAAGTTCGCATACGGGCCCTGGAGGGTATTATTGGACGCTTCCAAAAGGGAGTTACAAAGTGGAATGTATCGTTGTTACGCAATGTGCCCGGATGGTGACATCTACGACAATTGGCGGTTATCGTTCGAGTGCTTATCCGAATCCGGTAGATCATACTTTATATGTCAATATATCTGATATGCCGTCAGACGAGAATGTAATTTCTACTGCATCTTTCGGACAAAATCAGTTGGGAAAATCGTATGAAGTTCGTTTATTTAACTTTAAAGGAATGCTTGTGCGTAATTTGCGTGTACAGGAGAATGAAACGTCAATCGATGTGTCGGGCTTGCCGGAGGGCAATTATTTCCTTCATATTATATTGGAAGAAGGAAAGGAGCCAGAAGTACATAAAGTTGTGATTGCCCATTAATCTTTGAAAGTATTATCAAAGATGAAATCAAAGCAACTTCTACTTTTGGATATTATTTTGCAGGTTCGGATAACTGAATAAAAGGGATTGCTTTTACAGTTACTTAAATCAATAACATCAATACCGACAAGCAGGTAACCGCTGTTGTGAAATAGCGGAAGCCTTTTTCCGGTAGTTTTTTTAACCAAGACGATACCCAAGACTCCGCCTATGATGATAAAAGGGATGGTACAGGCATCCAGTATCAGAGAGGAAAGGGTGATATTATCCCAAGCAAATACCTGTATGAGAATCTTCAGATAGTTGACGACCTGGAAAAACCAATCATTCGTCCCAACAAAATTGTATTTGGGCATTTTAACAGATAGCAGGTAAATGGCCATCACAGGATCCGCAGCATTGCCTATCATGGTGGTAAAACCTCCCATTAACCCGAATAAGGGGCCATACCACCAATGATTGGAAAGGGAGTTTTCCTTACCTTTCCAGTCCGACCAAAACATGACAAGCAGCACTACCAAAAGGCAACATAAAGAGAAAATCACATTGCGGGAAATTGCTGACTATGTCAAGCTGAATTCATCGGCGCTATGTCGATATTTCCGGCAACGGACAGATAAAAGCATTTTCCAATGTCTCGCAGAAATTCGGGTTGAACATGCTTGTATATTATTGTCGTATTCTAATTTGAGTGTCTCTCAAATAGCCGACGA
>ENA-ORTV01003499-ORTV01003499.1-human-gut-metagenome-genome-assembly--contig:-NODE-3499-length-13022-cov-44.947174_pt1 | contig 13022 bp, 10 predicted proteins | sample MGYA00241915_ERZ509194 | MGnify/ENA primary metagenome ERZ509194 (study PRJEB26280, sample SAMEA2338810) | human gut metagenome | biome: human gut; feature: human-associated habitat; material: faeces... | reverse complement strand
TGCCGGAGCGGTGCTTAAGCCGCAAGGCGGGAATTGTGCGGTGTTGCCTTATAATGTTTTTTATTTTGCCCCTGAGCGTGGGGGATTCAGGAGAACGCCATGAAAAAACAAGCCTCAGCCCTGCTGCCTGCACTGCTGGACCTGCTGCGGCAGTATCTGGCGCTGGATATGGCCGTATACGCCGGACACGCCACCTTGCTGCTGCTTACGGCATCGCTGCCGCTGCTGATGTGGGTGCTGGTCATCATCAACATGCTGCCGTTTTATTCGGTTTCGGACATTGCCGCGCTGGTTGCCCAGCTTTTGCCGGATATCCCGGCCATCCAGTCAATGGCGGTGGATGTGATTGCCAACCTGAATGATCAGTCCACCACCTTCATGGCTTCCTTTGCCGCCATCACCACGGTGATCTCCGCTTCCGGTGGGATGGCCGCAGTGCAAAAGGGGCTGCAAAAGCTGACCCCCGGTGCCCGCAAAACAATGTTTGACCGTTTGTGGGCTGTGCTGTATACCTTTTTGTTTGAGGGCCTGATGCTGGCTGCCATGGTGGTGCAAAGCCTGAGCCCAATCCTACGCGGGCTGGCCGGGCTGCTGCCGCTGCATACCCTGGTGGGCGGGCTGCTGCAGCGGCTGCACAGCCTGCTCAGCATCAGTGCTGTGCTTTCGTTGGCGCTTTCGCTGCTGACGGTAACACTGATCTACACCTATGTGCCCGGCGGCAAGCGCCGCATACGGGATCAGCTGCCGGGGGCCGCCGCTGTGGTAACGGTGTGGACGCTGTTTTCCAAAATATTCTCGTTTTACATCGGGCATTTCTGGAAGTTATCGTACATTTACGGTTCTTTGGCTGCAATCGTGCTGATTACGCTTTGGCTGAATGTGAACATCAATGTGCTGTTTTTGGGTGCCGGGCTGAACGCAAAGATTCAGGGAACGGGGCAGGAGAAAAAGGAACCGGATGCTTGAGATACCCTCTAGGGCGCGATGCCCTCATCGCACAGGGAAGAAACGCAAATATTGGGCTGCGAACCTGCAAACCATGTGTAGGAAACGACGCTCGCATCGTCCTGCATGGCGGGCCGTAATATGCGCACACGTCGGGATGAGGGCATCCCGCCTTACGTGGCCGGGCGTACAATGTGCGCTCCCACGGGCTCCACAGGGTCAAACGCTTTTTTCTAACGCATTAAACCCATACAAACACTACCTGATACACCAACAGGGCGGCCGGGAAGTTTTCCCGGTCGCCCTGTTTTATTGCTCTCGTTTTATTGCTTTCTTTGAACCGTGAACTTATTCAGCGGTCTTATACCCATCGGGGTTGTGGCTCTGCCAGTTCCAGCTGTCGCGGCACATTTCGTCAATGCCGTACTCAGCTTCCCAGCCCAGCTCACGCTTGGCCTTGCTGGGATCGCACCAGCACTCGGCAATATCGCCGGGGCGGCGCGGGTCAATGACATAGGGCAGCTCCTTGCCGCAGGCCTTGCTGAATGCATGAATCACATCCAGCACACTGTAGCCGTGGCCGGTGCCCAGGTTGCAGATGAACAGGCCGGGCTTTTCTTCCAGCTTTTTGATGGCTGCCACATGGCCGCGGGCCAGGTCCACAACGTGGATGTAGTCGCGCACGCCGGTGCCATCGGGGGTAGGGTAATCATTGCCGTACACATGCACTTTTTCCAGCTTGCCAACGGCAACTTTGGCGATGTAGGGCACCAGGTTGTTGGGGATGCCGTTCGGGTCCTCGCCGATCTTTCCGGAAGGATGTGCACCGATGGGGTTGAAGTAACGCAGCAGAGCAACGTTCAGCTCCGGGTCTGCCTTGCAGCAGTCGGTCAGGATGCGCTCGGTAAACACCTTGGTAGTGCCATACGGGTTGGTGGTTGCACCAACAGGGAAATCCTCGCGGATGGGCACGCTGGCGGGGTCGCCGTAAACCGTTGCGGAGGAGGAGAAGATGATGTTATGGCAATCGTAACGGCGCATAACATCCAGGATGTTCAGGGTGCAGTTCAGGTTGTTGGAGTAATACTCGATGGGCTTGGAAACGCTTTCGCCCACGGCCTTGTAGGCGGCAAACTGGATCACACAGTCAATGCCGGGATTTTCCGCAAAGACCTTTTCAACTGCCGCATGGTCGGTCATGTCTGCTTCCACAAACTTGAAATCCTTACCGGTGATCTCGCGCACACGCTTCAGGGCTTCGGGGCAGGAGTTGTAATAGTTATCTGCCACCACAATATCGTAACCCGCATTGAGAAGCTCCACACAGGTATGGCTGCCGATGTAACCGGCGCCGCCGCTGACCAAAATAGACATACTGATCGCTCCTTTACACAATATGGAAAGTTGTTGCCGGGATTTTGTATCTTCAACAGGGCATCCGCAGGGTTTGCTTCGTTCCCTTGTTGATTTTATTCTAACGTCTTTATCACAATATGGAAATAGATGTTTCCATGTTTGATATGTAACTTTGTTGTTACCTTTACCGTTCGCACAGATGCAGCGGGTGCGGGGCGCGGCGGTAAGCGCCGGGCGTTTGGCCGGTCAGGGCGTGGAACCGCCTGCTGAACCACGCCAGGGAGCCATACCCCAGCATACGGGCCGTTTCGCCGGGGCCGTACCCCTGGGTCAGCAGCAGCGCTGCCTGTTCGGCTTTCATGCAGGAGAAATACTCCATCGGCCCCATGCGGGTGCGGGCGCGGAACGCCTGCTGCAATGCCACGCGGGAGCAGCCATTGGCATCGCACACCTGGTCCAGCGCCAGCGGCTTTTCAATGTTCTGCGCAAAGTACAGGCGCACGCTTTCCACAAGGGCTGCCTGCTCCTGCTCGGCGCGGGCACGGGGGCTTTGTTTGCGGGTGCGCTGCCTGCGGCGGGCCAACAGGTACAGCAGCTGTGCCAGATAGATGGTTTGCAGCTCTTTGCCGCCAAACGGGATTTCCGCGCGGCGGGCGGGCATCTGGCAGGCATCCTGCACCGGCTGAAACACCTCGCGCACCGTTTCTGCCAGCTGGCGCAGACAGCTTTTTTCGGCGTTGCCGAGCCGCATATAGCAGCTGCGGAAAGAATCCATCGCACTGCCGTCCGCGGTAAATTCCACGCGGAACACCTCCGGCGGAACTTCGCCCACTGCGCGCATGGCAAACAGCTCTGCGGGCTGGTGGAACAAAATCTGCCCGGCGCGCAGCAGCACCCGGTGGGTATCGCACAGCTCTTCCACCATACCGCTTTTTACATATACCAGCAGCCAGCCCTCACAGGTGCGCTCCGGCGTTTGCTGGCCAATGCGCCATTCGGATTCCGCCGCGCTGGCAATCCCTGTTACCCGCAGCGGCCATTCATCCCCATACATGCCTTCGCCTCCCCTGTTCAGGTTGCTTCATCGCTTGCGGTCCAGTTCTGGCCTGCGCCGTTGCTGAACACACCGGGCGGGTCCTGCGTTGCCGCCGGGAACTGCTCGCTCCCGGGGAAGCTGTCCACCAGCCCCAGGCGGTAGGCCGTCAGCGGGCAGAGCGCTTTTTCGATATGCTCATAGCTGATGCCGTTATCGCTGTTGTAGGTGTAATACATAATAGCATCCGGCCAGGTGTTCAGCACATACTGTGCCAGCGGCTGGGTCACAAACGCATCCCGGCTGCCGACGTAAAGGTCTGCCGCACCAAACAGATGCAGGATCTCGTGGGCATACACGGTGGGGCTGTTGTAGGTTTTCTCCCCCGCATAGGAATCATAGAGGTAAAGACAGCTGAATTCATTCAGGTAATTACCGCCATCCTCCAGATAATGCAGAATGGAGTAGGAAGCCCCCTCCACCGGCAGAAAGATCAGGTAGCCAATGCTTGCCGTGCCGTATTGCTGCTGGATGAATTCCACATCCACCTGTGCGGTCAGGGTGTCCACATCGTCATAGAACGCTGTGCCGGTGGTGGTATCTTCCGTCAGACCGGCTTTGTAGGCGGCAAAGGTGCTCAGATTGTTTTCGCCGGTATCGTAATAGATTTTCGGCTGGGCGTTATAGGTCTGCGCCTGCTGGGTGATCCAGTCCACCGCCACGGCAAGGTTCTGCCGCGTCTGGGTCAGGGCTTCCTCGGTCCAAGGGTTGGCGTCGTCCTGCAGATAAATGCTGTACAGCACGCTGGGCCATGCCAGCAGCCCGCAGCTGCCGTACACCTGCTGTAAATCTTGCTGTTGGGCAGGGGTCTGGGTGGGGGTTGGGCTGGGGGCCACGGTGGGCTGGGGGCTGGTTTCGATATGGGGGATCGTTGCCTGTGCGGGTGCGGCAGGCTGTGCCGCGCACCCGGCCAGCAGGCAGAGCCCCATAGCAAGGGCGGCAAGGTGGAGCAATACGCGCGGCTTTTTCATTTGCGCTTACTCCGGCAGCACCAGCTGCGGCTTGCCGTCAGCATCCGCTGCCAGGGTCACGGTCTGACCACCGGTCAGGCGGCCCGCCACAATGGCTTCGGCCACGGGGTCCTCCAGCGTTTTGCGGATGGTCTTGCGCAGTTCACGCGCACCAAAACGGGTGGATGTTTCGTTCACGATGGCTGCCAGTGCCTGCGGGGTATATTCCAGCTTCAGGCCGCGGGCTTCCAGGCCGGGCTTGTACTCGTCCAGCATCAGGGCAGCGATCTTTTCCAGGTCAGCCTGCTCCAGCGGGCGGAAGGTGATCACTTCATCCACACGGCCCAGGAACTCCGGCCGCAGGAACTCCTGCAGCGCTTTCATGCTCTTTTCGCGGCTGACCTGCTCTTCGGTGCGGCCAAAGCCAGTCAGGGCGGTGCGGTCCGAAGAACCGGCGTTGGAGGTCATGCAGATCACGGTATTGGAAAAATCCACCGTGCGGCCCTGGGCATCGTTGATCTTGCCCTCGTCCAGGATCTGCAGCAGGATGTTCATCACATCGGGGTGGGCCTTTTCGATTTCATCAAACAGGACCACGCTGTAAGGATGGCGGCGCACTTTTTCGGTCAGCTGGCCGGCTTCATCATAACCCACATAGCCCGGAGGGGAACCGATCAGGCGGGACACCGCGTACTTTTCCATATACTCACTCATGTCAATGGAGATCAGCGGGTCCACGGTATCAAACAGCTGATTGGCCAGCTGCTTGACCAGCTCGGTTTTGCCCACGCCGGTGGGGCCGACAAAGATAAAGCTTGCCGGGCGGTGGCGGCCAGACAGGTCTGCCCGCGCACGCTTAACGGCCAGCGCTACGCTGTGCACAGCTTCGTCCTGGCCGATGACATGCTCTTTCAGGGCATCTTCCAGCCCCATCAGGCGGCCATACTCGGTCTCTTTGATTTTAACCGCCGGAATGCCGGTCCACAGCTCCACAACCTGGGCCACATCGTCCGCCGTTACCTGGATATCGGCCACGCGCAGCTCCAGCGCGGGCAGCTTTTGGCGCAGCTGGGCCAGCTCGGTCTTGGTTTTGGCCAGTTCCTCGTAATCAATAGCGGCATCGCCCTGCTTTTCGGGGTCGGGGTTTTCCAGGTCATGCTCTTTGGTTTCCAGCTCTGCCACCTGCTTTTGCAGGTTCAGGAACTCGGTAATTTCAGGGTGGCGCAGGTTGCAGCAGGCGCAGGATTCATCCAGCAGGTCAATCGCCTTATCCGGCAGGTAGCGGTCGGTGATATACCGTTCCGACAGGTGTACCACATCCGCCACGATGGAATCGGGCACACGCACGCAGTGGTACTTTTCGTAATAACCTTTTACGCCGCGGATAACCGCAATGGCATCATTGATGGAGGGTTCTTCCACCTTGACGGGCTGGAAGCGGCGCTCCAGCGCAGAATCTTTTTCAATAAACTTGCGGTACTCGGCAAAGGTCGTTGCGCCGATAACCTGGATCTGCCCGCGGGACAGGGCCGGTTTCATGATGTTGGCGGCGTTCATGGCGCCGTCCGAATCCCCGGCGCCAACAATGTTGTGGATCTCGTCAATGAACAAGATCACATTGCCGGCGGCCTTGATTTCAGAAAGCAGGCCCTTGACGCGCTGTTCAAACTGGCCGCGGAACTGGGTGCCTGCCACAAGGGCCGTCAGGTCCAGCAGGTAGATCTCTTTATCCTGTAAGCGGGCGGGCACTTTGCCTTCGGCAATGCGCTGGGCAATGCCCTCGGCAATGGCGGTTTTGCCAACGCCGGCTTCACCGATCAGGCAGGGATTGTTTTTCTGGCGGCGGCACAGAATCTGCACCGTGCGGTATACCTCACGGTCACGGCCAATGATGGCATCCAGCTTGCCGTCCTTGGCTTTCTGGGTCAGGTTTTCGCAGTAGGTGTCCAGGTATTTGCGCTGGCCGCGGCCACGCTGTTTTTTGGACTTTTCGCCCTTCTCCTCAGCCTTGGGGGTTCCGCCAAAGCCAAAGGGGAACACCGGCGAACCGCCGGGCACAAAATCATCCCCAGTATCGTCGGGGTTCTGCATATCGCCGTACATCATGGGCATCATGGCGCCGCTTTCCTGCGCTTGCTGCATCAGGTCGGCCATGTTCTCTTCCATGCTGGCCAGCTGGTCATCGGTCATATTAAACCGCTTCATCAAATCATCCACAGGCTGAATATGCAGCTCCCGCGCGCAGGTCAGGCAGTAGCCTTCCTGCACCGGTTTGCCGTTTTCCAGCCGCTGCACAAACACAACCGCCTGTCTTTTTTTACAGCGGGTACATAACATATGGTTCACCTCTCTATGGGGTATTCGATTGGATCGGGAATGCCGAAACGCGCACACAACATGCGTTTTCAGAACTTTTCCCATGTACTATTATCCCCCACCCCACTGATATTTGCAAGAGGGGCGGGGGGAATGTTCAGATATTGTTAATCAATAGCGGGTCAAAAACGGGTTCAGGTTTGCCAAAAGTCCATAGATCACGCTTCGGTTCAGGGTGGCTGTGGTCAAAAATTCCAGCTTGCCGCCGGTCAGGTTTGCCGCCACCCACAGCAGAATGGACCAGATCCAGCAGTTCAGCAAACCGCTGACAAAGCCGAACGCAAAGCCTAAAATGCGATTCAGTCCACCGATGAGTGGGATGGCGTTGATGCCGCGCAGCACCCGCCCCAGCATCCGGCAGAGCACCCGCACCACGATCCAGACCGACAAAAACACAACGGCCTGAATAACCGGCAGAAACAGCGGTTCCAGCGCATTGACCACCTGCGGCACCGCATTGCTGGACGCCGCACTGACGGTATCGATCAGCTTTTGCTGGATCGACTGCGGCAGAAAGGTCAGCGCATGGATTGCCTGGGCCAGATCTCCGCCGGTCTTTTCCAGCGTGTCAGCCACAACATCGGTAACGTGGCTGGCAACATATTTATCATAAATGCCGCCGGCCCAAACGCGGGTGCCGTAAGTGCCGCCGATAATGCCCGCCACGGAGCCGATAAAGCTCACCAGTCCGGAGGCAAAACCGCGGCGGCGGCCGGCTTCAGCCGCGCCCAGCACCAGCAAAAGAAAAATCACATCATAAACAATGCCAATATACTGTGTCATAACTCTACCATACTTTCCCATGCCGCACAGCATCATTCGTGCGGCGCATTCAGAACCTCTACCGTGCCGGAAATAAATACCAGTGTTTCGCGGGCGTTGATGACCGCCTGCGGTGCCGCACCATAATCCCGGCTCCAATTATGGGTGCCGTCATAGCCATAGCTTTCCACGCCGGACGCTGTCAGCAGATAGACCGCCGTTGCGGTACTGCTGACGCTTTTGGCCTGCCCGGCGGCAACGCTCGCCAGCTGGTTGAGCGAATCATCCAGCGTGACCAGGGTATCGCCGCCGCGCACCGCCAGCAGCAGCGCCGTGCTGCGCCCGCCGATGGACACGCTTTGCAGGGTGGCCCCGCCATAATCATAGCGGGCACTCTCGGTGCCATCGCTCACGTTGATGATGGCGGCATAGGTATCAAAAACAGCCAGCACGCGGTTGCTGCTGATCCATTTCAGCTTCAGGATCACGCTGCCGGTATCCGCCACATAAAACGGCCCGGCAGTATCCGAATTGGTGTTCATCATGCGCACGGTCGTGCGCAGCTGGCCGTCCCTCGCGGCCACCGTTGCCGCGGCAAAGCGGTGGTTATCCGTGGCAAAAGACAATGCAATGGGGGTGCCGTCGGTGCTGGTCAGCTTCCAGGTAAAGGGGTCCCCGCTGAAAGAAGCATCGTACACCATCACTTCCGCCGCATAGCGGTCAGACTCTGTCACCACGGCCAGGGTGCCGTTCTGCGCCATTTCGCACAGCATAATGGCGTTATTAAAGCTTTTGGCGTACAGCTGGCGGGTGCGGCTCTGCACCGTCAGTTCCTTGCCCGCGCGGTTATACAGCACAAAGCGGGTGTTGCCCACGGCCAGCGCCGGGCGGGCATAGCCGGGCTGGATGGTGCGGATCTTTGCGCCGTAAGCGGAATAGACCGCCACATCCTCATTATCCATCTCCACAAAACCGCCCGCCAGGGGTTCCACCTGGGTCGGCGTGCGGATGCCGGTGTTGGCGGGCCAACCCGCCCCGGCGCGGTTGAGATACAGCGAGATAGAATCCGTCATATCCCCCAGCATGGCAATGGATGTACCCAGCAGGCCGCTGCCCACCGCCATAATGGCGGCAATAATCAGCACCACCAGAACAACGGCAATGCGCCTGCGGCGCTGGCGGCGGCGCAGAATAGGGCTGATGGGCCGCAGCGTTGCCGCCGGTGCCGCAGCTGTGCCCTGCTCTTTGGGCGGCAGGGTGCTGGGTGCGCTGCGCTCCGGCGCTGGGCGTTCCCGTTCCGGCTGCTGTTTGGAGACAGGCGGCGGGGTTGGCGGGGCTTCGCCCCGTTCCCGCGCCAACATACGGCGGCGGCGTTCCAGCCGCTCTTTTTCTTCACGGTTCAAGGGCTTCGCCTCCTTCCCGTCTTGTTGTGTTACTCATTTAGGGCAATACCGCACAATTCCCGCCTAACGGCTCAAGCACCGCTCCGGCGGCTGCGGCACGGCATCTGCGTTGCCAAAATGCTCGATAATGTCGGGTTGCGGTACCCGCATCGTGCTTCGGGGGCAAAAGCCCCTCGCACTCTGCGACCGCTGCCCCTGCTTCGGTTCGCTGTTTCCGCCACTGGCGGCGCTCACCTTTGCAGCATCCAGTATTATCTGCGCTTTTGGCTTAGCATCTGCCGCACCTCGCTCGCCGTATCGGCACTTAGAATTATGCGGTATTGCCGTAGTTGTTTCAGTCGTTCGGGCGCTCTAAATCCGGGTACTGCACATCCCACAAAAACAGCCCCCTGGCGGGCAGCGTGGGGCCGGCCTGGCCGCGGTTCCTGCTTTGCAGCAGAGCGGGCACAGCGGCCGGATTCATTTTGCCAAGGCCCGCCTGCAGCACCGTACCGGCCAGAATGCGCACCATGTTGTACAGGTAGCCGTCCGCTGTTACGGACAGGGTATACAGCTCGCCATCCTGCTGCACGGTGCAGGCGGTGATGGTGCGCACCGTATCGCCGTGGGCTGCGGCTGAAGAACCCGAAGCGCACAGCGCCAAAAAGTCATGCCTGCCAACAAAATGGGCAGCCGCCGCCTGCATGGCGGCAAGGTCCAGCGGGCCGTTGACCCGGTGGCAGGTCTCATAATCAAAGGGATCATCCACCGCGCTGCACCGCAGGCGGTAGTGGTAGGTTTTGGCGTGGGCGGCATAGCGGGCGTGGAAATCATCCGGCACCTGCTGCGCTGCCAGTGCCCGCACATCCATGGGCAGGCGGGCGTTCAACGCCAGCGGGATGCGCTGCACCGGGATGCGGCCATCATAATGGAAGTTCAGGGCAAACCGCCGGGCATGCACCCCGGCATCGGTGCGGGAACAGCCCTTTACATCGGGCCGGGTGCCAAACACACTCTGCATAGCATCCTGCACCACCGCACACACCGTAACCCCATTGGGCTGCACCTGAAACCCCGAATAATTTGTGCCCTTGTAGGCAAGCCAGAGGAGAATATTCATGGGACACCTTTGGGAGTGAGGAGTTAGGAGTGAGGCGTTAGGAGTTTTTGGTGTGCGCTGGCGCGCACATTTGGGATATCAAGTTTTACTCAATTTTCAAAACAGCGGCGCAAGCCGCACCTTCAATTCCTAACTCCTACTTCCTACCTCCTACCTAATTTCAAATTCCCGCCATGAGCCAGCGGGTGGAGAGGATGACGGCGAGGCAGAGGGTGAGAACAACGGCGCATTTTACGTCCAGTGCGCCGAACTTGAGCACCTTCAGGCGGGTGCGGCCCTCGCCGCCGTGGTAGCAGCGGCATTCCATGGCCATGGCAAGCTCGTCCGCACGGCGGAACGCGCTGATGAACAGGGGGATCAGCACCGGCACCAATGCCTTGATGCGGTCCATGAACTTGCCGTTATCCAGCATTGCGCCGCGGGCTTTCTGGGCGTTCATGATCTTTTCGGTCTCATCGATCAGCAGCGGGATAAACCGCAGGGCGATCGTCATCATCATGGCAAGCTCATGCACCGGCAGGTGCAGCTTGGCAAAGGGTTTCAGCAGCGCTTCAATGGCATCCGTCAGCACAATGGGGCTGGTGGTGTAGGTCAACAGGCTGGTGCCGGCGATCAATGCCACAATGCGCACCGCCATCAGCACCGCATAGCTCACCCCCTCGCGGTAGATGTGGATAAAGCCAAAGTGTACCAGCGGTTCGCCCTCGCCGGTGATGAAGAACAGGTTGAGTACCGCGGTGAACAGCACAATGGGAACGATCGGCTTTAAGCTCTTGACGATCAGCTTGATGGGAATCTGCGCCACTTTGTACAGCAGAGCCAGCAGCGCCAGCGAAAGCGCAATGCCCAGCGGGTTGGACGCCATAAACAGCACAATGATGTAGGCAATGGTGGCAATAATTTTCAAGCGCGGGTCGCAGCGGTGCACCACCGAGTTGCCGGGGAAGTGCTGGCCAATGGTAATATCACGCAGCATCAGTCAGCGCCCCCTTCCTGTACGGTTTTGTGGTTCTGCGGCAGCGGAACGGCTTTGTCCGGGTGTTTGGCGTTCCAGGCTTTCAGCACGGTTTTGACCGCATAGGGTACGGTGTACACATCCGTGTCGATCTCCATGCCCATTGCTTTCAGCATCAAAAACACCTGGGTGACCTGCGGAACGGAAAGCCCCAGTTCCAGCAGCTCCGGTGCGCGGGCAAAGACCTTTTCCACCGTGTCATACATCGCCACTTTCGCCTTGCTCATCACCAGTACGCGGTTGGCATAGCGGGCGATATCTTCCATTGAGTGGCTGACCAGAATGACCGTGATGCCGGTCTGCTCGTGGTAGTTGCGGATCTGGCTCAGGATGGTATCGCGGCCCTCGGGGTCAAGGCCTGCTGCGGGTTCGTCCAGCACCAGGATCTTGGGCTCCATGGCCATAACGCCCGCAATGGCAACGCGGCGCTTTTGCCCGCCGGAAAGTTCAAACGGGCTTTTTTGCAGCAGCGCTTCATCCAGGCCAACAAACTCTGCCGCGCGCTTGACGCGGCGGGTGATCTCTTCTTCATCCAGGCCCATGTTGCGCGGGCCATAGGCGATATCCTTCCAGCAGGTTTCTTCAAACAGCTGGTATTCCGGGTACTGCATGACCAGCCCCACAAGGAAGCGGAAATCCCGCAGGTTTTCGCCCTCCGCCCACATATCGCGGCCATCAATAATGATCTTGCCGCTGGTGGGGCGGTTCAGGCCGTTGAAATGGGCGATCAGCGTGGATTTGCCGGACCCGGTCGAGCCCATCACACCGACAAAATCACCTTTTTCAATCGAGAAGCTCACATCATCCAGCGCTGCAGTTTCGTCCGGCATACCGGCGTTATACACATAGCGCAGATGTTCCACTTTAATGATCTCTGACACGTTACATTCCTTCCCGCACGGTACCGCCCCGGTCCCTCTTTTGCCGGGTGCAGTCTGTGCCTTTTCTGGTTGGGGAAAATTGGTTGTTTGGGTTTCCTCGCAGAAGCGGCGGGGGCGGGTGACCCCGCCCTACAGGGGTGTTGCCGCCCAAAAGGCACGGCATTTTATTTCAGCAGGTCAAAAATGGCCTTGGCGCATTCTTCGGGGGTAATGATGTTTTCCGGCATAGGCAGGCCGGCGGCGGCCAGTTCATCCCGCAGCTCGGTGGCCTGGGGTACATCCAGGTGGTAGCCATGCAGCCGCTTGGTCTGGCTGAACACCTGTTCGGGGGTGCCCTCCATCACAATGCGTCCGCGGCTCATGACCAATATGCGGTCGGCCTGGGCGGCTTCCTCCATATAGTGGGTAATGGACACAATGGAAATGCCTGCATCCCGCAGGTTGCGGATGGTTTTCATTACCTGGGCGCGGCCGCGGGGGTCCAGCATGGCAGTGGATTCATCCAGAATCAGGCAGTCCGGCCGCATGGCAATCACGCCCGCGATGGCAACGCGCTGCTTTTGACCGCCGGAAAGCTTGTGCGGCGCTTTATTGCGCTGTTCATAGATCCCCGCCAACTTCATGGCGTCATCCACGCGGGTGCGCATTTCCCCGGTGGGCACGCCAAGGTTTTCCAGCGCAAAGGCAACGTCCTCTTCCACCACGGTGGCAACGATCTGGTTGTCCGGGTTCTGGAACACCATGCCCACTTTCTGGCGAATGTCGTACAGCTTTTCATCGGTGCGGGTGTCCATATCCTCCACCAGCACGGTGCCGCTTTCCGGCAGCAGAATGGCGTTAAAATGCTTGGCCAGGGTCGATTTGCCGCAGCCGTTGGCACCCAGCACAGCCACAAACTCGCCGCGGTGTACTTCCATCGACACCCCGTCCACAGCAAAGTTCGGCTGCTCCGTATCATACCGGAACCGCACATCCTGTGCCTGTAAAATATCGTTTTCTTTCATGTGGTATCCCCTATTCTGAATAATAGTGTGATCCAAAATTTTTAGTTAGGAGGTAGGAGTGAGGAGTTAGGAGTTGAAAGGAGCTAAGGCAATACCGCATAATTCTAAGTGCCGATACGGCGAGCGAGGTGCGGCAGA
>ENA-ORTV01003496-ORTV01003496.1-human-gut-metagenome-genome-assembly--contig:-NODE-3496-length-13029-cov-5.717204_pt1 | contig 13029 bp, 9 predicted proteins | sample MGYA00241915_ERZ509194 | MGnify/ENA primary metagenome ERZ509194 (study PRJEB26280, sample SAMEA2338810) | human gut metagenome | biome: human gut; feature: human-associated habitat; material: faeces... | reverse complement strand
TACGCCAACAACGATTTCAACGAATCGCAGCCGCTCTTCAGCGCCCGGCTCACACCCCGGATCGGCGTGGAATGGATGGACAAAAACCGGCTGATCGTCGGCGTGGACCTCTTGCAGAACTTCGGCGACGACACCAAATTCCTGAGCAAGGCGCGCCCCTCGGCCTACTATCAGTTCAACAGCAGGAACGTGCAGGCCAACGCCGGCATCTTCGACCGCAAAGAGCTGCTGGGCGACTACTCGCTGGCGTTCTTCGGGGATTCGACGGCGTTCTACCACAACCGCCTTTCGGGTTTTCTGGGACACTACAAATCCACGGGACGCAGGAACACCTATGTGGAAATGGCCATCGACTGGGAGGGCATGTACTCCGAGGAGTCGCGCGAAATGTTCCGCATCATCTCGGCGGGCCGCTACACGCTCGACAAGGGGTTCTACTTCGGCTACGCCTTCTCGATGTTCCATTTCGCCGGAAAGATCGGCAACGAGAACGTGACGGACAACCTGCTGGTCAATCCCTATGCGGGCTGGGAGTTCAACGCCTACTTCGACTTCGACATCAAGGCGGGCTTTCTGTTCGCACCCCAGCGGGCGCGCAGCATCGAGTCGGGATGGAAAAAGCAGAAGGGCGCCCAGATCGACTTCGTCATGACCAAATGGGGCGTGAAACTCGAAAACAACCTCTATCTGGGTGAAAACCTCCAGCCGTTCCGGTACGCCTATGTCGGCGAACCGCTCTATGCCGGCGAACAGTTCTACTCGACCACCGACCATATCTACAACCGCACGTGGATCGGTTACGACCGCCGGTTCTTCAAGGGAACGATGGGCGTCGAGGCGGGCATGGTCTTCCATTACGACGGCTCAGGCATGGGCACGCAACAGATGGTCAAGCTCTCGGTAGACATCCAGAAGCTGTTCAACATCGGCCCCAAGGCTAAAAAATAAAAATACAACAAGCGAAACATATGGCAAGCGAAACAAACGAAACACGGGAGAAGTCGCTGAACTTCCTCGAAGAGATCATCGAAGAGTCGATCGCCAAGGGCGAAACGCGCGTACAGACCCGTTTCCCACCCGAACCGAACGGCTACCTGCATATCGGACACGCCAAGAGCATCTGCATCAACTTCGGACTGGCGAAGAAATACGGCGGCAAGTGCAACCTGCGCTTCGACGACACGAACCCCGTCAAGGAGGACGTCGAATACGTCGATTCGATCAAGCGCGACATCCACTGGCTCGGCTTCGACTGGGCCGTAGAGCGCTATGCGTCGGACTATTTCGACCAGCTCTACGACTGGGCCGTGGTCCTTATCAAGAAGGGGCTGGCCTACGTGGACGACCAGACGCAGGAGCAGATCCGCGAAAACCGCGGCACGGTATCCGTTCCGGGTACGCCGTCACCGTGGCGCGACCGCTCCGTCGAGGAGAACCTCGACCTGTTCGAGCGCATGAAGAAAGGCGAATTCGCCGACGGCGAAAAGGTCCTGCGCGCCAAGATCGACATGGCCCACCCCAACATGCTGTTCCGCGACCCGATCATGTACCGCATCATCCACGCCGAGCATCACCGCACGGGCGACAAATGGTGCATCTACCCGATGTACGACTACGCCCACGGCCAGAGCGACTCGATCGAGCGGATCACCCACTCGATCTGCACCCTGGAATTCGACGTGCACCGTCCGCTGTACGACTGGTTCATCCAGGCGCTCGACATTTTCCCCTCGCACCAGTACGAGTTCGCGCGCCTGAACCTCACCTATACGATGATGTCGAAGCGCAAGCTGTTGAAGCTCGTGCAGGAGGGCGCCGTGATGGGCTGGGACGATCCCCGCATGCCGACGATCTGCGCCCTGCGCCGCAAGGGCTACACGCCCGCCTCGGTGCGCAACTTCGCCGAGATGGTGGGCGTCGCCAAGCGCGACAACGTGATCGACCTCGGGAAGCTGGAATACTGCGTGCGCGAAGACCTGAACCGGGTCGCCCAGCGCCGCATGGCCGTGCTGAATCCGCTGAAGGTGGTCATCACGAACTACGAGGACGACAAAACCGAGCTGTTCACGGCGATCAACAACCCCGAGGACGAAGCCGCCGGCACGCGGCAGGTTCCCTTCTCGAAGGTGATCTGGATCGAGCGCGACGACTTCATGGAGAATCCGCCCAAGAAGTTCTTCCGCCTCTCGCCGGGCGGCGAGGTGCGCCTGCGCTATTCGTACCTCATCAAGTGCGAGGAGGTCGTCAAGGACGAGGGGGGCAACATCACCGAACTGCGCTGCACCTACGACCCGATGTCGGGCGGAGGTTCGTCGAGCGACGGCCGCCGCGTGAAAGGCGTCATCCACTGGGTGTCGGCCGCGGATGCCGTGGAGGCCGAAATCCGGCTGTTCAACCCGCTCTTCACGAAGGAGGACCCCGACGACGTGGACGAAGGGCAGACCTGGGAGGACAACCTCAATCCCGAATCAATGGTCAAAATCACAGGCTACCTCGAGCCGTCGCTGCGCGACATCCCCGTAGGCCAGGCCGTACAGTTCGAGCGCGTGGGCTACTTCTGCCCCGACACCGACTCGACCCCCGGTCATCTGGTGTTCAACCGCACGGTAACGCTCAAGGACTCGTGGGCCAAGATCAACAAATAGAAAGATCCCCCACCGACAAAAAAAGACATCCGGACGATTCCGGATGTCTTTTTTATCATTTACCCTCCTATTTCACCGGATTTTACCTACCTTTGGGATCGGAAACGAAAACCGAATAATCGGATGCAGTTGTTATACGTAATAGGAACAGGGGTGCTGGCGGCGTTTTGCGTCCTCCTGGCCGTCCGTATCTGCTACCAGCGCCGGTACATCCGAACAAGCGACCGGATCAACGACTGCATATTCCGCAACGTAGCCGCCTACCTGCTGCTGATCGACCCCGATTTCAACGTTCTGCAAACCAACTATCGCTCCGCGACGGGAACCGCACCGCAAGCCGTGCCGCCCAAGGTGGGCAACCTGCTGCGCTGCAGGAACGGCGAGGACGCCGGCGTCTGCGGCACGCACGAATTGTGCGCCGACTGTCCCGTCCGCGCGGCCATCACCGGGGTGTTCCGGACGAAGAAAGGCTTCTCGGGACTGGAGGTCCCGATGGTGCTCTACACCTCCGACGACCACACGGAGACCGTCGACTGCGACGTAAGCGTGGCGGGCAATTTCCTCACCGTCGCAGGACAACCCCGGGTGGTGCTGACCGTAAGCGACATCTCGGCCCAGAAACGCACCCAGCGCGAACTGGAGAAAGCCCGCGTTCGCGCCGAAGAGTCCGACCGCATGAAATCACGCTTCCTGGCCAACATGAGCCACGAACTGCGCACGCCGCTGAACGCCATCATCGGATTCTCGGAACTGCTCATGGACGACCCCGCCCCGACCGAGAAACAGGAGTACATGCGCATCATCCGCTCCAACGGCGAGGTACTGATGCAGCAACTCAGCGACATCCTCGATCTCTCGAAGATCGAAGCCGGAACCCTCGGCTACGAATATAGCGACGTGGAACTCAATGCCGTCATGGAAGAGCTGGAAGGCGGTTTCCGCATGCGGCAGCCGGAGAACAGCCCGGTGCGGATCACCTTCCACAGAAAATATCCCGTCCGCTACATCCGCACGGACCGCAAACGGCTGATTCAGGTGATCGCCAACCTTTTGAGCAACGCCGTGAAATTCACCTCCGAAGGTTCCGTCGATTTCGGGTTCGAAATCCGCGGCGGGGAACTCTACGTCTACGTCGCCGACACGGGAGCCGGCATCCCCGAAGAACACCGGGGACAGCTTTTCCAACGTTTCGTCAAGGCGGGATCGTTCAGGCAGGGCATCGGCATCGGACTGGCGATCTCGAAGTCGATCGTCGAAACGATGGGCGGCCGCATCGGCGTCGAATCCCGACCGGGCAAAGGCTCGACCTTCTGGTTCACGCTCCCCTGCAAGCCGGAGCAATAAGCATCGTTATCCTCTTCGCGGTTTCCAAACCCTCCCGGCCCTGCGCAGCGGAATAAAATACGCCTGTTCCTTCCAGGTCTCTCCGACCCACCAGGCATCCCAGCGCGACACCGAGCGAAACGCCCGCAGAGCTGCCTGCAACAGCGGGTCAGCCGGATCGCTGACAACAGGACTTCCCTTTTCCGACAACAGTCGCGCCCGGTCGATCCGAACCACCCGCCCTGTGGAATCGGCTGCAAAGACCACATACAGCGACAGCAGATCGGGCGACTTTCCGACATGAAGGCTGTCGAACGCCGCGGCCACACGCTGTGCATTGTCCGTCGCATCCGCACCTCTTTCATACAGCCGGTTCCGGTAGGCTTTCGTCTCACTCACGCGCCCCTCGGACACCGCAGCCACCCATTCGCGTTCGAGATTCCGCATAAATCCATCGTGTTGGTAATACACCAGATTCCCCGTGCCATAGCGGATCTCTCCGCTGAACCAGCCGGCCCGGGCGCGTGATCCCGCTGCAAATTCGGGAACCAGCTCCGCTCCGGAAAATACGACGTCGCCGTCCTCGGTGTTCACGCACTCAAGCCACAAGATGCCCTCGTCGTCCAGCCGCCAGACACCGATACAGCGACGCCTGCAAGCCGTAGAGCCGGAGGCATCGAGTTCGTCCAGCCGTTTTTCGAGCCGGGCGAGCACGGCGGAATCCGCCGTCGCCAGCGGCAGTGCGAACAACTGCATCGTATCGCGCCCGACGACAAGCCGTTCGGCAGCCTGCCCTGTCGCCGACGCGCGAAAAGGCTGCAAAAAACACACGACTGCCGACAACAGAAGAGCCGCACGTATCATAAGCGAGGGTATTTTTCAGAAAGATACGCAAAAAACGAAGATCGCACAAGTCCCGTTGCGAAAACGACGACATCGGCTCCGCGTCAGCGCATCATGCCGCCGAAGGTCCGCCGGCCGAAAAGATAGCGCAGCACCACCGAGCCGCGGTAGATGTTTTCCGCGGCGGAGCCCTTGCGGTTCGCGCGGATCTCACGCCGTTTGCGGGCCAGCGCCCCGTGCCAGCGGATGAAGTCGCCCCAGGCGCGGAACACGGCGCGGAAGTTGTCCCGGCGGCCCTGCATGAGGTAGGACAGCGCGGCGAGCAGGTCGAGCGCCGGGCGCGCAACGGCCACGCAAAGCCGCTGTGCGGGCGAGGCGCACTTGTAAAGCATGGCGAGATTGTTCCGGTGATTGTAGAAGACCTTGGCCGGAGAATCGGTCTGGAGCGTGCCGCCGCCCAGGTGGTAGACCCTGCTCCGGGGCACGATCCGCACCCGGTACCCCGCCAGCTGCATCCGCCAGCAGAGGTCGATCTCCTCCATGTGGGCGAAGAAATCGCCGTCGAAGCCGCCCAGCGCACGGAACACGTCGGCCCGGCAGCAGAAAGCCGCGCCGCTCACCCAGAACACGTCGCGCTCGTCGTCGTACTGGCCCCGGTCCTTCTCCACGCAGCGCAGGATGCGCCCCCGGCAGAAGGGATAGCCCAGGTAGTCGATGAAACCGCCCGCAGCCCCCGCATACTCGAACTCCGTGCGGTCGGCGCAGGAGATCAGCTTCGGCGCGGCGACCGCCACGTCGGGATTCCGGTCCAGACAGTCGAGAATCGGCGCAAGCCACCCCTCGGGGGTCTCGACATCGGAGTTCAGCAGCAGGTAATAATCGGCCTCGATATACTCCAATGCGCGGTTGTAGCCTCCGGCAAAGCCGTAGTTGCGGTCCATGCGCAGGACCGTGACCGACGGAAACCCGGCGGCGAGCGCCGCAAGAGAGTCGTCCGTCGAACCGTTGTCGGCGACGATGACCTCGACGCCGGCGGGAGCCGCGGCCACGACCGACGGCAGGAAACGACGCAGGTGGTCCGCACCGTTCCAGTTGAGTATGATAATTTTAGCGACCGGCATGAGTTCGTTTGTGCTTCCAGCGGCGATGCGACCACATCCACAGTTCGGGACACTCGCAGATCATCCGCTCCAACTTACGAACGTAACGCTGCGTGATTTCGTATTCGGCGACCTCCTCTTTGCCGTCATAAATCAGTTCGAAGGACATTTCGTAGCGTCCCCGCCGCAGGCGGCTCATCTTCACGAAGTAGACCGGGAGGTTGCAGCGCAGGGCCAGTTTCTCGCCACCGTCGAAGAAGATCGTATCCTGATTGAGGAAGCGGAACCAACGGCTGTCGGGCCGCCGCGGGGGATTCTGGTCGGCGATAAGCCCCATCACGAGGTTCTTGCCGGCGATGCCTCCGGTCCGGTTGCGCAGGTAGAAACGCAGGCTCTCCTTCATCGAGACGGTCATCGAATTTTCGTAATTGCGCAGCCGCCGGTAGAGTTCCTCCATCACCTTGCTGCGCAGCGGATGGTAGACGGCGACCAGCATCTGCGACCGCTCGTAAAGCCCCCAGTAGGAGCAGTACTCCCAGCAGCCGAAATGGGCCGTCATGGCGATCCAGTCGCGGCCGTGCACCGCTTCCACGTGTTTCTCCACGTCTTTGACCGTAAGCACCGTCCGCCCCTTCTCCTCGTTCATGTAGGCCATGTTGATCGTGTCGACGAAGATTTCGGACAGCGTGCGGTAGAACCGCCGCCGGATGACGGCCAGTTCGCGTTCGCTCTTCTCGGGGAACGAGTTCCGCAGGTTGGTCTTGACGACCTTCATGCGGTAGCGCAGGCAGTAGTAGAGCAGGACGAAAAGCAGGTTTTCGACGACGTAGTACTTGAACCAGTAAGGCATCACGGCGAACACGCGTGCGCCCAGCCAAAGGGTCTCCAGCCAGAAGCGCTGCAAAATGGTCAGATCGGTTCGTTTCATGCCTGCCGCCCGGATTAGGGTTCCACGAAAAGTTTGACGTTCTCGACCTTGGTGCGGATTCTCAACCAGCGGATCAGCGTTTCACGGTCGACCGGAAGCGCGGAATCCCGGGGCGTCACCACGCACACGAGCGTCGTATCGCCGGGCGTGCCCTCGACGTCGAAGGTGATGCCCTTGGTCAGCGAAATGGCCCCGATGTTGTCCATCATGGCCCCCACTTCGCGCGAGATGTCGTTCACCTCGACGTTGGTCACCCGGTAGCGTTTCAGCTGCGAAGACATCTCGCCGATCCGGCGGTTCTTCTCCTCCAGCAGCTCCTGATAGCTCTTCTGAAGCGAAACCACGTCGACCTTGTCCTCCGTATTGGCCTGCCGGACGACCAGTTCGGCCTCCTCCAGCCCGAAATTGCGCATCTGCGTACGGGCATTCTCGATCACCTCCTCGCCCAGCGGCTCGCCCACGAGCAGCAGCTCGATCTGCGAGGGGTTCTTGCCCTGCGCGTAGTGTTTGTTGCACTCGATCACGCGGGTATGCGGAAAGTTGAAGACCTGCGACACGTATTTGTCGGCCACGGCCTCGAACAACGAGACGCGGACCATGTGGAACCCGATGACGACGCTCGGGATGAAGGTCACCAGCGTGATGACCATCATCAGCCGCTTGACCGTGCGCTCGCGGACCTTGTCGATGAAGACCTTCTTCTCGTATTGCAGAAAACGCACCATGGCATAGGTCGCCAGCGCGATGAACACCGAATTGATGAAGAAGAGGTAGAAGGCGCCGATGAAAAAGCGGAACTGCCCCGTGGCCAGTCCGAAGCCCGCCGTACAGAGGGGCGGGATGAGGGCCGTGGCGATGGCCACGCCGGGAATGACGGTCGACGTGCGGTCCTGCCGCGTCTGCGCCACGATGCCCGCCAGGCCGCCGAACAGGGCGATCAGCACGTCGTAGGTCGTAGGCACGGTGCGCGCCAGCAGCTCGCTGCTGTTCGACGAGAGCGGCGAGATGAAGAAATAGACCGTCGAGGTGATGATGGCGACGATGAACATCAGCGCCAGGTTGCGCAGCGACTTCTTGAGCAGTTCGAAATCGTTGATGCCCAGCGCGAGGCCGACACCCATGATCGGGCCCATGATCGGCGAAATGAGCATCGCGCCGATGATCACCGCGGCCGAATTGACGTTCAGGCCCAGCGAGGCGATCATCGTGGCGAAGATCAGCACCCAGAGGTTGACGCCGCGGAACTCCACGCCCTTCGAGACGGAGGCCACGACCTCGTCGCGCTGCGCCTTGTCCTCGTCGAGGCTGAAACGGCCCTTCATAAATTCGCGCAACTCCCCGAGCCACGCCGAAAACGAACGTTTTACCTTTTGTGTATCGTCTGTACGGTTCTCTTCCATCAATTGCGTTTCGATTTGAGTTACTCCTCCCCGTCCTCCCGGACGCGGCGGACTTTGGGTTTTCCGGCCACGACGATCACGAACTCGCCCTTGGGTTCGGTCGTGCGGAAATGCCCGAGCACCTCGGCGACGGTTCCGCGCACGGTCTGCTCGAACTTCTTGGTGATCTCGCGCGACACCGAAACCCGGCGGTCTTCACCGAAAACCTCGGCGAACTGCTCGAGACACCGGACCACGCGGTAGGGTGATTCGTAGAAAATCATCGTGCGCTCCTCGCCGGCAAGCGCCTGCAACTGCTTCATCCGCCCCTTCTTCTGGGGCAGGAAGCCCTCGAAGCAGAAACGGTCGCACGGAAACCCGCTCTGCACCAGCGCCGGAATCAGCGCCGTGGCGCCGGGCAGCGTCTCGACCTCGATCCCCGCCTCGACGCACGTGCGCACCAACAGGAACCCGGGGTCCGAAATGCCGGGCGTCCCGGCGTCCGACACCAGGGCGGCATTGCGTCCCGCGGCGATCGCCCCGGCGACCATTTCGACCGTGGCGTGCTCGTTGAACTTGTGGTGCGAACGGAGTTTCTGCTCGATGCCGAGGTGCTTCAGCAGGAACGACGTCGTGCGCGTGTCCTCGGCGAGGATGAAATCCACCTCGCGCAGGACGTTCACCGCGCGCAGCGTGATGTCGTCCAGATTCCCGATCGGCGTAGGTACGATATAGAGTTTGGCCATCGTGTCAGGCGAATTTGCGTTCGAGCAGTTCCATCATAAACTTCGCGCCGTCCGAATTGGGATTCCAGGCGTAGTTCTCGGCAATGTGGATCATGCACTCGTCGAAATCGTCGAAGGCGTTGAGCGTCGCGATCGCCTCTTCATAGGCTTCGCCGTCGCCGCCGAACAGATCGCGGATCAGCAGGAACTTGTCGTTGATGCCGATGGCGTTGCGAAGGTCGGCGACCGGTTCGCCGCGGCGCAGTTCCGAAGCCATGTCGCGCCGCGGAGCGATCGTATCGGCCAGCGTCTGCACGTCGTGGTTGATCACCTCGCCCAGCACGGCCCCGACAGGGACCGCAACCTCCTTCGCTCCGGATTCGGCCTCCTCCGGCTCGGCGGCGGCAGGCGCTTCCGAAACGGTGACGGGTTCCGCCGCGGACTGCGGCACGGACGTTCCGGACTGCGGCCCGGGACCTGCGGACGCAGGCGCAGCCGCCGGTTCGGGAGTCGCGGCAAACCCGGGACGGACAGTCGGTCCGGGCGTCGCAGCGGGTTCGGGACGGGCAGCGGGTTCGAGCGTCACAGCGGGTTCGGGGCGGGCAGCGGGTTCGGGACGCTCCGCCGGTCTTTCCGCCGTTTCGGGCCTTGCGGGCTTTTCGGCGGGCGCGGGCGTATCGTAGAGCGACATGATGACGCGCTGTTTGTGACGGTGGCGGACGGTCTCCTCCTCCAGCCCGAACAGCGTGGGCGCGATGTATTGGGGTTTCTCCGCAGGAGCGGGTTCCGGAGCTGGCGCAGGAGCGGGTTCCGGAACGACGACCGGTTCAGCCGCAGCGGCAGGTCCGGGCGCAGCGACCGGCTTCGCAGACGGTTCAGCCGCAGCCTCGGATTCAGGCGCAGCGACCGGCCCGGATTCGGCGGCCGGTTCGGATTCTCCGGCGACGAATGCGGCTTCGGACGCCGCTTCGGGATCAGGCTCAAATCCGGATTCCCCCTCAAGTTCCGGCTCGGAATCCGACACCGCAGGCTCCGCCATTCCGGGCGTCTCCGTATCGGGATTCCCCCCGGCAAACGCCCCGGCAGAATCGGCCGCGACCGTCGTATCGGGTTCGGAAAACGGCTCTGCGGGTTCCGCCTCCGCATCGAACGCGGGTCCTGAAACGGCATCGGGACCGGGTTCGAACACGGCTTCGTCCGTCGGGTCGAGCGAAAGCACCGCCCCGAGGTCGATGGGCACCGGAGCCGCCGCAGGCTCCGTCTCCGCAACCGGGAATTCCGGAAGGGATTCCACCTCCGTAAAGCGCACCGCATCGTAGAGCGTCCGCAGTTTTTCCAGCGCCAGGTCGCGTTCGAGGGCCGGAATCTCCCCGGAAGGCTCCCAGCCGTCGACAATCGCGGTCAGCTTGCGCAGTTCGGCACGTATCGTCTTCAAATCCATCATTGCGTACTGTTTTGACCTCCAAAGGTAGAAAAAATTTGCGAAAGCCCAGCCATTCCCCGGAACCTTTTGTCCGAAACATCTCCGAACGGGTTTTTCCGGGACATCCGGACCGTCCCGCCGGGCACGGAAAAGGGAGCGGCGCCCGAAGCCGCTGCTCCCTTGCAGCTGTCCCGCACCCGCGGCGTCGGCCGCCGTGCCGGAGAGACGAATCATTCGGTGATCCGGAAACTGCCGCCGAGCGTGCAGTCGGAGTCGTGCCCTACCCAGACATGGTAGTCGCCCGGCTCCTGGCCCCACTTTTTGTCGAGACGCCAGAACGAAAGGTCGTCGGGCGTCAGCGTGAAGGTCACCTCGCGGCTCTCCCCGGCGCGAAGCATGACCTTCCGGAAACCTTTCAGTTCACGAACCGGACGCGTCACACCGGACAGCAGATCGCGCACGTAGAGCTGCACGACCTCCTCGCCGTCGCGGCCGCCCGTGTTGGTCACGCGGACCGACACGCGAACCTCGCCGCCGACGGCGGTTTCGGGCGTCAGCACCCGCAGGTCCGAATAACCGAACGTCGTGTACCTCAACCCGTAGCCGAAACAATACTGCGGCGAATTGGGTACGTCGAGATAGCGCGAAGTGTATTTGTTGGGCTTGCCCGACTCGTCGGCCGGACGTCCCGTGCTCTTCATGTCGTAATGGATCGGAATCTGCCCCACCGTGCGGGGAAAGGTCATCGGCAAACGCCCCGAAGGGTTGTAATCGCCCGACACGACATCGGCCAGCGCCTCGCCCGCCATCGTGCCCGGATACCAGGTCAGCAGCAGGGCGTCGGCAAGTTCCGCTTCACGGGCCAGCTCCATAGGACGGCCCGTAACCAGCAGGACGACAATCGGTTTCCCGGTTTGCTTCAAGCTCTCCAGCAGGTCACGCTGCGCGTCGGGCAGCGCAAGCGACGCAAGGCTTGCCGCCTCGCCGCTCTCCCCCGCCTTCAATCCGAGCGCGACCAGCACCACGTCCGACTTCGCGGCTGCGGCCACCGCCTCCGAAATACCGCCTTCGAGGGCCTTGTGCGGGTCGCATCCGCGGGCATAGGTCACACGGTCGGCTCCGAAACGCGCCCGCAGTCCGTCGAGAAAGGTCGAGGTCCGGCCGGCCTCGGCGAAATGAACCCACGAGCCGATCAGGTCCCACCGGGAATCGGCGAAAGGTCCCACCAGCGCGATCCGGCTCCCCTTTTTCAGGGGCAGCACGCCGCCGCGGTTCTCCAGCAGCACCATCGAACTGCGGGCCACGCGGCGCGCGGCATCGAGATGTTCCAGGGCGTAATAGCACTTCTCGCGCTCCTTCGCCTGGTAGCGGAAAGGATCGTCGAACAGCCCCAGGCGGAACTTCACGGCCAGCACCTCGCGGCAAAGGCTGTCGATCAGCGACTCCGGGATACGCCCCTCCCGCACCAGTTCGGCGGCATGAAACAGGTAGGCGGCGCTCATCATGTCCATGTTGACCCCGGCGCGCAGGGCCAGTTCGGCAGCCTGCGCATCGTCGCCCGCCACGCCGTGAGCTTTCAGTTCGCCGATCGTGCCGTAGTCGGTCACCACGAATCCGCCGAAGCCCAGTTCGTCGCGCAGCAGGTCGCGCATCAGCCAGCGGTTGGCCGTGGCCGGAACGCCGTCGAGGTCATTGAACGAGGTCATCACCGTCGCGGCCCCGGCATCGAGCGCCGCCCGGTAAGGCGGCAGGTAGCTGTCGCGGAAAACCCGCTCGGACATATCGACCGCATGGTATTCGCGCCCGGCCTGCGGAGCGCCGTAGGCGGCGAAATGCTTCACGCAGGCAAGGACCGACGAGGGGTCGGACAAGTCGCCCTGATAGCCCCGCACCATCGCTTCGGCGACACGCGCGCCCAGATAGGGGTCTTCGCCCGCGCCCTCGGAGACACGGCCCCACCGGGGGTCGCGCGAAACGTCGCACATCGGCGAAAAGGTCCAATGGATGCCCATGGCCGAAGCTTCACGGGCCGAAACGCGGGCCAGCGACTCCGCGGCGGCAGGGTCCCACGAGGCGGCGACGGCGAGGTTGATCGGGAAGATCGTCCGGAAACCGTGGATCACATCGGCGCCGATCAACAGCGGGATGCCCAGCCGGCTCTCCTCGACGGCGATCCGCTGCAACCGCTCGGTCTCCTCGAAGGACTTGATGTTGAATACGCTGCCGCAGCGCCCTTCGCGGACCAGCCGTTCGACGGAAAGTTCCGTCTTGTCGGGTCCCGTGACGGCGCCGCCTCCGCGCTGCTGGACCAGCTGGCCGATCTTTTCGTCGAGCGTCATGCGTTCGACCAGTTCCGCGGCGCGCCGCCGGTCCTGCGGGGTGACGGGCTGCGCCCCGGCGGGATACAGCACGAGGGCCGCCAATACGGTAAAGATGCTATTTTTCATCGGTAAAAGTTTGAAAAGACATGCGAAGGTAATGAAAATACCGCAAAAAAGGGCTTCGGAACGGAATAAACTCACTCCCGCCCGAAGCCCCCGCGATCGCAGCGGCGTCACTCCTTCACGCAGCGCATGCCGTAGGCTGTGGTCATCTTCCGTTCGTAATAGGTCCCCTCGCCCGTGGCGTCGCCCGCCTTCCAGTCGTACATCGGGAGCGGCTTT
>ENA-ORTV01003479-ORTV01003479.1-human-gut-metagenome-genome-assembly--contig:-NODE-3479-length-13095-cov-3.444095_pt1 | contig 13095 bp, 8 predicted proteins | sample MGYA00241915_ERZ509194 | MGnify/ENA primary metagenome ERZ509194 (study PRJEB26280, sample SAMEA2338810) | human gut metagenome | biome: human gut; feature: human-associated habitat; material: faeces... | reverse complement strand
TATTGATGATAAAGAAGTGCAGGATGCAGTCGGCTATGAAAAATATGACATGGTAGTGGCCAATATTCTGGCTGAGGTACTGGTGCCGCTGACACCGGTGATTCTGGCACAGATGAAACCGGGCGCACTTTACATTACATCCGGCATCATTGATACGAAAGAAGCCGAAGTACGTGAAGCGTTACTTGAAAATGGATTTGAAATTCTTGATGTAACTTATATGAAAGAATGGTGCTGCTTTATTGCGACAATCTAATGTAACACAAAAAATACCACCCGCCAAAATTATTTTGACCGGGTGGCATTTTTATTTTAAGAATCTCTTATTTACTTTTATAAGCATCCTTTGCGTTTGCTACTGCAAAGAAAGCAGATTTCGGTGAATACAAGCCATTGAACAAGCAAGGTACACTGCTTGCACGCCATGAAACACCATCATACAAACTCCAGATAACAAGGGCGCTAATCTTTGTTCCCTTTGCTTTACTCTGCAAAAGAGCACCCATAATCTGGTCATAGTAAGCAGCCTGATCCTGATCTGTCACTACTTTATCTGCTGTCGATGTGTAACCGGCATCAATCTCTGTGATATGAATGTCCATATCCGGCATATTTGAGCGGAAACACTCAAGTGCCTGTGCATACAAATCCGGGCTGTGTGCTGCATTGCCAACCGTCAAGTGACTCTGCATACCAAGACCATCACAAATCTTTCCATCCTCGTTAATAAAGTCAATCAAAAGAACTTCATCTTCCGGACAAAGATAAGTATTAAAGTCATTGTACATCAATTTCACATCGTCGCGGTCATATTTTTTACAAATTTCATCTGCCCACTGGAATGCTTCTTTGACAAACTTCGGACGAAGCGTTACTCCGGTACTTGACATATAACCGGCATTTTTCTCTTTATCCGTAATGCCATAAATCGTATTCCAGAATGTTCCCTTAGGACTTCCGCTATGCATATACTCATTTACTACGTCATAAGCATAAAGAACGCATTTGCTCTTGTCGCCACCGGCAAGTTCCAAATCTTTCTTCAAAATATGCTCCATCACATTCTTTACAAAATACTCAAGACGCAAATCCATGTTTTCTTCAGAAGTATTCTTGCTCTTGTTATTTACAACAGAGAATCCTTTCTGGAAGAAATAGGTAGGAGTCTGCTCATGCCACAGTAACGTATGTCCACGAAGCTTCAATCCTTTTGCGTGGCACTCGGTCAAAATTTGGTCGATTTTGTCGAACTTCAACTTAGGAACAACGACACCTGTCTTTTTAACAATTGTGTCTTTTCCATCTACGGTCTCTGTTACGTTATAAGTTGCAGAATTATCTGCTTGTTTGTCATATCCTTCCGGAATATACAAACCTTGTGCTTTGGCATCTTCAAGTGGCACTGCATCAATTTTGTCAGAATCCATAACGGCATTCGGTTTCATCTCGTTACCAGGAGTAATGCCATTGTACTGTTCATTCAAGAACTTAGAAGCTGTATCTCCAAGAAGATCATTTGCCGATGCACCAACAGCTACCACACCAAAAGTATCACTGTAAATATCTTTCAGTTTCGGAATACCCGTTGCCTTGGATGGCTGTGCCGTTTTTACAATCTTCATGTTATCAACATACATATCACCGGTTGTACCATCATCACTCTGGAAATAGAATCCATAGAAGTACATGTCATCCGGCACAGTGATTTCGTAGTCGAAATCTTTCCACTGGCCTTTTGTTGTTTTCCAACGGGTTTCCGTGATACGAGTCGGCATATAAGCATACGACTGATCGCCACCTTCAATCGGAACCACCTGTTCGTTAAAGTTCAATGAAGACACTTCACTGTAGGCAGTAAAGGAAACGCGGTAAGTAGCACCACCTTCTAATTTCTTTGACAGATTAATCATAGCTCCCTGCCAACTCTTTGAATTTGCTTCACGGTGGCATTTGAGAACTTTCTTGCCAACTGCACTGTTGCCGGTTGGAAGTGTACTCGAATCAACAACCTCCAGATAATCTTTTCCGGTGTTGTTATCATCTGAGAACGAGCGAAGAATCCATCTTTGCAATCCTTCCGGATCCGGAGTATCCTCGTTTACGCAGTCCGTCGACTTTGTACCCGTTTCTACATCCTCAAAATCTTCATCATACACAGTTGCTGTTGCCGGGTCAATCTTTGCTTCCGGCACTGTTGTAGGGAATGTATCCGGGTCTTTTGCTTCCGGTGCCTTTGCCGTTTTGTAACCCTGGTCAAGTGCACGCAGTGTAGGAACTGCTGTCGGAGCAGCCGTCGGTGTAGCCGTAGCTTTTGCTCCCGGTGTATCAGTTACCTTTGCCGGTGCAGTCGGTGTTGCCACCGGTGCTTTTGTTACTGTTACTTTGCCTGCTTTTTTGACTGTAATCTTACAAGTCTTTTTGTAGGTCTTTTTCCCTACTTTGATTTTGGCAGTCAAAACTGTCTTTCCTGCCTTTTTACCTTTGATTGTTACGCTGTTTTTCTTTTTCTTAGAAAGCGTGACAACCTTCTTGCTTTTCACAGACCAAGTTGTCTTCTTAATCTGCTTTGTCTTAACACCTTTCACTGTAACTTTCTTTGTTTTACCTGCTTTTACAGAAACCTTTTTTACCAAAGATGGCTTCTTTGCAGCCTCTGCCTTTGGTGCGCTAAGCGCAGGAATAACAAGAGAAAGAGCTACAGCGGAAACAATGAGTTTCTTCATCTGTCTCTTCAATGTCTTGACCTCCTTTTTTATGTTTTTATAAAAAAAAGCACTACCCGATTCGAGTAGCGCTTTTTTATCTGTATAAGTACTCGTATACGTACTTATATTTTATCATTTTAATAATGAAATAGCAATCACTTTATAAGATTTATGGTATATATAAGCAACATTATATGTGTGTATCACCATATCTCTATATTAACTAATCCCAATACTGCTTTTTTGCATCAATTACAGCATAGAATGCAGCTTTTGGCATATACAAACCATTGAACAGACATGGGAATTTTGCCGGTCTCCATGATACACCATCATACAAACTCCAGATAATCAATGCTGTGATGTTGCCGCCATTTTTCTTGTTGGTCAAAATCGCATTCATAATCTGGTCATAGTATGCTGCCTGATCTTCATCCGTCAATGGCTTGTCCTCTGTACTAACCATTGTTGCATCAAGCTCTGTAATCTGAATCTCCAAATCCGGGCAGTTCAGACGGAAGTACTCCAATGCCTTTGCATAGTTTGTTGCACTGTGGAACGAATCCGTAATATCCAAGTGTGACTGCATACCAATACCATCACATACTTTACCATCACTGTTAATGTAATCTACCAGGTGAATGATATTTTCCGGATTCTGATAGCAGTTATAATCGTTATAAATCAGTTTTACATCCAAACGGTCATATTTTACAAGCATTTCGTGTGCATATTTGAAAGCATCCTTTACATAAGAAGGACGAAGTGTCACACCATGGTCTTTCACAGACTTATCATATGTGCCGTAAATCAATCCCCAATAAGTAATATTCTTGGAGTCTTTCTCCGCATTTGCACTGTGCAGATACTCATTTACTACATCGTAGGAGTATAAACAATCTGCATACTTACTGCTCAATACATGGTTCATAACTGTCTTAACATAGAACTCAAGACGCGTATCCATGCACTCTTTGGATGTGTTGTACTTCTGTCCTGTCGTAATTTTATAATTCTGCTGGAAGAAATACTTCGGTGTCTGCTGATGCCATACCAATGTATGTCCACGCAGTTTCACGCCATTCTCATGAGCAGCTTTCATAAGCTTATCTACATTATCAAAATTCAGTCTCGGCACGGCATACTCACCCGTAGCTGATTTGAAACGGTTGTCATCATAAGAAGTGTAGTTATCCGGAATAATATATCCCATGGATTTTGCATCCTCTACTGTGATGAAATCGGTCTTATCCGCAGAAACTTCATCGGTTGGTTTCACAAGTTTACCAATCGTAGAACCAAGAATTGCATCCGGTTTCATTTCGTTACCCGGTGTAACGGCATTGTACTGCTGAGAAATAAACTCGGAACCATTCTTACCAAGAATCGAAGCAATTCCTGCTCCAACGCCGACAATCGGGAATACATCTTTGTAAGTATCCTTCAAAGAAGCAATTGTTTTGTCCGGATTTGTCTGCAATGTCTTTGTCAAAGTAATGTTGTCAAGGTAAATGTCATCGTTACCATTTCCGTTATAAGACTCAAAATACAGTGCATAATAAAATTTATCATCCGGTACGGAAATCGTAAATGTTACTGTATTCCATTTTCCTTTCGGAATCTTTGTAATTGTTCCGGAAGTCGGACCAAAGTTACCATAACTTGGTGACAGTTCTTCCAGAGTCTGCTCCTGATAAGAACACATCAAATCGGTGTTCTGGCAGAATACATCTGCCTTAAGTTCATAGGTACATCCTTCATCCAGTTTATCGGTGATGTTCATCATCGGCCCCTGCCATGTTTTATCTTCACGGTGAAGGTGAAGTACATGTGTATTATTTCCTTCAACCGGAAGATCACTTCCGTCTACAACATCCAAATAGTCTTTTGATGTTCCAACGCCACCGTCATCAGCCTTTTTATGTCCACGAAGCACAACTCCTTTGATACCATCTCCGGTAATTGCATCTTCTGTTTTTGTTCCGATTGTAACATCTTCAAAATCTACGTTATAACCAACTTTGGTAGCCGGATCAATCGTAGCTTCCGGTTTCGTAGTTGCAAATGAGTCTGCACTCTTCTTTGGTACTTCTGTCATATTTGGTGTTGCCAACGGTCGGAATGTAGCCACCGATGTTGCCGTAGGTACCGCTGTTGCAGTGTTTTCCGGTACTGTTGTTGCCGGAGTCTTCGTTGCGCCCTGTATTGGTTTTGCAGTAATAACTGCAGTTTTCTTTACTACAGTAATTTTCGTCTTTAATTTATAGGTCTTTTTGCCAACTTTAACTTTCGCAGTCAAAGTTGTTTTTCCTGCCTTTTTTCCTTTTAATGTTACGCCGGTCTTTTTCTTTGCCGAAAGAGAAACGATTTTCTTTCCTTTCTTTGGCAATGACCAAGTCGTCTTTTTAATTTTCTTTGCTTTAACTTTTTTAACAGTTACTTTTTTCTTTGCTCCTACTGTCACTTTAACGCTTTTCGCACTCAGCTTTGGTTTTGCTGCAGCTTCTGCCTTTGGAACTGAAACCGCCGGAACCAATAAAGATAAAGCCATAGCAGAAACAATCACTCGTTTCAAACTCTTATTCATGCTTTTCCCTCCAAACATAAATCCTTACATATATTTCCTATAACAATTGTGTTATAAAACACTTTTTCACTACACGTCCAAATTATAATATCTTTACATGAAAAGAAGCGCCGCTCTTACGAGCAGCGCCTCCCATGATTCAATTTTAGTCAGCCTTATCAGCAAATAATTATTTTACAAGAGTAATGCTCTTAATAACAAAGTGCATATTTGCCGGAAGAGACTGTAACTGAAGGTTAAATCCTGCTACTGTTGCAAGTTCAGAAGGATTTGTCTGAGCAATCGTTAATGTGCAGGTTTCACCAGTATATGGAGAAGTCAACCATGCTGTATTTGCTTCTGCATCATCTTCACCTGTCCAGTTTGTATCAATACCATTGTCAAATCCATTCAGTTTTCCAGATGCCACATATGCAATTTTACCATATGTTGGAGCACCTTCTGCACCTGCGTAATCTTCTACTTTCTTGCCATCTGCATCCTGTACTTCCCATGCAATCTGCAATGCAGTAAAGTCTGCAAGGTCAAGATTGTTGTCTGTAAGATATTTAGAGAAGTCTACATATGCCATTGCTTTTCCAGCCATGAACTCAAGACCTGCTGCAGAACTTGTAGCTGCTACACCAGCGCCTTCGCCAGGATTTGTTTTAGCAACAACACCATCACTTGTCAAATCAACATAAACATTGTTATCCTTGTAAAGAGTGATGTCTGTCAGTACAATGTGCATATTTGCCGGCAAGGACTGCAACTGAAGGTTAAATCCTGCTACTGTTGCAAGCTCTGTAGGATTTGTCTTAGCAATTGTCAATGTACATGTCTGTCCTGTAAATGGAGAAGACAACCATGCTGTGTTTGCTTCTGCATCATCTTCACCTGTCCAGTTTGTATCAATACCATTGTCGAATCCATTCAATTTAGCAGCTGCTACATATGCAATTTTACCATATGTTGGAGTACCTTCTGCACCTGCATAATCTTCTACTTTCTTGCCATCTGCATCCTGTACTTCCCATGTCACTTTCAATGCATCATAGTCAGCCATATCAAGGTTTTTGCTTGCAAGATATGCAGAGAAGTCTACATATGCCATGCCTTTACCATTCATAAACTCAATGCCTGCTGCGGATTTTGTAGCTGCTACACCCTCGCCTTCGCCAGGATTTGTTTTTGCTACAATATCATCACTTGTCAAATCAAATTTATGAGTTTCGATTACAGTAGGCTTCCGATGGCTCTTTAACTGTAATATCAACAGAACCAGTTACTTTACTTCCATCGGTGGATGTTGCAGTAATTGTTACTTTTCCTTCTGCACCCTTCTTAGCTACTACAGTACCTGCGAAGTTTACAGTTGCTACATCTTCGTTGCTGGATGTCCATTTAACGATCTGACGTGTTGCATCAGCAGGTGTAACTGCAGCTGTTACAGTTGTAGTCTTACCAGGAGCAATCTCAGTCTTAGCAGCTTTTACATCAATACCTGTAACAAGTTTGTCATATTTAACTTTTACGAAGTCAATTCTGTGAATTGTTACTTCAGCACCAGAAGACTGTGGGCAGAATGCGATAGCTGTCAAATTCTCTGGGTTCATTCCTTTACCCATAAGCATAGAAATAGGAATGAAGACTGTACGTGTCTTGTAAGCTGCTTTTACTGTGTTACCGGCAGTGAAAGTAGATTCAGCTTCCCAAACCTCATCATCTGTGTGGATCCATCCGCCTTCATATGTCTCAGAAGAAGAAGAACCTGGGAAACCAGCAGAACGAAGCTGGTCATTTCCGTTATAAGTACGGCAGTTCATCTCGTTCTCTGATGTTACTTTAACACGAACGTAGTCATAAGCAGACATGTCTTTTGTACCATTGTCATAACCCATGAATCCTTCACCACGTGTATCAGAGATATCAATGATGTCATCATCTTTTGTTGCCGGGTTGATGTAGTAAGATACACCGGAGTTATAATCTTTTGTGGATGTGAATGTTACAGAACCGTCTTTGTTGTACAAAGTACCATCTTTAACAGTCTCACCATCAGAACGTTTAGCATCACAAGTAAATGTAGTCTCATTAAGTTCCGTCAATGGAACATTGTATGTAGCAGACTCATCTACTGTGTAAGTGCCGGCTTCTGTTTTGATTACGCTTACAGGAGCTTCTGTAGGTTTTGGTGTAGCAGTTGCTGTGCTTCCACCATTGTTGTTATTGTTGTTTGCCGGAGTTGCTGTAGCTTTTGCTGCATCTGTCTTAGCAGGTACCGGTGTTACATTAACTTTGCTTGCCTTCTTAACAGTAATCTTGCAAGTCTTTTTGTAGGTCTTCTTACCTACTTTGATTTTAGCAGTCAAAGTAGCTTTACCAGCTTTTTTACCTTTAACTACTACGCTTTTAGCTTTTTTCTTGCTAAGAGAAACAACTTTTTTGCCCTTCTTATTGAGAGACCATGTTGTCTTCTTAACTTTTTTCTTAGATGTTACTTTAACTGTTTTTTTCTTACCAACAGTTACGGTTACTTTCTTCGTAAGCGTAGGCTTTTTAGCTGCTGCCTCAGAAGAAGTGTTTGGTGCGATTCCTGCAAGACTGAAAGCCATAACTACAGCCATTGATTTTGCAAGAACGGATTTGATACTTTTCTTCAAAACTCTTACCTCCTATTTTATAGTATTGTTTTGGTTTTTATTTGTAAAGCATGTTTCCCGCTTTCGCAGGAAACAGCTTTTACAACATGATTATTTATATTCCGGATATTTTTCCGGGTTTGCTTTGATTTCTTTATCAGTAGGATTTGTATTTTCTTTCCAATCTTTACTGAATACCAAAGACTTCAATTCATATACATGTTCTGGTTTGTTAGCATCAAACTTATTAGCTTTCAATACAACATAACGAACATTCGTAAGATTTCCTTTCGGTGTTGTACCATCCACTTTTACATTCTTTGAATCAACGCCATCAATCCAGTTGCACCACCAGTTTTCTTCTACACCGGCTTCACCATAACTTGTTCCCTCATAAGAACGAATTGCATGAGATCCTTCGAAGAATGGATAAGTAGCGAACTGTACCTGTTTGGTCCAGTATTTATCCTGCTGGAAGTCTGCTGTATCCGGATACAATTCAATTGACATCTGCTCTGTTGCTTTACCGCTTAACGCAACACCTTTGTAGTTTGACAAATCATATATCTTGCCAAGATCCAGCACATACATATCTTTGTTTGCCTGAGTAAACGCAAGACTTAATACTCCCCCAGCCTGTTTAGCACCATCTACTGTAGAATATACTTTTGTTGTCTTATCATCGTCAGCTTTCTTAGGCATAATCTTCAATGTAGAAAGATCAATTGTAAGATCGGACGCTGCAGCAGTTCCTTCAACAACTTCTACATCAAAGGATGTCTTAACACTAGGATTCTTTGTTACAACTGCCGTCAAAGTAACCTTACCGGCGCCAACTGCTTCCAGTACAGGATCTGTTTTGGAAGAATCAATCTTCAAAACTTTTTCATCACTGGATGTCCATGTCAGCTGTGTCTGAGTTGTATTATCCGGTGTATAAGCAAAGTTATCAGCAGACATACTCAATTTCATGCCCTTAACCATCTTAGTTGGAGCATTCTCAATTTTAACTGCTGTACAAGGTGTCTCACCTTCCAATACAGATACATTATCAATATAAAGTGTCAAACTTGCGTTAGTGCTTGGATATCTTCCTGTATAAGTACTTCCAAGTACCAAAGAAACATTCTTCTGGTTCAAAAGACCGGTCTCTGTGATATTACCTTTAGTCAGGTTCATCTTATTTGGATGCCATCCTGCTTTGTACTTATCACTTTCGCTCTCTTTGAAACCAATGGTACGGTTTTCATTCTTCTTCTCTTTTGCCCAGTCATCATACATCATTGGGAGAGAGTGGTTATTGTATACCATACCCTCGAACTCATCGCCCTTATTTGGAACGGTGTAGTTCTCATCCTTACCGGATGCATGAGAAGAATCAACGGAGAATTTAATCAGTTCTTCAGAGATTCCCTTCTTCTCAGCGTCTGCTTTCTTAAGAGAAGTTGCAAAGTAATACTCCGGTGTAATCTTACCATATTTTGCAAAGTAAGCATATGCTGTCTTGTACTTCACATCACCGGTGTTGCTTGCTACCACGCGGGACTCGAACTTGATACCAGAATACTCATCGAGTTTTTTCTGCAGTTTCAAGTTGAAGATAGGTGCATAATCGTATGCCTGTGTATCACCGGTATACTCAATCTTCAAGCACTTGTTCTTAGGATTTTCAGGGTCAGTTGCAACTGTCATTTTACCAACATTGCTGTTTGCATACTCTTTACCTTTTGTAGCTTTACCGGCAGTTCCCTGCTCTTCGTCACTCTCCCAGTTATATCCTACCGGATAGCTCTCGAAGTCTTCTACAACGGTCTGAGTTCTTGTGTCTGCCGGCTCATAGTTTGGAGTCGGAGTAGCTGTTGCAGGTTTTGCATTAATTTTAACATTAATCGTAACCTTCTTATTTGTACCGTCTTTGGTGTATCCGTAAATCTTAGTAGTACCAGCTTTAACCGGAGTAACTACACCGTATGGAGATACATAAACAACCTTAGAATTCTTTGCTTTCCATTTCATTCCTTTATAACCAACTTTTGTTGGGGAATATTTTACATAAAGCTGTGCTGTCTGCTGATTTGTAGTAGCAGCTGCTTTATCATCGTACTTAACTGTCATAGTAAGTACACTCTTCTTGGTAGAAACGAATTTTGTCGTTTTCTTCGTTTTCTTTGTACGCTTTGTTGCGTCAGCCTCTTTTGTGTTTGTTACACTTGTTGTAACAACAAACTTGCTAGGCTTAACGGATTTGATTGGTGTACCAATCTTAATTCTCAACGTAGCTTTCTTTTTCTTATTTGCTTTGGAAGCAATTGTAATCTTAGCAGTTTTGTTTTTCTTACCTACTGCCTTGACATAAACTTTTCCTTTAGATTTAACAATCTTAGCAACTTTTGGATTACTTGATTTGTATGTAACCTTTTTGCTAATCTTGCCGGATTTTGTAACTTTTACTTTAATCTGTTTTTTCTGGCCTTTTTTCAAAACCAGTTTACCGCCGTTTACAACGGGGCTTTTCACTTTGACAGACTTGATTTTTGCTTTTGCATCAGCTGTCGTTCCTGTGATTGACAAAGATGTCACAACCATAGCCAGGGAAAGCACGCCGGCCAATGTCTTTGTGACAATTTTGGATGTCTTGCTCATGATTATCCTCCTTTAATATATTTAGCATGTACAGACACTTGTACACATTGAATGTAATCTCATTGTACCATCCTTTATGGGAAAATGCAACCAAAATAAATAAAAAATACCCACTTTTTTGGATAAGTTGCACATTATTTTTTCTCATTTCTTGACAAGAACTAGGAAACTGTTACAATGGGGACAGATACAAGCGGTCACACGCATTTTGACCGGTATGAGAGGAGAACGAATGGAACAAGCACATCATTTATTAGACCTGATACACTCGTATTTTCCACATGAGTCTGCCGATATCCGGACGATATCACCACTGAAACTGGCTTATCTGGGAGATGCTGTCTACGAAATCATTATCCGCACATTAATTATGGAACGAACAGGTGGTCCTGTGAAAAATCTGCACAAAAGAACGAGTGAGTTTGTCAATGCCGGCTCACAGGCAAAATTGATTTTGTGTCTGCAGGACGATTTATCTGAGGAAGAAATCCGCATTTACCGTCACGGGCGCAACGCGAAAACGTCTTCTGTGGCAAAGCACGCAGACATTCATGATTACCGCAACGCTACCGGTTTAGAAGCTTTGTTTGGCTATCTTTATCTGAGTGGCAGATTAGAGCGCGCCATTGAATTATGCAAAATTGGTTTCGAGCGGCTGGATATTTTATTATAGAAAGAAGAGGATTTTAATCATGAAAGAAGAATATAGAGAAGAAAATACAACAAGTTCACGAATTGAGGGCCGTCACAGTGTCCTTGAGGCTTTGCGCGCAGGCAGCCTGATTGAGCGTCTTTTTGTACAGAAAGGCTGTCAGGACGGTCCGGTTCTTACTATTTTAAGAGAGGCAAAAAAGGCAGATGTCATGGTGGACTTTGTTCCAAAAGAGCGTTTGGATTTTATGAGCGAGACAAAAAATCACCAGGGCGTGGTTGCCGTTTTGTCCGCTTTTGCTTATTCCACGATTGATGATATGTTTGCACTCGCAGAGAAAAAAGGTGAGACACCGTTCTTTTTTATACTGGATGGTATTGAAGACCCGCACAATCTGGGTGCCATCATCCGTACCGCAAACCTTGCCGGTGCCCACGGCGTGATTCTTCCAAAGCGACGTGCTGCCGGATTGACTGCTACGGTAGTCAAAGCGTCTGCCGGTGCCATTCATTACACCCCGGTCGCTAAAGTTACTAATATTGTGTCCACGATTGAACAGTTAAAAGAAAAGGGAATGTGGTTTGTCTGCGCTGATATGGATGGCGGGCTGATGTACCGCCAGAATCTCACCGGACCAATTGGCCTTGTAATCGGCAACGAAGGAAAAGGCGTCAGCCGCTTAGTAAAAGAACACTGCGATTTCATTTCATCCATTCCGATGAAGGGCGATATCGACTCACTTAACGCATCTGTAGCCGCCGGCGTTCTTGCTTACGAAATTGTACGTCAGCGTATGAACCACTAATTGAGGAGGATTTTATGTTTGATTATCACGCAGCAAACGATGAAACAATCATCGCCCGCTCCCACGACGGCGATGATGCTGCCACAGATTTTTTACTGGAAAAGTACAAGCCCCTTGTCAAGAAGAAGGCTCGTACTCTTTTTCTGATTGGCGGCGACAATGATGACCTAATTCAGGAGGGAATGATTGCCCTCTATAAAGCCATCCGCGCTTTTAGGGCAGACCGCGAAAGTTCCTTCGTACACTACGCTTCTCTTTGCATTGATAATCAATTATACAACGTAATCAAAGGTGCAAACCGACTCAAGAATTCGCCGCTCAACACCTACGTTTCCCTTTACTCGCCGCTCAACTCCGACACGGAAAACAATTCCCGCGAGACACTTGCCGATACACTCCAGCCTTCCGAACTTATAAATCCGGAAGACATCGTAATCGACAAGGAAAATGTAACGGACATCGAGAGTCACATCGAAAAGCACCTAAGCAAGTTTGAAAAAGAAGTGGTAACTCTCTACCTTGACGGCAACGATTACCAGCAGATTGCCGTAGTCCTTGGGAAATCTCCAAAATCCATCGATAACGCTTTGCAAAGAATCCGGGGGAAGCTGTTGAAGATTCGATAAGAAGATGAGAAGTTGACTCGTTGGTTTTTGCCGGTTGTTTTTAGTGGCTATCTTTAGGGGTTGGGGCAGCATACAAGCAACTCTTTTACTCATAATTTGTCAATATGGTTGCATTTTCCGGTCGATTTCCCCCATTCTTACGATAAAACTCAGTGAAAAGACAACTCTTTTTCCTATTTTCATGCATTTTGGTTGTTTTCATATCAAATAATTTTTTCAGCATGCAACGCTTTTATGATATAAAGCCCATTTAGATTGCTTTTGATACGCCAAAGGCTTTATGGCAAAAAAATAAGACCTACCGGTCTTACACAAAACTTTTAAATCCTATAAAAGCTGTTAACGGGACTCGAACCCGTGACCTCCGCCTTACCAAGGCGACGCTCTACCACCTGAGCTATAACAGCACCGTGGTCATAAAAGACCTTACGAGTTGATATTCTACCAAAAGAATTG
>ENA-ORTV01003474-ORTV01003474.1-human-gut-metagenome-genome-assembly--contig:-NODE-3474-length-13121-cov-2.759529_pt1 | contig 13121 bp, 11 predicted proteins | sample MGYA00241915_ERZ509194 | MGnify/ENA primary metagenome ERZ509194 (study PRJEB26280, sample SAMEA2338810) | human gut metagenome | biome: human gut; feature: human-associated habitat; material: faeces... | reverse complement strand
TCATGCAAAAGATGCGGTTTGCTCTGCGGATGGGGCGGCGCCGGAGCATTTTCTGACGGGAAATTAACTCTTACTCCGGATGTCGGCGGTCATCTCGTCGATTATATGGACAGAAAAAAAGTAGAAGATTTAATTGCATATTCAGATAGTCTTTACTTAGACTTCGGAGCTACAGATGAGGTTTTCGGCACTGACATGAAAGTATTTCAGGAACTTGAAAGACAGGCTGTTCTTGCTGAGTTGAAACTTGTGCATTCTCCGGTAAGACACCTCGGGACAGAAAGAAGCCTTGACGTATTAAAAAATATGCAGGATTATCTCAATGACAGAATTACCATTCTCAATAACGTTTCAGCTCAGTCATTAATAGTTGAATGCGAACAGGTGAAGGGGATTAAACTTGATAACGGCGATACAATTAATGCTGAGTATACAATCGTAGCTCCGGGCAGAGAAGGTGCAGATTGGCTTACACACGAATTTGCGGAACATAAAATAGGTATGGTAAACAATGCTGTTGATGTGGGTGTAAGAGTAGAACTTCCTGCCCCCGTATTTGAACCTTTAACGGATAAATTATATGAATCAAAACTTATATATAATTCTCCAACATTCGGCGATGAAGTCAGAACATTCTGCATGAATCCGAATGGCGAAGTTGTTCAGGAAAATTACAACGGAATTTCAACCGTAAACGGTCACAGCTATGCTGAAAAGACAACTAATAATACAAATTTTGCCTTACTTGTAAGTGAAAAATTTACAGAACCGTTTAAAGAACCTATCCAGTACGGACAGCATATTGCAAGATTGGCAAATATGCTTGGCGGAGGCATTCTTGTACAGCGTTTCGGAGATTTACTTGACGGAAGAAGATCAACTCCGGAAAGGATTAAATCAAGCATAATAAAACCGACTTTAACCTGTGCAACACCGGGTGATCTTAGCCTTGTTATTCCCTACAGACAAATGACAAGTATCATAGAAATGCTTCAAGCTCTTGACAAAATTTGTCCCGGAACAGCTTCAAGATATACTTTACTTTACGGTATTGAAGTTAAGTTCTACTCAGCAAGGGTAAAATTAACAAACGAACTTGAAACAGAAGGCGTTAAAAATCTTTTTGCAATCGGTGACGGTGCAGGTGTAACCAGAGGATTAATCCAGGCATCAGCGTCCGGTGTTCACGTTGCAAGAACTATATGTGCACGCGGCTGATATGGAACATAAAACAAATGTAATGCGTGAGCTTGACAGGCTCAAAATAAATTATAATCACTATTGTTATGTTGACACTCAGGCAGTCAGCGGAATTGAGGTTGCTGCTGTTTTAAATCAAAATCCTGACAGAGTATTCAAGACCCTTGTAACTGTCGGAAAATCTAATAAGCATTATGTATTTATGGTGCCTGCCGCACAGGAGCTTGATTTGAAAAAGGCTGCAAAAAGTGTAGGAGAAAAATCTGTTGAAATGCTTAAATCCAAAGATCTTCTTCCGTTAACAGGCTACATACACGGCGGTTGTTCTCCTATAGGAATGAAAAAATTTTTTACAACAACAATTGACACAACAGCCGAAAATTTTGACACGATTATATTTAGTGCCGGAAAAATCGGCTATCAGGTAGAAATGAAGCTTGAAGATTTATCTAAAGTGATAAGATTTAATCTTGCAAATATTACTGAAAACTAAAAAGAGGCTTTAAAAGCCTCTTTCTTTTAATATGTCATTTCCCAACCATCATTTAAAATTTTACCAAAACACCCCTCACCATATTGTGAAGATTTACATTTTGAGTTGAATAGTTCTTCTCTGATATCTGTTAATGAAGTACCATTGCACACTCCTGTCTTTTTACATTCAGGTGTTGCATTTTCATCATCAATTGAACCGTCATCATAAAAATTTGTATAAAATAAATCCCTGCCCGCAATATTTGGTCCTTGAGCTCCGTTAATATCTATTAATATATGCCCATAATAAGATTTAATGCCATCAACTGCATTAGAGTATAATGAAGGATAATCTATCAACACAGTAGCTCCACTTGAAAGTGTTACGCAAGCTGCAGCACCCCAACCTGTGAAATTCTTAATTGAAGAATTTCCGTTAATATTCCTGTATTCATCTGCAAAGCAAGGTGTCCTGACGTCTCCTTCTTCACATTGCTGCACTACTTTAAAATATTTAGTTAAAAATTCCAACATAGCAGAGCGGCTTGTTAAACCGGCTTCACGGAGATTGATGGCATTCTTATCAGTCATATACTGCAAAGATGCCTGTTGAACTTCATTATAAACTTTATGTAACTGAGTTACATAAGTCTTTCTTTGATGGTTCTGCATCAAAGAAGGAACTGTCATTGCGGATACTACACCGATAATACCTAAAGTAACCAAAACTTCAGCAAGAGTAAATCCAAAGCGTGCCGATTGACCAGACACAACAGGTCTGAACAAATCTTCAAAACACTGACAGAGAGCTAAAAGATGCCCCCCCCCGAGCTGCTGAATTAATTAATTTTTTCATATTTGCTCCTTTCGTTTTAATTAATTATAGCATATTTGAAGGATATTTTCAACTTGCCCGAATATATTGAAAGTGTTATAATTATAATTATGAATAACAGACAAGTTAGCCTAACAACGCAAAACAGATTGATAATATCAGGACTTTTATTAAGTACCATTTTAATTGTAGCAATTGCTGTTTTTGCAATTTTTAATATACAAAAAAATTTAAATGAGGGATATCAGAATTTCGGACAGATAGTGTCAAAAGCTCTGGCGATTGAATGTGCAGAACTTGCAGAAACATCTTATGACACCTTAAAATCCCATGCCGATACTATTGTCGAATCACATAGTGATATTATTTTTATTGAATTTCGTGACGCAAACGGGAAATTACTTTATAAGGCAAACGGAGGCTCTGCTGTTAAACCTAACCCCCCCAATATCATAGTAAGTTCACCAATGATTTCCGAAAACGGAATTAGTACGGGTTCGGTTACGGTAGGGTTGTCCGGAAATATCATAAATCAGATATCTTCAACCACAAGAGCATCATTATTGTTTGTTTTTACCGTTGCATGGGTTGTATTTGCTTTTGTAATACTAATTAATACATATCTCATTACAAGAGAATTAAGAATTCTCCAAAAAGGCGTTCAAAAAATTTCAACAGGAGAATTCGGCTATACAATTCGGGATAAAGATGTAAGTTCCGAAGTCAAAGAGCTTTTTAACGCATTTAACAACATGTCTAACAGGCTTCACATATATGAAGAACAGAATATCGAACAGCTTACACTCGAAAAAAATAAACTTGAAGCCGTTTTAATGAGTATTGCTAACGGAGTTGTTGTTTGTGACAATAACGATAATATTGTGCTTATTAATAACCATGCTCATAAGCTTCTGGAACTTGACGAAAATCAGATGCTTAATACAAAAATACAACAGTATGTTGACACGGAAGGAAATTATTGCTTTAAAGACAAAATAGAAGAATTTAAAGATACTCCGATTGAAGTTATGGAAAATAAACCGCTTGAATTTAATATTCAAGTTGATAAGCGCGTTATAAAATCGATAATTTCCCCTATGTTTACCAGAAACAAAGATTATGTAGGCTACATAATTGTACTGATTGATATGACAAAAGAAGCAGAAATGGACGCTATGCGTTCGACATTTATTTCAAATGTTTCTCATGAATTAAGAACACCTGTGACTGTGCTAAGAAGCTATATTGATACTCTTTACAACTACGGAAACGAATTTGATTACGAAACTCAAAAAGAATTTATCGGCACAATTAACCAGGAAATTATAAGGCTTAACCGAATGGTTAATGATATTCTCGATTTTTCAAGAATGGAAGCAAATGCGCAAATGGAAAAATCGCTTAACAGTATTTATGAAGTTGTAGACACATGTGTAACTCAGGTTCAGGCATTGACAAAAGAACATAATCTTACAATATCAGTAAATAAAGAAGCTGATATTCCGGAATTTATGTTTAACTACGACGGTATAGAAAGAGCTTTAACCAACCTTTTATCAAATGCAATAAAATATTCTCCTGATAACGGAGAAATTAAAGTCGAGTTGAAAAAAGACGGAGATAATACAGTAATCACGGTTTCTGATCAAGGATGCGGTATTGCTCCGGAACATCAGAAAAAGATTTTTGACAGATTTTACAGAGTTGAAAATAATATTCATACAATTAAAGGAACCGGTCTGGGGTTACATTTAGTTAAACAGACAATAGAAAAATATCATGGCGGAAAAGTATTTGTACAATCAGAAATTGGCAAAGGCGCGACCTTCGGGCTTGTGCTTCCAATAAAAATGTTCAAAGAAGCCGTAAATATTGTTTAAAGCAGTGTACAGAATATTAATTAAACAAGGCATTAATTTTGTCTAAGATATCCTGAGGGTCTATTTCATTAGTAATTTTGTTAATATCCTGTGCAACCTGATAAAGTTTTGCAGCTTCAATTTTATCACCGGTAATTGATATTGCTCGTGCCAGATTAAAATGAGCCAATGCATAATTAGGGTTACACTCAACGGATTTTTTAAATAAGTCTATAGCCTGTTTTACCCGTCCTAAATCATCAAGATAAATGACGCCCATATTATTATATGCAATGTCATAATTTTTGTCATACTTAATTGCAAGTTCATACTCTTTCAAAGCTTCGTCAATATCACCTTTTCCCCAGTATAGGAAGCCCAAGTTACAGTGAATTTTTGCATTTTCAGGATCAAGATCCAGCGCGTTTCTGTAAACCTGTAAAGCATTTTCAATATCTTCTTTATCATAAAATGCGCTGCCAAGATTTACGTATATATCAATATCTTTCGGTGTTAACAGATAAGCACTCTGATAAGAGCTTATAGCAGCATTTAAATCCTGCTTTGATTCTTGATATACAAAACCTAATGTCTGATTGATAATACTTGTCCACTGCTTTTTAGGATTAAGAGTTACAGCTGTTTGAAAATGAGAAATTGCGCCGTCAATATCACCTTTAACATAGAGAATATTTGCAAGATTGGAATGCACATCAGGCATGTTAGGCATAATTTGAATAAGTTTTTCATAAACTTCAACGGCACTGTCATAATCCCCCTGTTCCTCATAGGCCTGGCACAAATGTCTGTAAGCGGGAATATTAAGGGTGTCAAGCCATATTGCCATTTTGTATTCTGTAACGGCATCTTCAAATTGTCCGAGTGATCTGTAAATATCTCCTAACAGACAATAGAGCGGAACAAACCCCGGAGCTTTTTCAACAGCCTCTGAATAAGTTTCAAGTGCATCATTCAACTTATTTGTCTGAACCTGAAAAGCACCTTTTACCAGTATCGGGAAAAACTTAGCATAAGATAACGTTCTTGCCACATTGTTAATAGCGATTTTGTCAAAAGGCAGGGTCAGAATTGAAAGTAAAAATTCAAATTTTGACAATAAAAAGTTTTTAAAACTTCTTGCAGAAGAAACATTATATAGATTTGATAATAAAAAGTGAGCGCATGAATTTGCAAACGGCATGGCTTTGACAGCCATTTTTGCATTCATTGAGGCATCTAAAAATCTTGCCTTTTTGGTATAAGTTTCAGCCAAAAGATAATATGCTTTGCCTAACTTAGGATTTTTAGAAATTGCCGTATCAAGGTAATTCACGGCTTTATCCAAATCTCCTTTAAAATAATGCGCCTGTCCTATTTTAAAATAAATTTCGGCAGAATCAATATAAGTTTCCAGAGCTCTCTGGTATTCGGTTATTGCCTCGTCAATATACTGGCAGGAATTGTAAATATCAAGGTGCCATGCAAGATATAAATCTCCTAAACGAATATGCAAATCAGCATTTGTAGGGTCATCCTGCAAACCTATCTGGCAAAGTTCAATGGCATTTTTAACATTACCTGTTTTATATTCTTTATTAATCTTTTTTTCCAGTTGCTTAGTATTATTCATAATATAATATTTTTATAAAGACGCTTGACAGAACTCATAAAAGGTTCCATACTAAACATTGTAAATAATTTAATTTAAAAATGCAAGTTATTTATAAATAAAAACATATATGTGTACCATATTTTTGAGGGGTTAAAATGAGAGAAAACAAAATTTATTTCGTTGATGTTACAAACAGGGATGGGGTGCAAACCTCGCGTTTAGGTCTTGCAAAACTTCAAAAAACTATTATCAATCTTATGCTTGATGATATGGGAATAACGCAATCAGAGTTTGGATTTCCGGCAACAAAACACGAGATAAATTACCTCAACGGCAATCTTGAGCTTGTCGATCTCGGTGTAATCACAAAAACAAAGCTTTCCGGCTGGATGCGAGGAATTGCGGGCGATGTAGAACTTTCATTTAAAAATGTTCCGAAATTAAAAAACATTAACTTGTCGCAATCGACCTCAGAGCAGATGATTAATGGCAAATACTTAGGTAAAAAAACTCCTCAGGACATTATAAATATGACCTGTGAAGCTGTAGAATGCGCTGTTTCACTTGAAGCGGAAGATATAGGCGTTAACGCTGAAGATGCATCAAGAAGTGATTTGGATTTTCTTATCAGATATGCTAAAGAAGCAAAAAAATGCGGCGCAAGACGTTTCAGATATTGTGACACTCTCGGATATGAAGACCCGCAGACAACTTATGAAAGAATTTATAAAATTGCCAAAGAAACAGAAATGCCGTTAGAAATGCATTTTCATAATGATCTTGGAATGGCTGCAGCATGCTCTGTTATGGGAGCTCGTGCCGCAATTGATGCAGGTGTAGATGCATACATTAATACCGCGATTAACGGAATGGGAGAACGCGCAGGAAATGCAGACCTTGTATCCTGTCTGCTTGCAATTCTTAAATCTGCAGGGTTTAAGAATAAATACAATATTGATCCGAACATTGATTTAAGTAAAGCCTGGAAACTTGCCAAATACACATCTTATGCTTTTGGAGTTCCAATCCCGATAAATCAGCCTGCAGTCGGAGATAATGCATTTGCTCATGAATCAGGCATTCACGCTGACGGAGCATTAAAAGACAGAAGAAATTATGAATTATATGATTTTGAAGAATTAGGCAGGGGAGAACCCGAAATAATCGAAACAGGCAGAATGATTACTACTGGTGAATACGGCGGCATAAAAGGGTTCAGAAATGTTTACGACAATCTCGAACTTGAATTTAAGGATGAACATGAAGCAAGAAATATTCTTGAACTTGCGCGATATGCAAATGTTCATACGCAAAAGCCGCTTACATCAAGTGAATTAAGGTTTATATATTATTATCCTGATATAGCTGCAAAGATTATGACGGTTTCTCCTTACTATGAACCTCAAGGTGCAATAAAAGAACGTGTAGAAGCACATCTTTTAACTAAACCTCACAGGATAATTTAAGGCAGTGCGGCGTTCCCTTTCTTTTTGTTAATTTATGTAACAAATTAGTATAAAAGCTTAAAGTTTTGCCCCCCCCCCGACCGTATTAACAAATATAAGGAAACAAATCGAAAGGGAACAAGTCATGGGTATGGCAGCATCTCAAGCTCGGTTCTTAGGACTGACCGCGAGAAAGACAAATGTTGAATATGAAGGACAACAGATTAACCAACAAAGAACGACGTTGTCTAATCAATCAGCTAACTACTACAACAGCTTGTTAGGAATGTCGGTACCGGTTCCTCCTTCGGTTTCTGATTATACTAAAACGGTTTACACTTTCGAAGACGGTTCATTAAGCAATTCGATTTCTTCTATGATTGCTCAACCGGACGGGACTTATTTAATCAGCTACAACTCATCTTGGACTGATGATTTTGCGGTTGTGGCGGCTGGGTCTTCTATCGTTACTAGAAAAGGTAATGAAGGAAACTACACATACAACGTTGGCGCAAAAGAACTCAGACAAATGACTACAAGAGATGATGATGACATTGATAATATGTCGGAAGAAGATTTAAATAAAATCAGAGGTAATGACGAATATTTAAAAACACTTTCGGATGACCAATTAAAAAATTTATTGAAAGAAGAAAACAACTATATTCAAATGTTAAATAAACAGTATGGTGAAGCAGACTGGATGGTAAGATATGTACAAAATACTACTACAGGTACATGGAGCCCATACTTCTACAATAAAGATGTGTTAGATTCGGCGATTTATTCTGATACAGGATCTTCTCAAAGTAATATTCCGGCATACACTGTTGGTTCTGCACAAAAAACGGAAGAAGTTAAAGGAGTGACTGCCAGACTGGAACAGGATGCAACAGGTAGAATTATTAACATTACTCTTAACCCGGGAGAACAGGATGAAGTGACTTATGCAGTTACAACAAACACTGTTACTGATCAGGCTGCTTACGACGATGCAATGAACCAGTATGAATATGATAAGTATCAATATGATCAATCTATTCAAGAAATTAATGCCAAAATTGAAATTACTCAAGCACAGGATAAAAACTTAGAATTAAGATTGAAACAACTTGATACTGAACAAGATGCAATTTCTACGGAAATGGATGCGGTACAAAAAGTTATTGAAAAGAACACTGAATCTACTTTCAAAACATTCGGTTAATTAAAAAGTTTTATATTTTTGTTTCCTTTTACTTTTTTCCTAACGGCTTATACAGTCGTTTTTTTTTATGCTAATATAGAGAAAAAGGAGTGTGGTTATGGGACAAACTTTAGCAGAAAAAATTATTTCGGAACATGCAGGGAAACAGGTAAGAGCAGGAGAACTTGTTATTGCAAAAGTCGATGTGTGTGCAGTTCAAGACGGTACAGGTCCTTTAACTGTTCAGGAATTTAAAAAACTCGGGAAAGAAAAACTAAATAATCCTGAAAGAACTATTCTTTTTATAGACCATGCATCACCAAGTCCCAGAAAAGAATTATCAAATACTCATACGGTTCTAAGAGATTTTTCAAAAGAATACGGTGCAGTGCTTTCTGATGTAGGTGCAGGGGTATGTCACCAGAGATTGGTAGAAACATTTGTTAACCCGTGCGAAATTCTTGTAGGAGCAGATTCACATACCTGCACATCAGGAGCCTTAGGAGCTTTCGCAACAGGTATGGGGTCAACTGATATTGCTGTTGCAATGGCATTAGGAAAAACATGGTTAAAAGTTCCGGCAACATTTAAAATTGAAGTAAACGGAAAATTTAAAGAAGGAATTTGTTCAAAAGACTTAATGCTTCATCTTATAGGTTTGATAGGTGCTGACGGTGCAACGTACAAAGCTTTAGAATTTTGCGGGGATACAATTGAAAATATGTCAATGTCAGAAAGATTTACTCTTGCAAATATGACTGTTGAAGCAGGTGCCAAAGCAGGTTTGTTTGTTGCAGATGAAAAAACAAAAGAATTTTTAAAATCTCGCGGACGTGAAGATAAATACAGATGTTTAAAACCCGATGAAGATGCGATTTATGAACGGGTAATAAAAATTAATGCAGAAGAAATAAGACACACTGTTTCCTGCCCCCATACAGTCGATAATACAAAACATGTTGAAGATTTAAAAGATGTAAAAGTCGATCAGGTATTTGTGGGAACCTGCACTAACGGAAGAATAGAAGATCTAAGAACGGTTGCAAAAATATTAAAGGGTAAAACAGTTCATCCAGATGTCAGAATGTTAATTTGTCCTGCATCAAAAGATGTATATTTAAAAGCCCTTGAGGAAGGTCTAATAAATACGTTTGTAGAAGCAAATGCTACAATTCTGCCTCCCGGATGCGGTCCTTGTGTGGGTGTTCATGCTGGAACTCTTGCCGACGGAGAAGTCTGCCTTGCAACGCAAAACAGAAATTTTCAGGGAAGAATGGGTAACGTAGAGGGTTCTATTTATCTTGCATCCCCGTACGTAGCGGCTTATACGGCACTAAAAGGATATATTTGCGCTGACTGATTATAATCATCAATAAAAAAATATAATCTGTTGGTTATGTAACAAGGAATGAGCATTTCCTGTCAAAAATTCCTTACTATAGATGTAAGGAGAAGTTTATGTCAGGCAATAAATTGCAATACAAAAAAATGCCCTTGGAAGAACTTGTTGTACTTTCACAGCAAAACGACTTTAAAGCTCTTGAAGAGCTTATTAAACGTGAGCAGAAAAATGTATTTGCAGCATTCTCATACCTTAGTTCAACAAAAGAGAATGTTTCCGATCTTACCCAGGAAGCTTTGCTCCGTGTTGCCAAAAATATACATAATCTGAAAAATCCAAAACTTTTTAAAAGCTGGTTAAATCAGATAGTAACGAACTTATTCTACGATGAACTCAGAAAAAATCAGAGAAAAGCGGAAACCGTTTCGCTTGACGACGATACGGAAGAAAGTTCACCTATAAAATTTCAGCTTCTCGACAAAAAATGTAAACCGCATGAAAAATGTATTTCATCAGAGCTTGAAAAAATAATAAAAAATGCAATATTGGGGCTTCCTGAACAATTCAGGATAGCAATAATTCTGCGGGAACTTCAAGGGTTAAGCTATGAAGAAATTGCGAAAGCCACACACTCGAGCATCGGTACGGTTAAATCCAGAATAGCGCGGGCTAGAGGAAAACTTCAAGAAGATTTGAAAGCATACATCTAAAAAGGAGAATGATTAATGCAAAACCAGTTAACCTGTGATCAGGTAAGTGCCTTATTAAGTTTTTATGTAGAAGATAAATTAAGCAGTAAATTATCGGAATACGTCAGACAGCATCTTGAAAACTGCCCTGCCTGCATGGAAAAATATCTCCAAATGAAAAATATGCTGAATAAATTTATGGAGATACAAAATGAAGAACTAGAAAATCCATATGCTACAAAACAGTACGAAGATTTTAAAGCAAATCTTTCTGCATATATAGATAATGAATTAAATAATTTTGAAAGTATAAAAATAAAAAAAATCGCAATCTCAAATCCTCTGGCAAGGCAAGATTTGGAAAATATTTATACATTTAAAAAACTTCTCCACTCTTCTTTTGAAAAAACAAAAAGTGATTTCAAAAATGATTACTCAAGAAATATTATATGTCAGCTGCAACATGAAAATACAGACGAAAAAAAACTTGATCCGTTTTTAAAACTTACAGCCGCATTTTTTATAATGATTACCTGCATAGTTGCAGGTCTGATAAGGTTTTTATATTTTTAAAGAGCCTGAAGAATACTTTGAAGCAGCTAAATTTTGATATCTTTCCATAGAAATTCTTCTGTCGTAATTGACAGGGTTACTGTTGTCTTTTTCAGACGGTTTGTTCATATTTGATAATGCCTGTTTTTGTTTAATCGCAGCATATTTATTTCTGGCTATGGGAGTAACAAGGTTACTGGAAATAACAGATCCGATAAGCCCTGTAATTACTTCAGCACCATTCCTGAATGGTTTAAATTTACCGGCAATTTCTGAGTTATAATTATCGAGTTTTGTTATATCAAAGTTCCAGTCACCGGCATAAACTTTATTTTCAACACGCTTTTGCCCTTTTTCAAGAATATGACCGCCCTTTTTCAGCAAATCAGTAATATCGGATGTTCTTAACTTTGCTGTTTTTGTCAGCTTTGAACCTATATATTTTACACCGCTGGTAAGAGTGTAAAAAGAGAGAATATTAACTGCTGCATCTGCTATTTCCTGAGGAATAAGAAATACTTTCTGCTCTTTAGATATTTTATTATTAAATACTACGGCATAGACCTGAGCCATTGATGATAAAATCCATCCGAGAACTCCTGTATGGACAAGCATAGATCCCGGATTTTCACCGTAATTTTTATATATATAAGATTTAAAACCGTTCCACATTTTTGAAGGAGAAAACATTATTTATTCTCTCCTTTCTCTTGAATTTTTATAAACCGGTTTGTTAAAAACTTGGTAAGCGGCGCATCAATAAGGAAATTTGTAAAAATCATCGCTCCGAGAGAAAGTATCGTCCCCATAGCATTACGATACTGTGCAAGAGCATCTTTATTAGACGGATCTAAATTTTTCGGAGTAAGGCACTGTTTTAATTTTTTAGTAAAAGGTTTTGCGTTAGCGGGAATTTCTGCTGCAGTTTTAGACATTGCCGCAATACCTTTTATGAAACCTGCTCTTAACGCAACCCCTGTTAAAGTTCCGGCAATAATCTTAGCAACGGTTCTTGCGACTGCAACTTTTCTTGTTTTTTCATCAACACTTTTATTTTTCCAGTCGATATACGGCTGCATTACAAGAGCAGTTACCCCCAAAATAGCTCTCTGATGAGGAGAAGACCATTTTTTACCGATATATGCAACTCTGTCAATTACCTTCTCTTTGCTTACTTGCATTGAAGGCAAATGATTATACATATTTTTAACGATATTTAACTTTACAGCTGTCATAACACAATACCCATGGCAATAAAGATCGTAAAGCCTGAAAATTGCCGTAATAACAGGGAATTTTAATAAATATTTACAATCTTCATCAAGCCTGTTCAGTATATAACAGACAGCATGTTTTGTAAAGAATATAATTCAAAATTATAGTTTTGCACCTTTGGGAACAACAGTTACCCCGTTAGGAGAAACATGGAAGCCGCGTTTAATATCTTCTTCTCTGTTAAATCCTATTCTTGAATGCGGAGGAACTACCACATTTTTATCAATTATGGCTCTTTTAATCTTTGAATGACGTCCGATTTCCACATTTTCCATTAATATACTTTCGGAAATTTGGGAATAACTGTTAACTTTAACTTTTGGCGATAGAACGCATCTCGACAATCCCGCACCGGAAACAATACAGCCTTCGGAAACCATGGAGTTAGTAGCCATTCCGACGCGCTCTCCTTCTTCCCATATGAATTTAGCAGGAGGGTAGTTATAGTTGAAAGTTCTTAAGGGCCAATCCTGAGAATACAAATTAAGTTCAGGATCATAGGCAAGTAAATCCATATTAGCCTGCCAGTAAGCATCAATACTTCCCACATCCCTCCAGTAACCACGCTCCGTATCACTCATCCCGGGAAATGAATTGTTATTAAAATTATATATATAAATCTTTTTATTGTCTTTTAAAAGCATAGGAATAA
>ENA-ORTV01003466-ORTV01003466.1-human-gut-metagenome-genome-assembly--contig:-NODE-3466-length-13139-cov-2.055411_pt1 | contig 13139 bp, 11 predicted proteins | sample MGYA00241915_ERZ509194 | MGnify/ENA primary metagenome ERZ509194 (study PRJEB26280, sample SAMEA2338810) | human gut metagenome | biome: human gut; feature: human-associated habitat; material: faeces... | reverse complement strand
TACTTTTGGCGATGGATTCGTATGATCCTACCCTATAACTTTGCATCGACAAAAAGAAGTAAGTGATGAAATGCAGATTTGGGATTATCGAGATTCTTTGTTTATTGGGTTATCTATCTATCGCGCTACCGATTAAAGCGCAAGGTCAAACACAATTTCACCTGCAAGGGAATATAAAAGACGCCAAGACGAACGAATTACTGGAATTCGCAACCGTATTATTAAAGAATGATTCCGTGCAACTTCATGCGATCAGTGATACAAAAGGAAGTTTCAGCATAAAAAACGTTCCAACCGGGACCTACTCTCTTAGCATCTCTTTTATCGGATATACCCCGATACATCAATCCCTGTCCATCCACCGGGATACGACAATTGCAATCGCCTTGCAACCGGACAACATCACGCTAAAAGACATTATTGTCACCGCATCCGAATCCAGAGGCCTTACAACCTCTTCAAAGATTAACCGCAAGGCTATGGAACTCCTACAACCATCAAGTTTCACGGATATTCTGGCATTACTACCGGGTGGAAGAACGAAAGATCCCGCCCTCGGTGGTGTGAACCAAGCCCGTTTGCGGGAAGTTGGTGTTTCCAGCGACGATTACGATATTTCATCCTTAGGTACCTCTTTTCTTGTCAACGGGGTTCCGATCAACACGGATGCCAACATGCAACACGTGCTGGGAGCCAGTCAAAGCGATCACGATTACTACCGGAACAGCACGGGCAAGGGGGTTGATATGCGTATGCTGTCAACTGATTTCATTGAAAGCGTGGAAGTAATCCGGGGGATTCCTTCCGTTGAATACGGTGAACTGACCAGCGGGGTAATCAAAATCCAACGAAAAGCGGGAGCTCATCCGTGGGAAGTCCGCATAAAATCAGACCCTGAAAGTAAACTCGTGTACCTAGGTAAAGGATTCGCGACAAACAAAGGATGGATATTCAACTTCGGGTTCGATTACTTGGATGCAGAGATCGATCCCCGCAACAATCTGGAAAACTACAAACGTCTCTCCGCAACCACCCACGTGGCACGGGTGTGGAAACCGAACGCCCGGTCCTTATCATGGGATTTAGACTTGGACTACGGGCAATCCATTGATGATGAAAAAAGCGATCCGGACATCAGCTATAAAAAGATAGACAAATACAAATCCAGCTATCACCGGATGTCCGTGGCAAACAGGCTGAACTGGATATTCACCCAATCCCCGCACTGGCAATACGTCAACTTGACCGCAGCTGTGGATTACTCTCTCAACAAAATCAAGCAGACTAAATTTATCTCGCTGGATAAAGACACCCCCATTCCCGACAACACGGAAGAAGGCGAACACGACGGGATTTTTCTCCCGTATCGCTATACGGCACATTTAAAAGTGGACGGCAAACCTATCAATGCTTACGTAAAGGCGATGAGTGAATTTCATTTTAATCTTTTCAGTACCACGAATAAATTAAAAGCGGGAGTTGAATGGCGAATGAGTAAAAACCTAGGGGAAGGTCAGGTGTACGACCTGACACGGCCTCTTTATCCCTCGACCTCCCATCGTCCCAGACCATACGACGAGATTCCGGCAGATCACCTGTTATCGTTTTTCATCGAGGACCGGATCGATATTCCTGTCAATCGGCATCGGTTGATCGTGGCCGGGGGAATACGTGCCTTCTCCCCGCTCAACTTGGATGCAGATTACCGGATGCAGGGTAAAATATACTTTGATCCCCGGGTAAACGCACAATGGAAATTCCCGACCCTGTTTCTCTTCGACCGACAATTAAACATCCAACTTGTCGGCGGTATCGGCTGGCAAAGGAAAATGCCCGTGATGTCACAACTTTACCCGGAAAAAATCTATTACGACCTGACCCAATTGAACTATTATCACACGAACGCTGACTTCCGGCGTTTAAACATGATGACCTATATTATTGACCCGACGAATTACGATCTGGAACCCGCCCGTAACAAGAAATGGGAAGTACGTCTGGATTTCGATTATGACAAACACCTGTTCTCCGTGAATTATTTCTACGAGAAAATGACTGACGGTTTCAGAACGACCAATTACTACCGATCTTTCCAGTATAAAAAATATGATGCCTCGACCATTGACCACACCTCATTACAGGGTCCACCGGAATTAAGTGACCTGACTTACACGAACGACACGGTGATCAGCACGTACGGAAGAAACACGAACGGTAGCATGATTATCAAAAAAGGAGTTGAGTTTCAATACTCGTCCAACCGCATCGAATCCATACACATCCGTCTCACAGTTACCGGGGCATGGTTCAAATCGACCTACCACAACAGCCAGCCGGTGTACAGGAAACCCAGCGTGATGTTGAACGGGAAGGCATTAAAATACATCGGGTTATACCTGGACGACGACGGGTACATCCGGGAACAATTCAACACGAACTTCATGTTCGACACGTACCTGCAAAAACTCGGACTGAATTTCGCCACTTCGGTACAATGCATGTGGTTTACCGCACAGAAGAGTATGAGAAAGAACGGGATACCGATCAAATACGTGGACATCAAAGGTGAAGAACACGATTACACGGCTGCCGACCAAACCGACATGGAACGCCAGCATCTGGTAGTGAACTATAACGAGGCCGCTTTCAAACGGACAACGGTTCCCGTGTCTATCAACATCAACTTCTCGGCGACCAAGTATTTCAACCAAAAGATAGGACTCTCCCTGTTCGTGAACAACATACTGGACTACAATCCCAGCTACGAGGCCAACGGGGCAAAAATCAGAAGGAAAGCGGTTCCCTATTTCGGCATGGAATTGAACATCAAATTATAACACCAATATATCATGAATATGAAAAACAATTTTATCATTTTCTGTTCGCTGATCGTGACGATCTTTAGCGCACTGTCTTGTACGGACGATAACAAGACGGTTAATACAACCGAATTTACATTAAACACAACGCTCCCGGAAGGATTTGAAGAACCTAGTATATCTAATATGGTAGTGACGTTCACCAACGTGAATACCGGACGAGTGACAAATAACACGACGTTCGAGAATAATCAAATCCACGTAACCCTCCCGGAAGGAATGTATCATATCAGCATGGAAGGTTTTATTCAATACAAGCGAGAGGGAGAAAACCATGAAGGACTAATCCGGGGATATGAAGAATCGGTCAATATATCGGGAACGACCGCCTCTTTAGCTATCGAATTATTCATTAGCCAGACATCTTCCGATTTCATTATCGCCGAAATTTTTTACACGGGAACGGTGACGGAAGAAGGGCAACAATATGACGGAGATAAATATATTAAAATCTATAACAACACGGACAAAGTGCTATACGCAGACGGATTATCCATTGTGGGATCAGCATTTCAAACCGTGGACAAGCAGGATTATACCCCAGACATCATGAGAGAAGCTATGGCCGTAAGCTCCATTCTTACCATCCCGGGAAATGGAACCGAACACCCGGTTAATCCCGGAGAATATATTATCATTGCAGATAACGGGATCAATCATCAAGCCCAAAATTCAAATTCCATCGATTTGAGTAAAGCCGATTTCGAAATCTTTAATGAAGATAGCAATGATATAGATAATCCGGAAGTTCCTAATATGCTGACCCCGTACGGCAAATTTATATTTCATAATCGCGGTTTCAATAGTTATGCGATAGCTCGACTGGGAGATATCGAAAAGTTTTTACAAGACTATACTTATGATTACGAGTGGATGTTTGTCTTTGAAGAATACCAGATTCCCCGCGAGGAAAGTTGTTACAAAGTACCGAACGAAATGATTGTAGACGCTGTCAATTTAAGTGTCAAATCAGAATTCCAATGGATTGTAACTTCCCCCACGATAGATATGGGCTGGACCTACTGTGGGGTAATTGACGGGGATGAAAACCGGTATGGAAAAAGTGTTCTCCGGAAAACCTTCACGACCACGGAAGACGGAAGGGAAATCCTGCAAGACACCAACAACTCAACCGAGGATTTCACCCCGGAGACCACACCATCATTGAAGAAATAAACACTTTAATAAAAACAAAAACAACATGGTCAACAAAATTTCTTACGTATTAGTATTTATGTTATTCACCTGTGCAGGATTTATCGCCTGCACGGATGATGACAAAGTAAAAATCACAGAGTTTACTTTAACACTCACGGAACCGGAAGACTTGAATGTAACAAGCATATCCGACCTACACGTCACGTTCAAGAACGTGAACACCGGAAAACAGACAACAAACACGATGACCGGAACCACAGGGAAAATCACGCTCAACGAAGGCCTTTACAATATCACCGTAGAGGGGAAAATGAATTATATCGTTGACGAGAAAACCGTTGAAGGACAGGTAAAAGGATATAAAGAATCCGTAAATCTTGTCGGAACAACAAGCGCTGATAATATTAAATTATTCCTTTTCAACTCGAAAGCGGATTTCGTTATTGAAGAGGTCTATTTCGCCGGAAGTACAACAGCGGAAGGGAAACAATATTCCGGAGACCAATACATTAAAATATACAATAATTCAGACTCAGTGCTATATGCCGACGGGCTTGTGATCTTGGAATCCGCTTTCAATACTGCCCAACAATATGAATACACTCCAGATATAATGTCGCAGGCGATGGCTGTCCAATGTGTATATACCATTCCCGGAAACGGGAAAGACTATCCGGTACAACCCGGAGAATCTCTTCTAATATGCGATAAAGCCATCGATCATACAGCAGCAAATATAAATTCATTTGATTTGAGGAATGCAGATTTCGAATGGTATGACGAAACAGAAAAAAATCAAGATGTAGATAACCCCCAAGTGACCAACTTAGACAAAATCTATAGCTATACAAAAGCGGTATGGACGTTACATAATCAAGGACTTTGCGCTTACGCTATTGCCCGGCTACAAGTGGATAAAAATACTTTTTTAACAGACTACACGTACAATGCTACATTTATCAACGTCATAGGAAATTCCCAAAACAAGAGTGCTTATCAAGTACCCAATGAATGGATCATCGACGCGGTCAACATAAGCAACAAAGCACAATATGCTTGGAATGTCGTTGACCCATCTTTGGACATGGGATTCACCTACTGCGGGGAAGTCGCAAGCGACAAAAACCGATACAACAAAAGTGTCCGCCGGAAAGTACTTTCCACCACTCCTGACGGACGCAAGATACTGAAAGACACGAATAACTCCACGGAAGACTTTGAGGCCAAGGCCACTCCGTCTTTAAAACAATAATTATTAAACCGACAAAATCATGACTTTTCGTTTCATTCTGATTTTTAGTCTTCTTTTCCAGACCTTCGGGACATGGGCACAGGATAGTATTCCGGCAAACACCCGCGCACGGATTTACTTCTCCCCGACGGAGAGTTTCGTGTCGCAAATCTATGATAACCCGGCTATAAATTACTATGCTCACACGTTCTCCATATCGGAACTACAAATCGGTTGGGAACAACAGAATGCAAACAAGGCATTTTTGCCCCAATTAGGCTCGGAAGTTAGTAATTTTTCCTTCCACGCATTTTCTTACATGCCATTAGGAGAAAACAGCAAGACATGGGGAAACGCCTATTTTAAAAAAGGGAAAAGGGAAAAAGTAGAATGGAACGAAACGTCCGACTATTTGACGGTATATCCTTACGTGGTCGCGGACTCGGTCGGTGGGGACATGGACTTTGAAGAATATTATTTTGCCGGGGGATACGCGCAGGAACATAAACGTTTCACTTGGGGGATATATGCCAATTACCGGGCCCTTATCGAGTACCGGAAGATCGATCCCCGCCCCAGAAACATCGTCTCGGACCTGAAAGCCTCCATCGGCATGTCGGCCAAGTTGAACAAGCTATACTCCATGGGAATCGCCTTCCATGCCGGAAAATACAAGCAAACCAACGACGTGAAGTTTTATAGCGAACTGGGTTCCGCCATTACCTATAATCTCAGCGGTCTGGGCATGGACTACGTCCGTTTCCGCCGGGGAGCCACTTCCCTCTTCTACGACGGTCATCGCTACGGGGCAAGCATTGAAATTTTCCCCCGCGACAAACAAGGTTTCTCCGGCTCCTTCGGGTATGAAAGATTCTCTTTCGAGAAGATTATTTCAGACCTGAACGACCTGCCCTTGAACACGTTGAATCAGGACGAGATGAAAGCCGAAATCGCTTACACTTCTTTCCGGAACAAGCACCAGTGGGGAGTCCGGACACGGGCAACCTACCAAGATCGTCAAGGGATTGAATCCCTTATCGGAAGTGCCACAACCAACGTGTACGAAAAAACGGGCGAGGCCGAACAGTTATCCGTGAAAAAAGCAGATATTTCCGTCTCGGGAGTATACGGGCAAACCAAGGGAGACCGTTTTACATGGTACCTGTCACCAAGAGCCGGGTTCAACTCGTTCAAGATGGAATATCTTGACCCTGCCCGCCTCATGAAAGTAAACTATTTATCCGGCGGGATGAACTTCTTTGCCGCAACCGGCTACAAAAAGCACTCTTTCCAGTTCGTTCTGGACGGGGTGTATCGTAAGAATTCAACCGCTGATTTGCAGCTCACGGAAATCGACCAAGAGCAAATCGCCCTAGCCGCGGTTTACAAGGATTACGACAATCTCTCCGCGGACAACTGGACCACGAATATAGAACTCCGCTGGAATTATTCCCTGCCTAAAAACAGGGGTATCTTTATCAAATTAAACTGGCAACATGACTCCTGCCAAAACGACTTGCACCGGGAAACCCTGCAAGCACATTGCGGCATTGTTTTTTAAACCATAATATCTTTTATACATGGAAAAAGTAATCGAGTGTAAAAATATAACGCACTATTACGGAGAAAAATTAATTTACGAGAACCTGAACTTCGAAGTAGAAAAAGGTAAAGTACTCGGGTTACTCGGAAAAAACGGAACGGGAAAAACCACCATCATCAACATATTGAACGGTTATTTAAAACCCCGTTCCGGAGAGTGTTACCTTCTCGGCGAGAACATGAATCACCTCTCTCCCACCACGAAAGCCAAGATCGGCTTATTACTGGAAGGTCACGTGCAACACACCTATTTCACGATCGAGCAAATCGAAAAGTATTACCGGGCCTTTTTCCCGAACTGGAAACGAGACGCGTTCTACGGTTTGATGGAAAAACTAAAAGTTGTTCCTCATCAAAAAATCAATCATATGTCATGCGGTCAACGTTCTCAAGTCGCCCTTGGGTTACTATTTGCCCAAGACCCGGAATTGCTGATCCTCGACGATTTCTCCATGGGACTGGACCCCGGCTATCGCCGTCTGTTCGTGGAATACTTGCGAGATTTTGCCGCCGGAGGGGATAAAACGATATTCCTGACCTCCCACATCATCCAAGACATGGAATTGCTGATTGACGATTGTATGATTCTGGATTACGGACGCCTGTTGATTCACAAACCGACCCGGGAAATCATGGAAAACTTCCACCGTTTCCGTTTCTCCTTGAACGAGGGGCAAGTTCCCACGGAACATGAAAAACTATGGAACACCGAAAAAAATAACGGTCAATGGATTACCTACTCTTTCGAACCACTCGAAACCGTCCGGCAACTATTGGAATCAAAAGGTGTACAAGTGGCAGATTTAAAGGAGGAAACTTTATCCCTTGAAGACGCTTTTATCGGGTTAACCGGAAAATATTAATCAAAAACAACACTAAAACGATGAACAAAGCACTACTATTCAAAGAATGGATTAAAACCCGTTGGATGTTTCTCCTGATGTTCGTGGTATTTATCCTCGCCATGGGATACATTGCACTTCGCATTTCAAGTGCCGCCCGTAACGTGGGAATGCCACACTTGTGGGAAGTATTTATCCTGAAAAACGTGGTTTTGCTGGATCAGATAAAAGTCTTACCGCTACTCGCCGGAATCATCATGGGAATTACCCAGTTTATCCCGGAAATGACGAAGAAACGTTTTAAACTGACACTGCATCTCCCGCTTGGAGAAAACCGGATCGTATTCCTTATGCTAAGTTACGGGATGGTATGCCTGTTACTCCTTTTCACGGTCAGCTATGGTGGTTTCCTGTGGGGACTATCCGCGGATTTCCCGAGAGAAGTGGTCGGTGCATGGTTCGCCACGATACTCCCGCAAGTATTATGCGGTTTCGCATCCTATCTACTTACGGCGTGGATTATTCTGGAACCTGTGTGGAGCCAGCGAATCTATAATGCCGTGATCGGGTTATTGATCCTGTCATTATTCATGGTACAAGGCGTACCGGGTAGCTACATTTACATGCTCCCCTTCCTGTTCGGGACACTTATACTTTTAGCCCTATACCCCAAAATCTCCATTCGTCACTTTAAAGAAGGAATGCAGTAATATCATTAAATTTCAAACAGATGAAAATAAAGATTTTATATATCGGATTATCCATTTTCCTATTATCATGGATTATCCCGTCACTCGTTCAATTAACCATGGATTCCTCTCCCCGGTACCCGTTCACTTATTACAGTTCTGTCATTAACCAATTCTGTTATTTGGATCAGGACAATGATAACGTGAGAGGAAAAGACATGAGCGGGAAAGTTTACTCGGATGCGGAATTCGACCGGGTGTTACCCATGTTCTACTATCGTCAGTTAGCCATGGAAAACGCCATCCCGGATTCCATACAAGGGGTTCCGGTTGACCGGCAAACCATAGCCCGGAATAACTTTTTCTTCTGGTACAAACCCAAAGATAAAAATACCCCGGTCATCGAACTCTACCCCATGTTCGAATCCTGCTCGGGAAAAGTAGACCTTGAAAACCCCAGCGATATGTTCCGACTGAAAGAGAACATCGAATTCATCGACATGGCCACCAACCGGGTAGACGAACAGAAATCCGCCCGTTTCCAGCAAGCCATGGAGAAGGCTGGTTTCACGTTCCCCGCATTGTGGGTCACCGGGATTCCCACAAGCCAGAAATCATACGATGAAGGATATTTCGCCCTAGATAACAAGGGACATCTTTTCCATATAAAAATGACAAACGGGAAACCCTTTGTCAAGGACACGAAGGCAAGTAACATCTCCTGTATGTTCCCGATGGAAATTGACAATCGGAGCCTGTATGGATTCCTGTTCGACACGAATCACACGCTTTACTATCTTTCCACGGACGGGTACCGGCTCGTGAAAGTGTTGGAAGACGTGAATCCCGATAAAGACCGGGTTTCCATCATGGCCAATATGTTCTACTGGACGGTAGCCAAGATTTCTTCGGACGGGGAACATACCTACGCCTTGGAGAATAAAAGTATGCGTCAGGTGGACAGCCTGTTTCGCCCGGCACCGGAATCCACGTGGGACAAAACACTGCCTTACTTGTTCCCGTTCACGGTGACCTTTCAAGATAGTACGAACAGTTACATCTATCCCAGAATTTCGGGTTATTATTTCCCGTCTCTTCTGTTGAATATTATACTGACAATAATTACTTTTGTCGCGTATCGTAAAGAAAAATCATACGGGAAATATCTTGCGGGAATCATCACCTTATTCACGGGAATTGCCGGATTTATTACTGTATGCCTTTTTGCCAGAATAAGAAAACAACATTAAATAAATATATCGTCATGAAAAGAAGTACATTTGTTTTTATTATCGCTTGTATCTCAACTCTTTCCATCGTGGGATGCAAAAACACGAACAAGAAAACACAGCAGGAGAATACCATTGAAATATCCTTGGCATCCAAAGCTTTGGACGTTAACGGCCTTCTGAACGTGGCCGAAAAACAACTGAATGATACGGTCGTTCTGAAAGGCGTCGTGAAACACACCTGCTCTCACTCCGGACGTCGCTGTTTTATCGCAGACTCCACGGGTAAACTTACAATCCGTGTTGAAGCTGGCGGCAACATACAATCTTTCAACAAAGAGCTGGTTAACTCCGAAATCGTCGTGACCGGGGTGTTACAGGAACAACGCTTATCACAGGAATACATCGACAACTGGGAAAAGAAGTCGCAGAAGAAGAGGCTAAAGGAGACAAAGATGCCGACCACTGCGACTCTGAAAAGAACAGTATTCAACAAATGCGGGAATGGATGAAAAACCATAATAAAAACTTCTATTCTATCTACTATGTAAACGGTATCGATTACGAGATGGTAAAGTAGGAGCCAATTGCCCTTAATTACAAAGTTTTTATTCTTATATTCCGTGATTTATCCATATATGGAATCACGGAATTTTCATTTTAAAAACTAGCGTCATATCCAACAATTTAATACCTTTGACGCCCGAATTCACAGGCAAAATAAATAAGGTATGATACAAGATATAGCGCCCCATATATTTTCAAATGCTTATATCCCAAAACGTCCGGAGGCAACAAGCTACGCGCTTTATTTCGACGGGCACACGGTTCTGGCAGGTAAAGATTCATCTACCCTGCGTTTTCCCCGTTTTTCAGAATTAAACGGAATCGAAGAAAGTATTTACGAGAAAGCCATTTATTTGTTCGCCATTGATAACGACTGTTTTTATCTGGTACATCAAGTCCCGGAAGGACAACCGGAATTCGAGTTAAAAGACATCGGGCTTTTCCGAACAAGCGGGCCAAGACACCTGGCATTTGCAGGCATCACGGGATACAGCCTCTACAAATGGTACGATAACCATCAGTTTTGTAGTCATTGCGGGGCAAAACTCGTTCCCCATGAAAAGGAACGAATGCTACATTGCCTGACTTGTAATAACACGGAATACCCGAAAATCATGCCAGCCGTGATCATCGCCGTCACGAACGGGAATAAAATCCTGTTATCCAAATACGCCAACCGGGAATACACCCGCTACGCCCTGCTCGCCGGGTTTACCGAGATCGGCGAAAGCATTGAAGAAACGGTGAAACGGGAAGTCATGGAGGAAGTCGGATTACACGTTAAAAACCTCAGATACTACAAAAGTCAACCGTGGTCATTCTCCGACACGCTTTTAATGGGCTTTTTTGCAGAAGTGGAAGGAGACGACAGCATCACGCTTGACCGGGAGGAACTGGCCTTGGCCGAATGGTTTGAGCGGGAAAACATTCCGGCTTCTGAATCTGACATTAGTCTTACCAGTGAAATGATAGAATATTTTAGAAATCATCAAGAGTAGTTTTTACCACCCCAGCTAGTTGCACGATGAAAGAAGGACTATTTATCATAGCCCGGGGTATTGGGCAAGTGATGTTCCAGAATAACGCCTTGTCGGGACTTCTTATGTTAGCCGGGATAGCCTGCAACTCTTGGATACTGGCATTACTCGCTTTAGCAGGAAACATCGTTAGCACGTTAACCGCCTGCCTGTGCAAATACTCACGGGAAGACATTCGGAACGGCCTCTACGGTTTTAATGGTACATTGGTTGGTATCGCCATCGGGGTGTTCATGGAAATAAACATTAGTTCCATGTTCTTATTACTATTCGGCTCTGCCCTTTCCACCTGGATCTCCCGGTTATTCAATCGCCAGAAAACAGTTCCGGGTTTCACGGCACCATTTATCATTACGGTATGGATTCTATTATTGGGGAACCTTTACCTTTTCCCCACTCTCCTATTGCCCGCAATACCCCATGTTTCCGAGGCAGTAGCTCATCTACCGAAAGCATTCTGCCTGAACATCGGGCAGGTCATGTTTCAAGGAGGAAATATTCTTGCCGGGTTACTTTTCTTGATCGGTATCCTCGTCAATTCCCGGATACAAACAGTTTACACGGTTTGGGGAGCCTTTCTGCCTTTGCTCGTCGTCCTGCCCTTGACAACCGATTTCTCCGCATTCAATGCCGGATTACTCGGATATAACGGAGTACTTTGTAGTATAGCCCTTGGAAACCGAACCTTCAAAAGCATAGCTTGGGCCACCTTGGCCATACTCCTGTCAACAGGAATACAAATTACAGGAATGTATGCAGGAATCACGACATTGACCGCCCCATTCGTGGTTGCCGTCTGGATCATGCTGTGTTTGCAACACCTGTCTTCTAGAAAATAAACCCAATTAATAATCTATTTATTTTCAAGAAAATATCTATCTTTGCGACAACAAATAAAATATCGCTTTTTGAAAACAACAAATTCTAAGAAGATAAATGCATAATTAACAGCCCGAATCCTTTCAGGCTGGATTTTCCTATCCGGTTTTCTTACCCGGAAATCATTTTTATGGGATTCACCATATAATCACATATATTTATCACAATTATGGAACAGGAATTACAATTAGTAGCAGACTTCGACTTTGACATGATCGTAGACTTTTTTTCACGTCTAAACCGTCAAGGTCCCGGAAGTCAACAAGTCACCCGACAAGCCTTGAGCTTTATCGGGGAATTATCAGATAACGCCAAAATTGCCGATATCGGTTGCGGCAGCGGTGGACAAACCATCACGCTTGCCGAAAACACGAAAGGACAGATCACGGCAATCGATTTATTCCCGAAGATGATCACACTTTTAAAGGAACGTGCCATTTGTCATGGACTCAGCGACCGGATTTCCGGCATTGCAGTTTCCATGGAGAACCTACCTTTTGAACCCGGAGAACTAGATTTAATCTGGGCGGAAGGCTCCATCTATAATATCGGATTCGAAAGAGGTCTAAGGGAATGGAAACAATTTCTGAAACCGGGAGGAATGATCGCCGTCTCGGAAGTTTCCTGGCTCACAGATACCCGACCGGATGAGATTGAGCAATTCTGGAATTTTAATTATGCCGAAATTGACACCATTTCCAATAAAATCAAGAAAATGGAAGAAGCCGGATACACCCCGGTAGCCCATTTCATTTTACCTGAATATTGTTGGTTGGATTGTTTTTACAAACCCATGCAAGAAAACATTCCTCTCTTCTTGGAAAAATATAAAAACAGTACACCTGCCCAACAATTAGTACAACGGGAATTGGATGAAATAGACTATTACCGGAAATACAAAAGTTACTACGGCTATGTCTTTTATATCGGGATGAAAAATGAATAAAAAAGAAGATACAAGTAAAAGGGGCCGTCCAAAAAGTCCTGCTTGTATTTGCCAACTACCCCCTCCAGCTCCCCCTTACA
>ENA-ORTV01003462-ORTV01003462.1-human-gut-metagenome-genome-assembly--contig:-NODE-3462-length-13160-cov-5.131324_pt1 | contig 13160 bp, 10 predicted proteins | sample MGYA00241915_ERZ509194 | MGnify/ENA primary metagenome ERZ509194 (study PRJEB26280, sample SAMEA2338810) | human gut metagenome | biome: human gut; feature: human-associated habitat; material: faeces... | reverse complement strand
ACGGTGACCCGTGATATGATGGAGTTGTGTGAGGATACCGGTAATGTATACGAAACAGTAGCGATCATTGGTAAGCGTGCCAATCAGATCAGTGTTGAAATCAAGAATGATCTTTCTAAGAAGTTGGCAGAGTTCGCTTCTTACAATGATAATCTTGAAGAAGTATTCGAGAATCGCGAACAGATTGAGATTTCCCGTTACTATGAGAAATTGCCGAAACCGACATTGATTGCCACTCAGGAATATCTTGAAGGCAAGGTATATTATCGTAATCCTTCTAAGGAAAAAGAAAAATTGCAGTAATGATACAGCGTATTCAATCCGTTTATTTATTATTAGTGACTATTCTGCTGGTTGTGGCCATCTGCTTGCCGGTAGGACAGTTCATAGGTTCGGATGGAATAGCGACTCATGTTTTCAAGCCGTTGGGCGTAACTTTGGCTGACGGAAGTTTTCAGTCTACATGGGGTTTGTTCGGTATTCTTTTACTGAGTGCAATTATTGCGCTATGTACTATATTCCTGTTCCGTAACCGTATGCTGCAAGTTCGTATGACGATATTCGGCAGTCTTTTACTGATAGGCTATTACATTGCTTTCTTTGTATTCATGTTTATTTTGAAAGGTGATTTGAATGCGATGAGTTTTCAGTTAGGTTGGGCTTTATGTCTGCCTGCTGTATGTATCATACTGAATTATTTGGCTTTTCGTGCCATCTATCGTGACGAACTGATGGTGAAAGCTGCGGATAGATTGAGATAATAAATCGGTTTCGATAAGAAAAGGATATTTAAATAATAAAAAGCGGGGCGTATGTTACTTCGACATATGCCCCGCTTTTTTATTTATCGGACTTGTATCGTTATTTTCTTAAATCGAATAAATAGGTGATTTTAGCCGTGATAACTCCATGCGCCGAGCGGGAGAAATAGTCTTTCTTAGTACTGCTGTAAAAGTCGGATAAAGCATAATAATACCTGCCTTCTACCAGAAAGTTGCCTGCTTTAGTACGTAGCTCTACACCGGCTCCACCCGTAATACCATAGTCGAACTTATTGTCGACAGCTTTATCATGCTGCTCAACGGTTATTCCCGTATAATTGTCCCAGTCACCGCTTATTGTATAACTGTCTCCGAGAAAGAAACCTATCTGCGGACCGGCATGTACAAAGAATTGCAAACCTCTGTCTTTTCCGAACGCCAGGTGCGCAAGGAAAGGAATCTCTATATAGTTCATCTTTCGCGTATATTGTAATTCGGGATAGTCCTGATAAAATTCATCCCAACCATGTTGGGAGAAGTTAAGTTCAATTTGTGCACCGCATATCATACTGAAATACTTTTCGGAAATATAACGGGCTGTCAGTCCGCCGTTGATACCCATCAGATTGCTTTGGCGAACTCTGGGAGAGAAGCTTACGCTGTTCAGGTTGATACCGCCGTTGATACCCACAGAAAGGTTATGGCGTTGTTCGCCTATCTGCGCGCTTGCCGGCAAAGCGCATGTACCTGCTAAAAGAGCTGTTCCTATGATTGTTTTTAGTTTCATTTTCTTCAATTGCGAATTGCTATAAGCCAAATGGCTGTCAGTCGTCTTTAATCAAAATCAAGCTTTATCAGCTCAAAATTCTTGGTGAAATGCACAAAGAATACTTTCCGGTTGATAAATCCGCCCCAGTTATTGACACGCTGGAACTTGAATCCTGTCTGAATAGGAACGAGGTTCATTTCGTTCAGGTTCTTTTCAAAACCTGAACCGTATCGGGACAGTCCTTTGAGGAAGAAATAGCCTGTATCGAAACCTAACATTCCGAATTTGGGATAACGTTCATCCATGTCTTTTCCATACCACTTACGGTAACTCTTGGTGAAGTTAATGGCCGCCGGAAGCAAGTTGTTCGTATAGAAAGATGAATAGAAATATGTATCGAGTTCAAAGAAGGCCTCAAGATGGTCTTTTGTATAAGTCTGCCATTCCGGATAACCGAACAAGTGTATACGGCTGTCTGGCTTTTCGCGTACCAATAACGTCAATTGCGGAAGTATCTTAATCAGGGTGATGTTGCTTCCGGAAGTCGGGATGAAGATATTTTCGCGGTCGTTACGCAGTACGGCTTTCAATGACTCTACGGTGGCATCTTCTTTCAACGATTTCGTCGGTATGGAACGGTTACGCAGTTCCTCTTTCAATCCTTTAATGAAGTCCGCCTTGTCTCTTGTGTCTTGGCTGGCTTCGATGAAGATTACATTGGCGTTGGGGAATTGGCGGACAAAGTGGTCGTACACTTCCGAATAGAGATAGGATTGGGGAGTGTTGATTTGGTACACCGACGGATTGCGGAATACGGTGTTATCTTTCGATGTAAACGGTATGACCAGACGTATGTCATGCTTGTCGGCAAAATCGGCCAGCGGCTTGATGTGTTGCTGGTGCAACGGACCGAAAATAATATCCATATCCTTCATTTCGCTTTTGCCCAGTATGGAGATGATGTGGCGGAACCGGTAGTGTAAGTATAAAGGTCTATGGAAGTTCCTGTACGTTTCAAGCTGTCTACCGCCATGAGGAAACCTTCGTAGTATTCCACCATTTTTGCAGATTCGCTTTTACTTGCTCCATCGGATAGGAAGGGAAGGATAACGGCTGCCTTGATGACATTGATGCGCTCGTTACTCTTTTTGTTTTCACTGAATAGTTCGCTGTCGCTCGGCACGGTTTGGGGATGTGTGCTTTGCTGAGTTTGGGCAGAGGGGTAGGGAATGCAAAGGAATGAGCCTTTCTTTATTTTATTCTCCCCCCGTAACTCCGGATTGGCGGCAATGAGTTCGGCTTCTGTAATGCCGTATTCGCGGCTGATGCTGAATACCGTTTCTTTACGTTTTACCTTATGCATATCGCGGCAACGCGACTGTACCGGAGCTTGAACGGACGAATTGCCCGTAGATATACCGGAAAGTTCCGGTGTGGTTGCGGTGACGGTTGTCTCGTCCGTAGCAGAGGGAATTTGGATTACCTGTCCGATGCGGAAGTTCTCGGCGCTCAGTCCGGGGTTGGCGTCGCATATTGCTTTGGCGGATACGTTATATTTCACGGTCAGGCGGTAAAGGGTCTCACCGGGCGCTATGGTGTGAAAGGTTTCTTTTTGCGTATTGGCGTCCGTGCGTGGAATGCGTAGAGCGCGTCCCACATATATCTTGTCATCGCTGCCGGGATTCAGTTTTACTATATCCGCCTGGCTGATGTTGTACATACTGGCAATGGAATATAAGCTTTGGCCTTTTTCTATTGTATGCAGAAAATATGACTGGTTTTCTTGTGCATTTACTCCGAGGCCACATGCGCCGGCAAGCAGTAGGGAGCAAAAAATACGGTTGATTGTTTTCATTCAGTAATCGTTGGTTTATGTTTACAATTTCCCAAAGTAGCCGCAAAGTTAACAATATTGTCCTATTTTAACCAAAGGATTGAGTTAAGAAATAATATTGTGCATTTCAAAACTGAAAAATACTTCTTTTCGGCTGATATTCGGTCGGAAACCGTTATTTTTGCACAAATTCATTAATTAAAGTATGCAAGAAGAAACAGAATATATCAATGTATACGGAGCGCGTGTACATAATTTGAAAGATATCGATGCGGAAATCCCCCGTAACAGTCTGACGGTGATTACAGGATTGAGCGGAAGCGGCAAGTCATCTCTCGCGTTCGATACGATATTCGCCGAAGGCCAGCGCCGTTATATTGAAACATTTTCCGCTTATGCCCGTAACTTCTTGGGCAATCTGGAACGTCCCGATGTAGATAAGATTACAGGATTGAGCCCGGTGATTTCCATTGAGCAAAAGACAACCAATAAAAACCCACGTTCTACCGTAGGTACGACAACGGAAATATACGATTATCTTCGTCTGTTGTATGCCCGCGCCGGTGAAGCTTATTCTTATCTTTCCGGTGAAAAAATGGTGAAATATACCGAAGAGCAGATTCTTGAGCTTATTCTGAATGATTATAAAGGGAAACGCATTTACATTCTTGCTCCGCTGGTACGTAGCCGTAAGGGACATTATAAGGAGTTGTTCGAGCAAATTCGCAAAAAAGGCTATCTTTACGTCCGCGTGGACGGTGAAGTGCGCGAAGCGTTGCCCGGCATGAAACTGGACCGCTACAAGAACCATGATGTCGAGGTGGTCGTTGACAAACTGGTGGTAGCGGATAAGGATGATACCCGCTTGAAGAACAGCGTTGCCACCGCCATGCGCCAGGGTGACGGGTTGCTGATGATTCTTGATGCCCAAAGTGAGAGCGTACGTCATTACAGCAAACGTTTGATGTGTCCTGTGACCGGATTGTCCTATCGCGAACCTGCTCCCCACAATTTCTCTTTCAACTCTCCGCAAGGGGCTTGCCCGAAGTGTAAAGGGCTGGGTGTGGTGAGCCAGATTGATATAGACAAGATTATCCCCGACCGCGAACTGTCTATCGGAGAGGGAGCCATCATACCTTTGGGAAAATCCAAGAACAGCATGATATTCTGGCAGATCACCGCATTGTTGGAGAAATACGAAGCCACGCTGAAAACCCCTGTTAAGGAGCTTCCGGACGATGCCATCGAGGAGATATTGTACGGTTCGGACGAGCGTATAAAGATAAAGAGCTCGCTTATCGGTACATCTTCCGACTACTTTGTAACTTTTGAGGGAGTAGTGAAATACATCCAAATGTTACAGGAAAAGGATGCGTCTGCCACGGCACAGAAGTGGGCGGAGCAATTTGCCAAGACGGCCGTCTGTCCCGAGTGCCATGGGGCGAAGTTGAACAAGGAAGCCTTGTCATTCCGCATTCATGATAAAAATATTTACGAACTCTCTACAATGGATATCAACGAGTTGTATGACTGGCTGATGAATGTAGACCGGTATCTTAGCAATAAGCAGCAACAGATTGCCGTGGAAATTCTGAAAGAAATCCGCACCCGTCTGAAGTTCTTGCTGGATGTGGGATTGGACTATTTGTCGTTAGACCGCAGCGCTGTCAGCCTTTCCGGTGGTGAAAGCCAGCGCATCCGACTGGCTACGCAGATAGGTTCGCAGTTGGTAAATGTGCTCTACATCCTGGACGAGCCGAGCATCGGATTGCACCAGCGGGATAATCAGCGGCTTATCCATTCGCTGAAAGAACTGCGCGACATGGGTAATTCCGTTATCGTGGTGGAACATGATAAAGACATGATGCTCGCAGCCGATTATGTCATCGATATGGGCCCAAAAGCGGGCAGATTGGGTGGTGAAGTAGTATTCGCCGGTACTCCGCAGAAGATGTTGCAGACGCATACGCTGACTTCCCAATATTTGAACGGTGAGCGTGCCATCGAAATTCCTGCCGAACGGCGGAAGGGCAACGGTCATAGTCTTTGGCTGCGTGGCGCAAAGGGTAATAATCTGAAGAATGTGGATGTGGAGTTTCCGCTTGGCAAGCTGATTTGCGTTACAGGTGTGTCGGGTAGCGGAAAGTCTACGTTGATTAATGAAACGCTTCAGCCTATTCTTTCACAGAAGTTTTACCGTTCCCTTCAAGACCCTTTGGAATACGGCAATATCGAAGGACTGGAGTATATAGATAAGGTGGTGAATGTAGACCAGTCGCCGTTGGGACGAACCCCTCGTTCCAATCCTGCCACCTACACGGGAGTCTTTTCCGATATCCGTAACTTGTTTGTAGGTTTGCCTGAGGCTAAAATCCGCGGTTACAAAGCGGGACGTTTTTCGTTCAATGTCAGTGGCGGACGTTGTGAAGCCTGCCAGGGTAATGGTTACAAAACCATTGAAATGAACTTCCTGCCCGATGTCTACGTCCCTTGTGAGGTTTGCCATGGCAAGCGTTACAACCGCGAAACGTTGGAAGTGCGTTTTAAAGGGAAGTCCATTGCCGATGTGCTGGATATGACGATAAACCGCGCGGTGGAATTCTTCGAGAACGTACCTCAGATATTGAATAAGATTAAAGTAATTCAAGAGGTCGGCTTGGGGTATATCAAGTTGGGGCAATCTTCCACCACGCTTTCCGGTGGTGAGAGCCAGCGTGTGAAATTGGCTACCGAACTTTCCAAGCGGGATACGGGCAAGACGCTCTATATTCTTGACGAACCCACTACCGGACTGCATTTTGAAGATATTCGCGTTTTGATGAATGTACTGAATAAATTAGTCGATAAGGGTAATACGGTTATTGTTATCGAGCATAATCTCGACGTTATCAAAATGGCGGACTATATTATCGATATGGGCCCCGAAGGCGGTAAGGGCGGGGGAGAGCTTCTCTCTTGCGGCACACCCGAAGAAGTGGCGAAGAGTACGAAAGGATATACTCCGAAGTTTCTGAAAGAAGAACTTCATCTTTGAATATCCTACGACGAAAGACAATTATCCTGTGATGAAAAATGATTATCTTGTGATGAAAGAACCCAAAATTAATAAAACGAATGCAGCACGGCTGCTCGATAAGGCGAAGATTGCCTATGAACTCATCCCGTACGAAGTGGATGAAAAAGATTTGAGTGCCATACACGTTGCCGCCAGCCTGGGAGAGGATATAGAACAAGTCTTTAAAACATTGATATTGCATGGTGACAAGACCGGTTATTTCGTGTGCGTCATTCCCGGAGAGCATGAAGTCGACTTGAAATTGGCGGCCAAGGTTTCCGGAAACAAGAAGTGCGACCTTATCCCCATGAAGGAACTGCTTCCGCTGACAGGATATATTCGCGGCGGCTGCTCGCCTATCGGTATGAAAAAGCCTTTTCCCACTTATATTCACGAGACATGCCTGCAATTCTCCTATATTTATATCAGTGCCGGGCAACGCGGACTACAGCTTAAACTGGCTCCGAAAGATTTGATAAAGGAAGTACGCGCCGAGGTTTGCGCTCTTTTTGAACCGTAAAAGCTTGGTTCGGACAAGAGATATTCTGTTTTCTTATCGAAAATCTCGATGAAAAGTATATATTTGCAAAAAATATAAATAAACTAATACTAATTACTAATTTACAAAAACTTATTTTTATGTTTAGCAAACACCCTAATGGTTTGATTGCTGCCGCTTTGGCTAATATGGGAGAACGTTTCGGCTTCTATATCATGATGGCAATCCTTACACTGTTTATCTCGGCCAAGTTCGGGCTGTCTGAAACGACTACCGGATATATCTATTCCGCATTCTATGCATCCATCTATATTCTGGCATTGGCAGGCGGTATCATAGCTGACAAGACTAAAAACTTTAAAGGTACTATTCTTGCCGGTTTGGTGATGATGGCGGTCGGGTATTTGATTATTGCCATTCCTACTCCTACGCCGGTTCCCAGCATGGGACTTTACCTGGGATTGACTTGTCTCGGACTTTTGGTTATCGCTTTCGGTAACGGCTTGTTCAAAGGTAATCTTCAGGCATTGGTAGGTCAGATGTACGATGATCCCAAATACTCGAGCCTGCGTGACTCCGGCTTCCAGATTTTCTATATGTTTATCAATATCGGCGGTTTCTTTGCTCCGTGGATTGCTATCGGTGTACGTAACTGGTGGTTGAAGGTCAATAACTTCGATTATGATGCCACTTTACCCGAACTTTGTCACCAATTCCTTAAAGAAGGTGATAAAATGGCTCCTCAGGCAATGGAGAATCTTGCATCGTTGGCCGATAAGGTTACGCTCGACGGCAGCCACGTGGCTGATATGGGTGTATTTGTCAACAACTACCTGGATGTGTTTAACCGTGGTTTCCAATATGCTTTTATGGCTGCCATTGTTGCCATGTTGATTTCATTGGTAATCTATTTGGCCAATAAGAACCGTTTCCCCGATCCTGCAAAGAAAGTGGTAGCTGCCAAAGAGCAGAACGCTACTGTAAGCAAGGAAGAAATCAAGATGAGTGCGGCTGAAATCAAACAGCGTATTTACGCTTTGTTCGCTGTATTCGGTGTAGTGATTTTCTTTTGGTTGTCGTTCCACCAAAATGGTTATTCGCTGACTTACTTTGCGCGCGACTATGTAGACTTGAGCGTAATCGATATCGACCTCGGCTTTACCCGTATCAAGGGTGCTGAAATATTCCAGTGTGTAAATCCGTTCTTTGTGGTATTCCTTACTCCGTTTATCATGTGGTTCTTCGGCGCGCTGAAGAAGAAGGAGAAAGAACCTTCCACACCGATGAAGATTGCCATCGGTATGGGTATCGCGGCATTGGCTTATATTTTCCTTATGGTATTCTCGTTCACGCTGCCCGCCAAAGATGCGCTGAGTACAATGAGTGCGGCTGAAATTAATGCCATCCGTGTAACTCCGTGGATTATGATCGGTTTGTACTTCATCCTTACGGTTGCCGAATTGTTTATCTCGCCGCTGGGATTGTCTTTCGTATCGAAGGTGGCTCCTCCTCATTTGCAAGGTTTGATGCAGGGCTGTTGGTTGGCTGCGACCGCAGTAGGTAACTCGTTGCTTTTCATTGGCGGTATTCTTTATACTACCGTTCCAATCTGGGCTTGTTGGTTAGTTTTTGTAGGTGCGACGGGCGCTTCTATGATTGTAATGCTCTCAATGGTTAAGTGGCTGGAGAGAGTGGCAAAATAAATGAAAACCCAGTTAAATGAAGAATGAGAAATGAAGAATGAAGAATTTTTCATTTCTCATTCTTCATTTAAATTTAAATTTCCTTTCCCATTATATAATCATTCATATAATACCCGTTTCCTATCGGGAAATCTCCTTCTCTTAATTTCTTCATTCCCATACGCTCATAAAAGTGTATTGCCTTATTATTACGGTTTACGTTTAATTCCAGCATACATGGTTCCGGATGCACTTCCTTGATGTATTTTATGGCTTCACGAAACAGGAAACTTCCACAGTGCGCCCCTTGATAATAGGGGAGTACATAAATCTTTTGCAGATGAAACAGGTTGTCGCCTTCCGGTTGTACGGATACATATCCTGCTGCTTCACACTCTTCGTAGGCTATGAGGTACACATGTCCTTCTTCTTCCATTTGCTTACGGATATTCTCCAAAGAGTACATCCACTCCATCATATATTCGGTTTGTTCCTTTGAAAGTATTTCCTTGTAGGTTTCGGGAAATATCTGCCAGGCAAGTTTGTGAATCAATTCACAATCGGCGCTTGTCGCTTTTCTGATAGTAAACATATTTGTGGCGTTTATATTGTTAATCGGATACAAATATAGCATGCTTTATGAAACGGTGTATCTTAATCGGCTGAAATTATAATCCGGTGCATCAGAGCTTAGCGTCAAGGTATATGTGTTGCAAACCTTAGGAATAAAAGGCATAAACTTTAGGTATTGACGGTGTAAAATCCGGGATTATTGTTAATTAATATAAATATAAAGTACTTTGCAATACATAGTACTAATATAATACATATATTTGTGCCATACAAAGAATGTCGGTAGGGCATCTTTGTTGTAATTAATAAAGCAAATGAATAATGAATAGATTATGGATGTTAATAATGTAAAGTCACAAATGCGTAAGGGCATGCTTGAATATTGCATCATGCTATTGCTCCATAAAGAACCGGCTTACGCTTCGGATATTATACAAAAACTGAAAGAAGCCCGGTTGATTGTGGTGGAAGGAACGCTGTATCCGTTACTTACCCGTTTGAAGAATGATGATTTATTGAGTTACGAATGGATAGAGTCCACGCAAGGGCCGCCACGCAAATACTATAAGCTGACAGAGAAAGGGGAGCTGTTTTTAGGTGAGCTGGAAGTATCTTGGCGGGAATTAAGTGATACGGTCAATCATATAGCGAATAATTAGCGGTTGGCAATTATACATATTAGATAATAAAATAATAAATAAAAAACATATAACAATGAAAAAGACATTAACGGTAAACTTAGGCGGAACTGTTTTTCATATTGATGAAGACGCCTACCGTCTTTTGGATAATTATTTAAGTAATCTGAAGATACATTTCCGTAAGGAAGCCGGTGCAGACGAGATTATTGATGATATTGAGCGCCGTATTTCCGAGCTCTTTGCGGAGAAACTTACTGCGGGTTCGCAAGTGATTACCATTACTGATGTGGAAGAGGTTATTGCCCGTATGGGAAAACCGGAAGATATGGAAGCGGAAAACGATAGTGAGCCGTCGGTTGGCAATGCAACCCGTACTACGATACACCGCCGTCTTTACCGTAATCCGGATGATAAGTTACTGGGAGGTGTTATCAGCGGTATGGCTGCGTATTTGGGATGGGATGTGACTCTGCTCCGTCTGTTGTTGCTGGTTGTATTGATTTGTGGAGTAGGAACATTGATTCCGGTTTATATCGTTTGTTGGTTGGTTATTCCCGAAGCGCGTACAGCCGCCGAGAAACTGAGTATGCGCGGCGAAGCCGTTACAGTAGAAAATATAGGGAAGACCGTGACCGATGGTTTTGAAAAGGTTGCCAACGGTGTGAATGATTACATGAAATCCGATAAACCCCGTACTTTCTTGCAGAAGCTGGGTGATGCTTTGGTGATGGTGGCCGGTTGGTTTTTCAAAATCTGCCTGGTGATATTTGCCATTATTTGCAGTCCGCTATTGTTTGTGTTCGGAGTAGTATTTGTCGCGTTGCTTTTTGCGGCCGTGATGGTGGCTATTGGTGGCGGAGCTGCGCTTATCTCGATGTTCCCCACTTTTGATGTGATATTGCCTACTTCTCCGTTATCGGCTATTGTAATGTACATTGCGGGTATTTTGCTGGTGGGCATTCCATTGGTAAGTCTTGTTTGGGCAATATTCAGCCAGATATTTAAGTGGCAGCCGATGGCTTCCGGCTTGAAATGGACTTTGGTTATTCTTTGGATTGTGAGTGCAGCCGTCTTTGGTATCTGCTTCGCTATGCAGGGAGCAACCTTCCCGATATTGGGCATTCTGGTGTGATTAATAGAATAATATCCTATTGATGCATTGGTAAATAGGAAGTTAATAGAATATTTATAGCAAGTTAATATCATAAAGAAAGGAAGTTAACATCATCGTACCAACGATGTTAACTTCCTTTTTTCATATCCTTTTTTATCTGCTTTCTTTATTGTTTAGCCGGTTTCAGCCATTTATTCAGCCATTCAAAGAATGTACGCTGCCACAGAATACCGTTTTGCGGTTTCAGTACCCAATGGTTTTCATCGGGATAGATAAGCAATTCGGCAGGCACGCCGCGCATGACGGCTGCATCAAAAGCGGCCATAGCTTGGTTGGCGAGAATACGGAAATCCTTTTCACCGTGGATGCAGAGAATAGGAGTGTCCCATTTGTCTACAAAGAGGTGAGGGGAGTTGGCAAACGTACGTTGGGCTGTGGCATTGTTCTTTTCCCAGTATGCGCCGCCCATATCCCAGTTGGCAAACCATTTTTCTTCGGTTTCCAGGTATTGCATTTCCATATTGAAGATGCCGTCATGGGCGATAAATGCTTTGAAACGTTTGTCGTGATGTCCTGCAAGCCAGTAAACGGAGAAACCGCCGAAGCTGGCGCCTACACAACCCAAACGGTCTTTATCGACAAACGGCTCTTTCGCCATTTCATCAATGGCGGTGAAATAATCCTTCATGCACTGACCGCCGTAATCGCCGCTGATAGCCTCATTCCATTCTACGCCGAAGCCCGGAAGACCGCGACGGTTGGGAGCTACGATGATATAATCGTTGGCCGCCATAATCTGGAAATTCCAACGATAGCTCCAGAACTGGCTGACAGGACTTTGAGGACCGCCTTCGCAGAAGAGCAGGGTAGGATACTTCTTGTTCGGGTCGAAATGCGGCGGATAGATAATCCAGGTCAACATCTGCTTGCCGTCAGTGGTTTTCATCCAGCGTCCCTCTACTTTACCCATTTCCAGTTGGTCGTAGATTTGTTTGTTCTCGAAGGTGAGTTGCGTTACGGGATAAATCTCCTCTACCGGAGTATTGCTATCGGCATTGTTGTACGTATCGGTACCGAACATGCAGACAGGGAAAGGTTTGCTGTCCAACTGACCGATGGAGAAAATTTCGTCGCCCATGGACATGGAGTGGCGTTTGGCAATCATACTGTTACCGCATAAGGCCATCGAAGCATAGTCGTACATGCCGTTGGTCAGTTGGTATATATGTTTGTCATCTTCCAAACCGGTGTTGTAGATTTGGGTTCTGCCCTGCCATACACCCAGGAAGAAGATGCTTCGTGAGTCTTTATTCCACAAGAAAGCGTCTACATTGGATTGGAATCCTTGGCTGACGAAACGTTTCTCTCCGGTAGCACGGTCCATTACACACAGGCGGTTGAGGTCTGCCTCATAGCCGTCGCGCTCCATACTCTGCCATGCGATGTATTTGCCGTCCGGAGAATATTGCGGATTGGTGTCGTAGCCCGCCATTTCGGTTTGACCGTCGGAAGCTTTCGCATCCTGTTTGCAAAGGTTGACGAAGCCGCCTTTCTGTACATCGTATTCATAGATATCCGAGTCGGTAGAAATAGCATATGCCAGTCCCGTCTTCATACGGCAGGTGAAAGCCACTTTATCCGATGCGGGGCTCCACGCCAGTTGCTCGATGCCGCCGAAAGGCTTCATCGGACTTTCATAGGGAAGTCCTTCAAGGATGTCTTTCACATTACTGATGCCATTGCTGTCGAATTCGGCAACGAAAGGATGCGGAGCGGTCGTTACCCATTCATCCCAATGTTTGTACATCAAATCGGTAACGATGATGCCGGTTGCCTTGGGCAAATCGGGATGCTTGTCGGCGGTGCTCTGCACGGTCTTTACTTGAGCGATGAAAAGTAATTTCTTACCATCGGGCGAGAAAGCAAATCCTTCGATATCTCCGTCATACAGAGTGAGTTGTTTGCGTTCCGTACCGTCCGGATTCATTTCCCATACTTGGCTGCTACCGCTTTCATTGCACAGGAAAGCGATTTTCTTGCCGTCCTTAATCCAGGCAGGCTGGCTTTCCTGCCAATTGTCACGAGTAATTTGCTTGTTATTGCTGCCGTCGGCATTCATAACAAATAATTCATTATTGCTCTTATTATCCGGCACGCTGTAATAAGCTACCGAATAAGCAATCTGTTTCTCGTCGGGCGATACGGCTACGCTGCCGATACGTCCCATTGCCC
>ENA-ORTV01003460-ORTV01003460.1-human-gut-metagenome-genome-assembly--contig:-NODE-3460-length-13175-cov-3.079268_pt1 | contig 13175 bp, 6 predicted proteins | sample MGYA00241915_ERZ509194 | MGnify/ENA primary metagenome ERZ509194 (study PRJEB26280, sample SAMEA2338810) | human gut metagenome | biome: human gut; feature: human-associated habitat; material: faeces... | reverse complement strand
ACGATATCATATAAAGTTCTATAAGAATAAGGGGCTTTCGCAGATCTTTCTGTGAGAGCCTTTTTTGGAAAGGAAAGTGTGAATGTTTTCAAAAGAATATTTTCAGTCCCTTGAAAGCTCGTGGGACAGGCTCAAGACCTGCGAAAAGCCGATATTCATATACGGCATGGGCGATGGAGCGGAAAAGCTTCTTGATGAATTTGATAGACTTGGCATAAAATGCACAGGTGTTTTTGCAAGCGACGATTTTGTCCGTGGACAAAGCTTCAGAGGGTTTAAGGTGCAGACTTTCTCTCAGGTGCAAGCGCAGTTTGGGAATATCACAGTTGTGCTTGGCTTTGGCACGAGCCTGCCTGAGATAATGGAGCGTATCGACAATATTGAAAAAAGCTGCGAGGTCATAGTGCCGGAAATGTGCGTTGCAGGCGATGAAAATTTCAGCAAGGAAAAGCTTCTCTCAATGTATTCTCAGGCTGAAAAAGCTTACCGCCTTTTTGATGATGATATTTCAAAGCTTACCTTTGAAAAGCTGACAGCATTCAAGATAACAGGCAAGCTTTCTTATCTCCGTGAGATATTTACGGATAAGGACAAGATAACCGAGATACTTCCCCTTGGAGAAAACGAGATATACTGCGACTTGGGAGCATACACAGGCGACACTGCCGCAGAGCTTATCTCACGCACAGGGGGAAAGTATGAGAGAATATATGCCCTCGAACCTGAGAGAAAAAACTTTCAGAAATGCCTGAAAAATCTAAAATCCTATGACAATATAAGTCTTTACAATGCCGCCGCATGGAGCATTGATACAGAGCTTTATTTCGCAGGTGGCGCAGGCAGACAGGGCAGAGTAGATGCCGCAGGAAAAAAGGTTCGTGCAAGAAGTCTGGACAGCGTTCTTGCAGGCCAAAAATGCACCTATATAAAATATGACGTTGAGGGAGCAGACCTAGAAGCTATCAAAGGCAGTGAATATACCATTTCACGCTATGCCCCGAAAATATGCAGTGCGTTGTATCACAGACCATATGATTACATCACCCTGCCTCTGTATATAAACAGCCTTTGCAAAGGATACAAATTCTATATTCGTCAGGAAAGATACTACCCCGCATGGGAAACAAACCTTTTCTGCGTTCATGATAAATAAGGAGAAAAATAATGAGTATAACAGTAAGCCTTAACGATAACTGGAAAATGAAAAAAGCAGGCTCGCAGGAGAGCTTTGATTGCAAAGTTCCATGCTCTGTATATAAGACCCTGCTTGACTATAAAAAGATACCCGACCCATATTATCGTGAGAACGAGTATATCTCAACACAGATATGTGATGATGATTACGATTTTGAAACTACATTCACCGCAGACAAGACCGCAGTGGAGTGCGAGCATACTGTCCTGCACTTTGACGGCATTGATACCATAGCAAATGTCTGTCTCAACGGCATTCACCTCGGCAGAGTGAATAATATGCACAGAGTGTGGGAGTTTCCTGTCCATGGTATTATCAAAGAGGGGGACAACACTCTCACAGTGAAAATAACCTCGCCAAACAGATACATAAAAGAAATGGACGAAAAACGTCACCTTTGGGGCGTTGACTCCACCATGACAGGCTATACACATATAAGAAAAGCCCATTGTATGTTCGGCTGGGATTGGGGTCCAATGCTCCCTGACATGGGAATATGGCGCAGTGTATCCCTTATCGTTCCAGTTGCAGGACGTATACTTGACGTTTACTACAGCCAAAAGCACACCGATAACAAAGTGACTTTGAAAGCCCTTTTGCATATAGAAAACCACGGCTGTAAAAAAGCTATGGTGGAAATATCCGACCCGCAGGGCAATATCGCCGCAAAAGCCGACATAAGCCTGGAGGAAAGTGCAGAATATTATGAAACAGAGCTTGTGATAAACGACCCTCAGCTTTGGTGGGTGAACGGCTATGGCGAACAGCCACTTTATAGCTGTGCAGTGACTTTGTATGATGAAAATGACGCTTGCACAGATAAAAATACACAGCGCATAGGTCTTAGAACTTTAACTGTCAGCCGTGAAAAAGATCAGTGGGGCGAGGAGTTCTGCTTTATAAACAATGGCGTGAAGATATTTGCCATGGGCGCAAACTATATCCCCGAAGACCAGATAGTCACACGCTGTAACGAAGTGAAAACAAGAAAGCTCCTTGCAGATTGCAAGGCCGCAAACTATAACTTTATAAGAGTGTGGGGAGGCGGTTATTATCCTGACGAGTATTTCTATGACTACTGCGACGAGAATGGTATCATAGTATGGCAGGACTTTATGTTCGCCTGCTCTGCATATCTGCTCACGGAGGAGTTTGAAGAAACTGTCCGTGGGGAAGTTCGTGACAACGTTATCCGCCTGAGAAACCACCCCTCTCTTGGTCTGTGGTGTGGCAACAACGAGATAGAATCCGCATGGGAATATTGGGGTCTCCCCGAGGACGAGGAAGCAAAGCGTGACTATCTTATCATTTTTGAGGATATTATCCCACAGGTGCTTAAAGCCTATGACCCATGCGAAAACACATTCTATTGGCCGTCATCACCTTCATCAGGGGGAGGCTTCAAGGACGCTTCCTCAAACCATGCAGGGGATATGCACTATTGGGACGTTTGGCACAACTTCAAGCCTATCGAAGCGTTCAGAGAATTTTATTACCGCTTCTGCTCAGAATACGGCTTTGAAAGCCTGCCTGATATAAAGACCTGCCGTGCCTTTGCCGATGAAACAAAGGGCGACTTTGACCTTTGCTCACCAGTTATGGCGGCGCATCAGAAGTGCGTCCAGGGCAACGAGAAGATAATGTACTATCTCGCTCAAATGGTAAGATATCCATATGATTTCAAACAGCTCATCTATTCCTCACAGCTTGTTCAGGCGGATTGCATACGCTCAAATGTTGAGCATATGAGAAGAGCAAGGGGCAGATGTATGGGTTCAGCCTATTGGCAGGTGAACGATTCAAACCCTGTTATCTCATGGTCAAGTATCGACTATTTCGGCAGGTGGAAAGGTCTGCATTATTATGCAAAGCGTTTTTACGGTCCGTGCCTTATCTCCTGCGACGATACCAATAGAAAAAAGCCTGTCCTTAACATATCCAACGAGCGAATGACAGCCTTTGAGGGTGTGGTAAAATGGACGCTGAGAAACAACAAAGCAGAAATTTTGCAAAGCGGAGAAAAATCCGTGAACGTTCCGGCTCTCACAGCACAGAACGTCCTTGACATAGACCTTTCACAGGAGCTTGTCAGCCGTACCGACCCTCGTGAAAAATATCTCGAATATTCCATTATGGAGAACGGCAAGGTGTTGAGCTTCGGCACAACTCTCTTTGTGCGCCCGAAAGAATTTACATTCTTAGAGCCTGCCATAACCTACGGCATATCAGAAAGCGAGGATAAATTCGCCCTGACATTCTGTGCCGAGAATTATGCCAAAAGCGTCTGCCTCAGCCTGAAAACTGCCGACTGCGTGTTCTCTGACAACTGGTTCGATATCCACGGAAAAGAGCCTGTTACCATAATGATAGACAAAGCCTCCCTCAGCAGAAAAATGACAGCGCAGGAGCTGTCCAGGGAGCTTGAGATAATGCACAATTAGGGCTGTGATTTCAAAGGCTCTGCCTTGTCACCAGCAGTGAAAAGTCGATGCGATCATTAGCAAAACAAAAGCAATGCGGGCGAACGCTGTTCGCCACTACATAAAAAGTTATATCACACATTTTGTAGGGGCTGGCGTCCTTGACAGCCCACTGCTCTGCATTTGCTATCTTCCGTCAATGTTCCCCTGCGTATAAGTAGCCTGAAATAAAATTTTAGGAGGAACTGCTTTGAAAGTAAAACTAAGCAAATACTTGAAGCCCTATGCACTGTTTGCGGTGCTGACACCTCTATCCATGGTGGGAGAAGTGCTGGGCGACCTGCTTCAGCCAAAGCTTATGTCAAAAATAGTTGACGATGGCGTGCTGGGTCAGGATATGAACCTTATCATAAGAACGGGACTTCTCATGCTTCTTGTTCTTATAGGTGGAGGAGCTTGCGGAATTGCGGCTTCTGCATTCGGTGGGATAGCTTCCCAAAGCTTTTCAAGAGATCTGCGTGTGGACGTTTTTAAGCGTGTCATGGGTCTTTCATTTGAACAGACCGACAAGTTCACAACAGGCTCATTGGTAACACGTCTTACAGCGGATATAACTGCTATCCAGCAAATGGTAGACTTCATGCTGAGAATGTTGGTGCGTGACAGCCTGCTGTTTTTTGGCGGAATAATCATGATGCTCACCCTGAACGTTCGCTTTGGAATAATAATCCTATGTGCCTTGCCTGTAGAGATAATCATGATGATAATAATTCTCAAAAAGGCAAACCCATACTATTCTATCGTTGCAAAACGTCTTGACAGCGTAAACTCTGTGGTTCAGGAGAACGTCACAGGCGCAAGAGTAGTAAAAGCCTATGTGAGAGAGGATACAGAAGAAAAGCGTTTTGACGATGCAAATATAAGCCTTATGGAATCAAACCTCCGTGTTCAGACCCTTATGGCTATTCTTCAGCCGCTTCTTATGATAATACTCAATCTGTCTGTTATTGCCGTTATAGTTATAGGCGGCTGGCAGGTGCAGGCACAGGCTATGAAGGTTGGCGAGGTCATGGCGGCTATCACATATCTTACTCAGGTCTTGCATGGCGTAATGATGATGTCTATGATGTTCCAGACCCTCGCAAAGGCTTCCGCATCTGCAAACAGATTGAGAGAAGTCCTCGAAACTGACCCTGTTATAAAAAGCGGCAGCGTTTCCCTTTCAGATAAAACAGGCGGCACAGTGAGTTTTAAAAACGTTTCATTCTCCTATCCTGAAACCAAGGGCAGACCTGTTATCTCAGACCTTACCCTTGATATAAAGTCAGGCGAGAGCGTCGCCATACTAGGTGCAACTGGTTCGGGAAAATCTTCACTTGTAAACCTTATCCCAAGATTTTACGATTGCACAGCAGGGGAAGTCCTTGTTGACGGCGTAAACGTCAAGGACTGCAAGCTTGACGAGCTTAGAAAGAAAGTTGGCATAGTCCTGCAAAAGAGCGAGCTTTTCTCAGGCACAGTTGAGGACAACATAAAGTGGGGCGACAAAAACGCTACCCATGAGGAGGTCATCTCCGCCGCACAGGCAGCTCAGGCTGACGAGTTCATTCAGAAGATACCTGCAGGCTATGAGGGTATTATAGCCGAAAAGGGTGCTTCACTGTCAGGCGGTCAGAAACAAAGACTTTCTATCTCAAGAGCGGTACTTAAAAAACCTGAGATCCTCATTCTTGATGATTCCACCTCCGCCCTCGACCTTGGCACAGAAGCAAAGCTCCGTGCGGAGATAGACCGCAAAATGAACGGCACTACCCTTATCATAATTGCACAGCGTATCCAGAGCGTAAAATCATGCGATAGGATAGCCGTCCTTGACCACGGCAAGCTTTGTGCCTGCGATACTCATGAAAATCTGCTAAAGACCTGCGAAGTATATCAGGATATCTACGCCTCACAGGTAAAAACGTCAGGAGGTGAAGTGTAATGCCTCCAATGCCTCCAATGGGACCCGGCGGAAGAAAACCGGGCGGACCTCACGGTGCAAGGCTCACAATGGAAAAGCCTAAGGACGCAAAGAACACCCTTAAAAAGCTTATCGGCTATATAGGCAGAAACAGATATCTGTTTTTCGCCCTTATCGGAGTAATGCTCATCATAACTCTGCTCAATCTTGCCGCACCGTCAATACAGCAGATAGCTATCGACTGCATCACTCTCACCAAAAAGAAAACAAGCGTTGACTTCGGTTCACTTGGCAAAACTCTCATAGGTCTTGGGGCAGTTTATCTCCTGTCCTCTGTTTTCACCTATATGCAGGGCATCTTCTCTGCAAAGCTTTCACAGTACACAGTAAAGACCATGCGTAAAGACTTGTTCTCAAGCCTTGTAAGACTTCCTATAAAATATCTCGATACCCATAGTCATGGTGATATAATGAGCCGTATGACAAACGACGTCGAGAACATTTCCACAACTATCTCTCAGTCTATAGGCTCGCTCATCTCAGGCGTGCTGACCATAGTGGGAACAGTTGTAATAATGCTTCTGTATTCACCGCTTCTTACCCTTATCTCACTGTCTACAGTGTTCCTTACCATATTCGTTTCAGGCGTTCTCACAAAGTATATGAAGAAATACTTCATCAAACAGCAGGTGCTTCTTGGCGAGATAAACGGTGAAGTGGAAGAAATGGTCGTTGGCTATAGAACGGTCGTTTCCTACGGCAAAGAGCAGGACGCTGTTGACAAGTTCGAGAAAATGAGCAACAATCTGAAAAAATGCGGCATAAAAGCTCAGATATTCGGTGGTGTAATGGGTCCTTGCATGAACTTAATATCCAATTTCGGCTTTATCCTTATCGCTGCATTTGGCGGCTGGTTCGCAATAAAAGGCTTTATAACAGTGGGAACTATTCAGGCTTTCATACTCTATTCAAAACAGTTCTCACGTCCTATCAATGAGATTGCAAATCAGTTTGCGAATATCCAGACCGCAATAGCAGGCGCAGAGCGTATCTTTGAAGTCATGGACGCCGATAAGGAAACTGACGAGGGCAAGGCTGACTTTGAGGTGGAAAACGTCAAAGGCGATATCGACTTCAAGCATATCGACTTCTCGTATGTTCCTGAAAAGCAGGTGCTGAAAGACCTCGATCTTGAAGTAAAAGCAGGTCAGAAAATAGCCATAGTTTTGCAGGATACAGTGCTTTTTAAGGACACCATAGAGGAGAATATCCGCTACGGCAGAGAAAACGCCACCCTTGATGAAATAAAGGCGGCGGCAAAGTTTGCGAACGCAGACGAGTTCATAGAAAGACTTCCCGAGGGTTACGACACAGTGCTTGCCGAGGGCGGCTCAAACCTTTCACAAGGTCAGCGTCAGCTTCTCTCCATAGCAAGAGCAGTGCTTGCCGACCCGAAGATACTTATTCTTGACGAAGCCACTTCCTCAGTTGATACCAGAACTGAGATGCACATTCAGTCCGCAATGGTGGCTCTTATGAAAAACAGAACGTCCCTTATCATCGCTCACCGACTTTCCACTATCCGTGACGCCGATAAGATAGTCGTTATCGACGGTGGACGTGTTGCAGAGCAGGGTAGCCATGAGGAACTTATCGCCGCCAAGGGCTGTTACTACAGACTTTATCAGACGCAGTTCTCAGGCGTTAAGACCTGATACAATGGTGTTTGGAAAACGTATATAGCCAATATCGTACGTTCAAACAAATCAAGGCACAGGAAAACCTCTCCTGTGCCTTTTTTATGCGCCAAAAAAAGACGGCTCTCATAAGAAAGCCGTCCTTAATGTTATCTGAAATATTACTTTGTAACAAGTGCCAGAGTATCTCTTGCAATGAGAAGCTCTTCGTTTGTTGGGATAACGTAAACCTTTGTCTTAGAATCGTCTGTGGAGATCTCTTTAAGTATTCCACGGCAGAGATTCTTCTCAGCATCAATGTGGATACCGAGGATATCGAGATTTGAGCAAGCAGCCGCTCTTACCTCAGGTGCGTTCTCACCGATACCGCCTGTGAAGATAACAGCGTCAAGGCCGTTCATTGCAGCAGCGTATGAACCTATGAACTTCTTGATCTGATAAGCGAATATCTCGCTTACGATAAGCGCTCTCTCATTGCCCTCACTTGCAGCAGCCTGAATATCTCTGTTGTCAGAGCCGATACCAGACAGACCAAGGAAGCCTGACTTCTTGTTCATGTATTCTGTCATCTGGTCAGGTGTAAAGCCCATTTTCTTTTCAACATAGTCAACAGCAGAAGGGTCAACAGAACCGCAGCGTGTGCCCATTACAAGACCGTCAAGAGGAGTGAAGCCCATTGATGTGTCAACAGACTTGCCGCCGTTGATAGCTGTGATAGAAGAACCATTTCCAAGGTGGCATGAAACTATCTTAAGCTCCTCGATAGGCTTGCCCATTACTCTTGCAAGCTCGCCTGAAACAAATCTGTGTGATGTTCCGTGGAAGCCGTATTTTCTTACATGAAGATCAGTGTAGCACTCGTATGGCAGACCGTAGAGATAAGCCTTTCTTGGCATTGTTGAGTGGAAAGCAGTGTCGAATACGACTACCTGTGGTGTGCCTGCTGGGATAACTGCCTTGCAAGCTCTCAGTGCAAGAGCGTGTGGGTGGTTATGTACAGGTGCAAGCTCAGCCAGTGCGTCGATCTGGTCGATAACTTCGTCTGTTACAAGGCAGGTCTCCTTGAATACCTCAGCACCCTGAACTATTCTGTGACCAACGGCTGATATCTCAGACATAGAGTCGATGACCTTTGTTTCGCCTGATGTGAGTACCTCAACGAGCTTTTCAAAAGCCTCAGTGTGAGTAGGGAAATTGCAATCCTCCTCGATGTGTCTGCCGTCGCCTGTCTTTGCGCTCACATGGCCGTCGATACCGATACGGTCGCAGTTGCCCTTTGCGATAACAGACTCGTCCTTCATATCCAGAAGCTGATATTTAAGTGATGATGAACCTGCGTTTACAACTAAGATTTTCATTGGAAAAAATCTCCTCCCGATTATAATATGTCAGATAACGGGCTTGACTTTAAGCCCATAATATCATATACTTATAGTATATCAATATTAATGATAAATTTCAAGAGCTTTTTTCATAAATATACATATTGCACAATTTTTTTACTAGGGCTTAACATATTAGTATCATAATTCGCAGTAAGCTTTTGAAAGACGGAATAAAATAAGCATAGGGTAGAAAGAGGAGTAAAAAATGAAAATTGCGGGAATAGTTGCGGAATATAATCCGTTCCATAACGGACACAAATATCAGATACAAGCCACAAGACAGGCTGGCGCAGAGGGTATCGTCGCAGTAATGAGCGGCGATTGCGTGCAGCGTGGCTCAGCGGCTGTTTTCTCAAAATATGACAGAGCGCAGGCTGCTATAAGAAACGGTGCAGACCTTGTTATAGAACTGCCATGCCCGTTCTCATGTTCAAACAGTGAGGTCTTTGCAAGAAGTGCAGTAAGGCTTCTTGCAGGTCTCGGGGAGGACGTGGTAACGACCTTGTCTTTCGGCTGTGAAAGCGGTGATAGGAACGCCCTTGAACAGGCAGCTGAAATATCCGCAATGCTTGAAAATTCACAGCAGGTAAGAGAACTTTTATCTCAGGGAAAGTCCTACCCGCAGGCTATGTATGAAGCCTCCATAGGTCTTTATGGCAGAACCGCCGAAGAGATATTCTCCACACCAAATAACGTTCTTGCAGTTGAGTATATAAAGGCGGCAAAGCGTATAGCCCCATGGCTAGCGCCTTATGCCGTAAAGCGTGAAGCTGTTGCACATGATTCTCAGGCAGAGTCTGGTGATTTTGCTTCGGCTTCTCATATAAGAGAGCTTATAAAAGAGGGCGGTGAGTGGCAGAAATTTGTTCCATATGATTTTGAGGGCTGTAAGCCGTCCTTTACCCGGCAGGCAGGCAGAGAAATGCTTTTCAAGCTCTGCACAGCTTCAAGAGAAGATTTTCTAGCCCTACCTGACTGCGACGAACACCTTGCCAACAGATTTATGTCTGTCGTAAGCTCCTGCCCTGAAACTATGGATATCTTTGAACAGCGTATAAAGTCAAAGAATATCACCATGGCAAGAGTAAGAAGAATGGTCCTGCACCTTGTTCTCGGCATCAGAAAGGACGATATCAGACAAGTGCCATACGGCAGGATACTTGCCTTTAACCGCACAGGCACACGTATACTTGCGCAGGCTGAAAACAGAACGCTTGAGTATGATACCTCGCTGAAAAAGCTTGAGGATATCTCCGACTATGCAAAGCGTGTTGCTTTCCTTGAAAAGAACGCAGTAAGACTTAGAGAAACAGCGGCATACGGCAGATGTATTTCAAACGAGTATACAAGAAAGATAACCATAACCTGAGATAAACAGGAGGGCGGAAAATGAGAAGAATGAAAGGTGCGGCAGGGCTTTTGACAGCTTTGCTCTTGGCTTTTCAGCTTTCGGCGCAGACTTTTGCACTTGCCAACGAGGATAACGGCATAAAAGTCGTTCCCGTAAACTTTACCCATAACGGCTATAGCTATGAGATAGAGGGCGTGGCCAAAAGCACAGACGGCGACTATCAGATAAAGTCCCCTGCAAGACTAGCCGCCCGAAAGCTCCCATCCACCTATGACCCAAGAAGCTCAGGAGAGATCACAACAGTAAAAGATCAGGCGTCAACAGGTGCTTGCTGGGCATTCTCAGCCCTTGCCTGCGCAGAACAGGATCTTATCAAAAAGGGGCTTGAAAACCCCTCCACAGAATTTTCAGTGCCTGCCTTGGTGCTGTCCTCAAATTCAGGCACAGCCACAGGTAAAGACGATTTTTCATCAGGGGGAAACTGGCTCTTTGCGGCCTCTGCCCTTGCAAATGGTCAGGGACTATGCTATGAGGATTACGAGCCGTTTTTAGAATCCGGCACAGAGAATATGATAGTTTCCGAAAATAAGAAAAGCGTCAGCGAATACAGGCTGAATTATGTCATGGAGCTTTCAAGCACCACGCAGGTGAAGCGTAAAATAATGGAGCTTGGAGCAGTTTCCGCAAGCTATTTTGCAGGAAATGGCTATATGAATCATAACAATACTGCCTACTATGATCCCGATGCCTCAAAAAACACTATCATAAATCATTCCGTCACAGTGGTGGGCTGGGACGATAACTACAGTAAGGATAATTTCAGATATAAGCCTGCCAATAACGGTGCATGGCTTGTGAAAGGCTCGTGGGGCGCAGATCAGGACAATGACGGCTTCTATTGGGTGTCCTATGACGAAGCAGAGTTCGGACAGTTTTGCTGCTATGACTTTGAAGAAAGCTGTGATAATACATATCACTATAGCAAAATGACAGGTTATGTTGTGAACGCCAGTAATGACGGCTCTGTTTACGGTGCAAATGTTTTCACCGCTAAAGCCGATGAAAAGCTTGATAAAGCAGGCTTTATGTATGTGGGCAAAACGGGCAGTGCGGATTACACCCTAAGCGTCTATACCGACGTTTCCGACAGCGACCCTATAGGCGTCCTTGAAACGCAGATAAGCGGCTCAGTGTCCGCAAACGGCTTTTATACAGTTGACTTTCCCGAGGATATCCTCCTTGAAGAGGGCGAGAAATATTCCATTTCAGTAAAATTCAGCGGCGACAGCGGCAGGGGATATCTCCTTGCAGAAAGCGACCGAACATCAAAGGCGCAGTCAGGGCAAAGCTATGTTTCCCTTAACGGCAAATATTGGTCTGATGTTGGAGCAGATAAGACCGACTCTATAGGAAGTCTTTTTATCTATGCTTATACTGATGATACTGCAAAGCCCGATAAAAGTTCACTTGAAAGCACCCTTGCGAAGTACGGCACCCTTGCAGGCTGTGAAAGGGAAGCAAACAACGCCCGAACGGTGCTTGCAGATGAAACTGCTTCCAAGAACGATATCTCAAATGCACAAAAGCTCCTTATCTCCGCCGCGGAAGAACAGGACGAAGCCCTTGTTATAACCACAGAAGCCCAGTGGGAAAGCTTTGCAAAGCGTGTCAGCAGTGGCGAAAGCTTCGAGGGCAAGCTAGTCACCCTTGAAGCTGACCTTGACTTTGACGGAAAAACTATCTCACCCGTAGGCGATTCTGAAAACCCATTCATGGGCTATTTTGACGGTAACGGACATCTTATAAAAAACGCAGTTATCTCCTCAGGGGAGTATTCAGGGCTTTTCGCATACATAAAAAATGGTGCAGAGATAAATAACATTTCCCTGAAAAATTGTATAGTGAAAGGCGATTACGCAGGTGGAATAGTGGGCTTTTATCGAGGAACAGCCATAAAAGCCTGCACCTTTGACGGCACAGTGTCAGGAGAAGTCTATTCAGGCGGCGTCATAGGAAGACAATCCTGCGGTATCATAACAGAGTGTTCTTCAAACCTAAGGGAAAACAGCTCCGCCATTACAAATGCCTTTATAGGAGGCAGGGATATTGCCGTTTCCGTTGTGAACGCATACGGCTGTTACAGCAATGACAGCGACAGCCTGGTTTCAAGCCTCTCTGCAAAAAATGCACTTTCTCAAGGGGCATATGCAATGAACACCTATGGTGAAAAGTTCAAAGACAGCGCAAAGTGGACAATGGACGGCACTCTTGTGCGCCAGACCTCATATAGCGAGCAGGCTTCCCATAAGATAACATTCTCCGCTGTGGCACAGACCATAGAAGTCTGCACCGACTATGCAGGCAAAGCCGTGTTCCCGAATGTGAACGTTCAGCAGGGCTACACTCTCGGATGGTATCGTAAAGGTGAACCTGTGAACAGCAACACAGTTTTCACAGAAAACACCACAGTTTCCGCAAAAGTTACCCCAAGTGACAAAGCAAAGATAGATTATATCCTTAACGGTGGCGAAAACAGCCCCCTCAACCATGATGAGCTTGGCGAGGGCGAAACCGCACAGCTTTCCGCCCCCACAAAAGAGGGCGCACAGTTCACAGGCTGGTATGCCGACTCACAGCTTGAGAGCGAGCCTATAACGTTCGTGAGCTTTTCAGACGGCTCAAAGACGCTTTATGCAGGTTGGAAAACCAATACCTGCAAGGTTGATTTCACCGATATAAACGGCATAGTTTTGTCATCTCAGACCGTAGAATACGGCAAAAGTGCCGATCCGCCCAAAGCACCGACCATAAAAGGCAAACGCTTTACAGGCTGGGATAAAGACTTTTCAAAAGTCACAGCCCATATGACAGTGCAGGCGGTCTATACCGACAGAAAGCTTATAAAAGACTGCGAGATATCAGGCTTTAAAACACATATGACATTCACAGGCTATGAGCTTGCTCAAAGCAGTATAACGCTTTCCTATGGCGATACCACTTTGACAAATAATAAAGACTATACCATTGACTATGCCGATAATATAGCCGCAGGCAAGGGCAAAATGATAATAACAGGCATTGGCGGATACAGCGGCACTATAGCCAAAGCATTCGACATTCTTCCAAAGTCCGCCCAATTGACAAGCGTCTATTATGTTGATACG
>ENA-ORTV01003452-ORTV01003452.1-human-gut-metagenome-genome-assembly--contig:-NODE-3452-length-13209-cov-2.968375_pt1 | contig 13209 bp, 3 predicted proteins | sample MGYA00241915_ERZ509194 | MGnify/ENA primary metagenome ERZ509194 (study PRJEB26280, sample SAMEA2338810) | human gut metagenome | biome: human gut; feature: human-associated habitat; material: faeces... | reverse complement strand
GTTTTGGGGGCGAATCGGTGAGATAAATTCTTATCCGCACCACTCAAATAAACGCGCAGTTTTGGTTCCGTTGAGAAATGCAGATACCTACATCGCAGGGTTCTCGCAAGTGAAAAGCCCTACGAACCAGTATATAAGTTTTACTCTCCGGCAAGAAGTTGTACGCAAGCACTACTCCGCGGCACTCCCGCACACCGCCCCCCGTTGCCGCGAGAAACACGCCTGTTTGGGCGCATTCGCGGTGCATCGGCGCAGTACCCGCTCAGCCAAATACCGCCCAAAATTTTCCGCTTTCCAGAGATTTTTGTTTCACCGCAAAGGCATTTAGAGGGCAGCGTCCTCGCCCCCGTATGCCTTACATAACATTTAGCCCAACTTAGAAACCACTTTCAGCTGGTATCGCCGCATCTGGGCCAGGTCCTGGGATGTGGGGACTGTGCCGCTCTTGGAACTGAAGGTCGCCGCCTTAGCGAAGTCCCCTTCCAGCATCGTCATGCCCAGCAGAGCACGGCGCATCAACACCAGGTCGCTAGAATCAATCACCGCATCGCCGTTCAAATCTCCGTAAACGACGACCGTCATCACCACATCGCCAGCCGCGTTGCAGACCTGCGTGCCCGTACCGACATTGCCGTTGGGGGCCAGGTTCTGCACGGTCAGGCCGTTTTCCCCACCCAGCGTCGCCAAGAACCGCTCCGGTGTCGTGGCTTCGCTCACGCCGTAGACGGTGTTGTTCTCAACTACATAGCTGTCATCATTGCCCGGCTCTGGGTTAGGTTTAGGTTCCGGCACAGGGTCAGGGCTCACTGTGCCAATGTCCAGTTCTGCCAAGCCCCACTGCTTGCCCATAGTGGCCGCGTAATACAGTTTGTTGTCGAACGCTTTAACGCCCCAGTTTTGGACCGGATAATCTTTCACCCATGTCAGAGTGTGCGCGTTGCCGTCCAATCTGCATTCACAAATCTTATTGCTGCCTCGTTCTTTTTCTGCACCAAACACACGATTTCCAATAAGAGAGCACCCATACATCCACCAGTCGCCTTCCACGCGGTTAAAGGTATCCGTGCCATCCCACAGATTATCGCGCCAACGCATTACGCCATTGTGTGCAAAATACCAGTCACCATCGTATAGTTGAATTAGACTCATGATGCCGCTTGCATTGTCTTCAGTTAATTTCACCCACCACGCATTGTCATATGTTTTATCAACTGCAGCATCTGCCATATTCTTATCAAAGCCGTCGTAAAAACCTATAACATCTGTTCCGTCATGAGCGCACTTATTTGCGAAGTCGTTTTCACTGCGCATAAAATACTTGTACGAGCAAAAGCCGTAGTCCATATCAGCGCCTTCCGTGTCATCCCATGTGCAGTCTACTTCATACCAGTTTCCGTCCACCTGCACCAGATTCCAGGCATGGTTCATCTCTTCGCTGGAAAGACGAACCGTTGGGATGCCCAGTTCGTTGGCAATACAGGCGAACGCTTTTGTGTAGCCATCGCAGACCGCCACACGATTCATAAACACGCCGTAGGCCGTATAAATCGGACTGTCGGAATCACTTTCCCCGTCGTAAACCTGCATGTCATACTGGGTCGCGGCCACAATCTCATTGTGGAGCAGCATGACCTTTTCCAAGTCAGTTTTCCCCTGCTCTACACGAGCCTTGATGCGCCCGACAAGTTCGTCCATCTTGGCGCAGTCCTCTTCGGGGTAGTACGACAAGATCAGGCTTGCGACCGTGTTTTCGCCTTTATAAAAGGAATACTGTATTCCATTTTTGACCTTGTAGCCACCGGCCAGCGTGCCCGGCTCACCGGCGAATGCCCTGATCTGGTCGAATGTAATCCCCAGATCGTGAATGTCTACCATTTCCTGTCTCGCTGCGATGGCTTTTGTCACGCGGTCGCACAGTTCGGTGTAATTGGTATCCGCCTCGGCGTAGGTCGCCGCCACGCTGACGCCGCCTTGGTCGGCCAACTTGCTGCGGGCTTTCAACTCCTGTTCAAAGCCTTCCCGTCCGCCGGGGAGGGTCACATACTCCAGTTCAGGTGTTTCCTCGTCCTGCGCCGGGGCCATCCCGGCTACAGAGACCGCTGAAGCGGTCTCCGGGGTCGCCTGCTCGGCATAGGCCGTGAACATGCTGCCTGCCAGCGCCGCCGCCAGCAGGATGCTCAGGCTTTTTGCTGCTTTTTTCATCGTCCTTTCAGCACCTCACTTCTTCTTTTTGTACCACACAGCGCCCGCAGCCGCAATAGCGATTGCCGCCGCCACAATCAGCGCCACCGGCAGGGCCGCGTTACTCTGCTGCTGCACGGTGTCGGCAGCAGGCTGAGCCTCGATGGCCGGTGTGGTGGCTGGCTGCGCGTTCAACACATTCTCGGTCACATCCACTGTGTTGTCCTCGACCTGGTCGTTGCGCACGATCTGCACCTTGTTGCCGTTCGCGTCGGTGATAATTTCCGGCGTCGCGGTGGGAGTCGAACTGTTGTCGGATGTGTCACCGTTCTGCCTGGCCTGTTGCTCTTGCAGGCGCTCCGCTATCGTAGTGCTCTCGCTGGCTGCATTGCTGCTCGCCTCGACCATGGTCTGTTTCTTGCCGTCGGTGGAGACACTGGGCACGGTGGTGGGCACCGGCACAGCCTCACCTGTCACGGTCACATCGCCAATCGTCAGGTCGATGCCCTGGGTCTCCACCTTGCCCTCCGCTGTCACTAAGCTGGCGTCGGACTCGATACAGACCAGTGGTCTGCTTGTACCTGGCGTGGCTGCGGTCAGTTTGATCTTCGCCACCTCACTGCCCGACTCCACGGGGCTGCCGCCCGCATCATTGTCCAGATAGAGCACATTCAGCGTCGAGTCGGTGTAACTGTAGGAAAGTTCATTGCTCACGATGTCGCTGCCGCTGTCCACATCATAGACCGCGTAACCCTCCGGCAGGGAAAATTGCAGCGACAGCGCCGCTGTGGGCGTGGCAGCAGAATCGCACCGTAGCGACAATTCCACAATGTTTCCGGCTGTCACCTGCGCGTTATCTGCCGTCAGGCTATACTGCGCCACCTCGGCCGCGCTGGCGGCAAAACCCAGACAAAGTGCGCACAGGGTGGCCGCAGCAGCGGAGATGAATTGTTTTCTCATACGAATCAGGTTCCTTCCTAAAAGGGCCGGTATGGCACTAACCATACCGGCCTTTTGTTTCAGCCCGTGGGGGCTGGCTGCGTAATTAGTCCAGCATCGTGTTCGTCATGCTCAACAGGTAGCGACGCAGCAAGACCAAGTCATTCGTGTCGACTCTGCTGCCGTTGGTGCTGGGGGTAGCTGCTTTCAACTGAACCTGGGTCAGCTGGCCGATCTGCAGGATTGCCTGGCGCATCATCGTCAGATCCTTGGTATCAACGCTGCCATCGCCGTTCAGATCACCCGCTACTGCCACGGTCACGCCGCCGGTCTTGCCGTCAGCGCCCAGGCCGATGGTATAGCCCGTGCCCAAAGGCGCGTCTGCATCGATCTTGTTGCCGTTGGCATCCAGCACGGTCATGCTGCCGCCGCTCAGGTACTGAGCCAGCTTGTTCAGCGTAACGCCGGGTTCCATGTGGCTCAAGAGGCGCAGGACTGCACCGTCCGGTTGCGTCAGTTCATCCAGCGTCAGCGGTGCACCCGCGTTCAGCAGAATCTTCGTTAAGCCGCTAATAGCCTCGTTCAAATCCTCCGGCGTCAGCAGGTAGCTGGAGCAGTGGTCAATCGATGTGACCGCGAAGTACACACCGTCCACGACCTCAACGCTCAGCGTCTTGGGATTGCCGCTTGCATCGCGCATGACTTCCAGCTTGCCGGTACCCTCGTTCACATAATAAATCTTGAAGCCGTCCAGCGAGTTGTTGTGCTTGCTGTAGTAATCCAACAAGCTCTCATTCATGCGAATCTTGACTGTTGCCTCACCAGGCAGGTCACCACTGTGGGAGAAGCACATAGCCTGATAAGCGATACTGTTCAGTGTTGTGCCGTCCTCCTTACTCTTACTGACGACATTGCTGACGATGTCCTGTTCAAAGTCAGTGAAGGTGAACGCCACGCCCAGGTTCACGCTGGAACCGTCGTAGTCATCCTTCAGCTTATCCTTCTCAAAGTCCCAAATAACATCGGTCTCGTTGCTGGTGCTCTTGACGGTGACCTCCATGCTTTCGGCTTTCTGGGTATCCTTGGCCAGTTCTTCAAATCGGCTGCCGCTCAACGTCAGCGAGCTGTCGATGCCGCCGGGATTCGACGAACCCTGTGCAGCGGCCAGTTCCAGCTTCGCCTTCGTCTTGGTCGGGTCTTCGTCGTTCGCTTTTGCCAGATCGTCAAGCGTCTTGTCGGTGTTGATGGCATCCATCGCTTCCGTCTCGTAGAACGGGACATACACCACCTTGCCCTCAAACATATTGCTGGTCGGCTTGGCGGCGGCATAGCTGTCGTCTGCACCGGTGGCAAAATAGTTGTAGGTCATGTTGAGGGTGTTGTCGTTGCTGCTCTGGTTGACGACTGCTTTCTGGCTGCCCTGCAGGAAGAACATGTTGTGGTTCATTCCGCCGCGGTTGATTGTAGCGTCGTAGATCTTGGAGTAGCTGCCGTAGATCGTACTGGTAGGCTTAAAAATCACGCCTGTCTTATTGTTGCGGAACGTATTGTAGGTAATGTAGGTGTAAGATTCGCCGCCGACAAAGCTGACCGCCGTGTTGTTGCCTTCAAAAGTGTTGCCTGCAACACTGCAGTTCGAACTGTTGTACACGTCTTTCTGCAGTTCTACAGCCGTATCATAACCGGTAAAGATGTTGCCGCTCACGTACAGTGCATCGGTCACAGCCGTACCGCTGCCGGTCTTGGGGCTGACGAAGTTGATTGCCTGCACTTCCTCGTGCTCCGCTGTTGCGGTGATCGTGCCTTTCAGCGTCGGGCGGTTCTGGTAGCTGCCCAACAGGCGCAGACCGGGCACATCCATCGTAAAGTCGCCGTTGTACTCGCCCTCTGCCATGTTGATCTGGGTGCGCGGTGCCAGCGTTGCGCTGGTCAGCACACGCTGCAGTTCATTGGTGTTATGAACCGTCACAACTTCCGTAACGGCATTCTCGCAGACGCGCAGTTCAAACTGCGCGGTGTACGTCTCGCCGGTCGTAGCAGTCATCGTCGCCGTGAACGTATAGTTCCCCAGCTTCGCCAGATCCAGCTGGTACTCAAAGAAGTACGTGCCGTTCTCTCTGCCCTGACGGGTGACCATCGCATTGGTGTTGTCGCTGGAAGTCACAGTCAGGGTATCAACGGTATCAAGGGTGTCGTAGTACTTGGTCGCACCGTTCGCGTAAGTCGTAAAGAACACATAGAGCTTTTTGACGACCGGATCGGTGCTGTTGCTGCTCTGCGTCCAGGTCGTACCGTTAAACTCATGGTAATCCTGGCTTTCGCCCTTTTCGCCAAACACCATCCGCATGCCGTTGGGCAGATACTGATACGGCGAGCTACTGGTCCAGTTCAGCTGGACATAAGCCGAGGACTGGCTGCCGTCCACACGGGTAATGACAGCCGTGACATAAGAATTGTCATAAGGAAGTGCTTGTTTTGCCGTGACCGTAACGATCGTCGGGTCGTTTGCATCCTGCACCATGGTCAGGGAATTGGGAACGCTGGACTTGAACTCCACAGACTTCAGCGTGCCCGCATCCTCGTCCACTTTCAGGCGGACCGTCGGCTTCGACGCACTCACGGAGATTGCTTTCACAGCTCTCATCGTGTCCGCATTCACAAACGTCGAGCGGCTGCCCGCAGCCACATTCGTGCCGAAGTACAGATTGCCGTTGTAGGAGCTGTCACGACCGTTCTTGGAGATCGTCATGATAAACTGCATGTACTTGTTGGACTCGCCGTTGCGGGTCGCATAGCTCTTGAGCGGGGTAAAGGTAATGCTACCGTCTGCCGCATCAAAGCTGAGGTCATAGTACTCGTTGTCGCTGATCCAAGCATCTTTCAGGGTGTAACCGGCCTCTTTCAGCGTGCGCTTGCCGATATGCGGGTAGACCTTGTAGCTCTTGCCAACAGTCCAGACACCGTTGCTCAGCAGCAGATTGCTGGTGTCAGCCGCTTTGGTCGCACCCTCCAGCCAGAAAGAGATGTTCGTAAAGGCAAGTTCGTTTTCGTGGTAGACATGGATCGTAACTTCGGTCGTTGCTTCGCTGCCGTCAGCCAGTGTGGCCTTCAGGCGCATCTTCTCACTGTTGCTGGTGGTGTCTTTCCATTGGATCGTGTAGACCGTGCCCTCAGTCGTCTCTTCCGAGGTAACGGACTCTGCCAGCGTAAGATTGCCGACAATCTCAAACTTCTTGACCCGTTCGGGATCATTGGCGCGCAGGGTCATGGTATCACCGCCGATGACGGAGTAGGACCCGTTATTGTCCAGTGTCCAGGTATTATAATACTCGGACTCCAGCGTGTACTGGATGTCTTTTCCGTTGCCCTTGCTGTTGACGGTGAAGGAACTGTTACCGCTGCTGGTGTTCAACGCATAGGCACCATCGTTCAGCGTGCCGTACAGGCTGTAATTGTAGTGACCGGCCTCAATGTCGGAATCCGCCTTGAGCGTAATGCCGCCCCAAGCGTTGTTTTCCGCATGGATCTTGTCGCTCGATTCCATAACAGAACCGTTACCACGGGTAAACAATACCTTTACGCCGTCGTCGATCTTGCTGTAGCCGCTCACAAACGCTTTGACCTCGTCACCGGCGTTCAGACTCTGATTCCACGACTTATTGCTGCCGTCCGGGTACACAAATGTCAGATAACCATACACATTGACAAAGCTAATGGAATAAATTCTGTTTTGTGCACCCTCACGGACATCCGTTCTCATGTAGTACTGATAGGTCGTGCCGTCCTCTTTCAGCAGCGGCAGAGGCTGTTTCCAAGTCAATGTCAGCACGCCGGTGATCTGGTTGTAGTCCGTCGTGACGTAATCGCTGATGTCGCCTTTGAAGTCCGTGCTGTACGGCGTAAAGCCAAGCAGGTCACTGCCCATAAGCTGGGCCAAACTCTGGTTATTGTCCCCTGCCCGCAACCGATACTGCGCCACTGTGCCGGCCTTTCCGTTGGGGATAGTGCTGATTCGTTCCCCGGTGACAATGTCCATCACTTTGACATCATACTGCTTCGTATTGCCGTCATCGGACGAACTCGAGTAGTACAGGCTCCGCGCATACTCGGTCACATACTTGTCGTCCTTGTAGGTGATCTGCAGGTTGGCGGATGTCGGTTCTTTCTTGATAGTCACCGTCAGCCAGCCGTCTTTGATCGTTGCGTCAAAATACTCGCTCTGGCTGATAGGCACCGTCTTATTGTCCGCATAGACCGAGAGAATGAAGTTCTCGTCTTTCAGCGTACCCTTAGGCAGATACACACCGTCCGTATAGCAGCCGCTGAGGTAGAACTTGTTGTTCGTCTTGGTCAGGCCATACGAGTTGGAGAACATATCCAGACGGATCTTAGCACGGCCCACAGGCATACTCAGGGTAAAGCCCAGCGTATTGCTCAGCATACCGGATGCAGAAAGATCCATTGTGTTATCGGCGCCGATGTCCTTTTCAACCTTGTAGGTCAGCTCACTCTTGGCCATATCCAGCGTCACGGACACGCCCTCGGGGCCATAGCAGGTAGCCGTAGTTGTGCCGACGTTGGCAGTTCACGGCTATCGTCACCGGAAACATACTGATAGGTGTATGTGCCGGCCTTGGTGGGCAGCGTGCGCACAGCCGTGCCATTCTCCAACAGCGTCAGCGCTACGCTGTCCATTGTAAACTGAGCATCCGAGTTGTACTCGTCACTCAATCTATCGAAATCTTCACCGATGACCTGCAGACCGTAATGATAGCAGTTTTCCATCGTATGGTCGCTGCCGTCATCGTAGAACTTCGGGACTTCCTTGACTGTGATCGTGGTCACGCCGTCTTTCAGAGAAAAGTCAAAATACTTTGCGGCTTCCTCGTCAGACATAAACTTCGTCGTACCAGCACCCCAGCCATGGTTGCCCTGAATGTACACGACCTGAAGCTTATACTTGGTATAGCCCAAGCTGCGTAGGGACGTGTTCTGGCCGCCGTACCAAGTGAACGGCTCCACGGTGTAGCTCGCACCTTTTCTCAGAATCAGACTCGGGGAGTAGCCCTGCTCCGTGTACAAGCTAACGTTGACAGAGGGTTCACCCACGCTGAACTGCACACCATACCGATAAAGCGAGTTGCGCATCTCAACAGTGACGCTAACAGAGGTGTTGCCGTTCTTAAGCGTAATGTCTTTCAGGGTGGTCAGCTGCAGAACACCGTCCTCGGGCATCTCTGCCTTGATATAATCCGCGATTGTCTCGCCGTCGCCCAGCTGGATCAAATACTGATACTCCGAGAAGCTGGCCGTCCAGTTCTGGTCTGCGGAAACAGGAATATACTTGCTTGTGGCATTATCATACGTCGTCACCGTGAAAGTCTGCGTGGAACCAGCCGTAAGGCCCAGTTCACCCAGACCTTTCTGGGACTTCGTGTTTACGCTCAGATATTCGCGGGACGGGGTCATGTTTGCGGTCAGATCCCATTCCTTGCAGGGGAAAGTGACTGTGATCTGAGCGCTGTCAAGGTTTGCATCCTCCGGCAGTGCCTCCTGATCCACTTTAACGTTGACCGTATCGGTATCCGGCTTATACACAGCCGTCATATCCACATACGCAGCCGTACCGTCGGTCGTCCAGTATTTCAGGCGTGCCGTGGGGCCTTTTTCGGTATCCGGCGTACCAAATTTGGACCAACCGGAATCCTGCGTATCATAGGAACATGCCGTCACATCGCAGCCCGCATCACTGGTCAGCACAGGCCAAGTCATGCTACTGGATACCGTGCTCAGATAGATGCGCGGCGTGCCAATATTGACAGTAATCTCGAATCGCGTCCAATCGGATTCTGCTTTAAATCGTATCGAGTTATAGCTTCCGGACACCGTAAAGTCTTTCAGCACCGTGAAGCGGACCTTGCCGTCTGCCGTGAATTCCGGCTTGATGTACTCCATCACATCCGCATCATCAAAGCTGAACGAACCGCTGGTATAGTTGCAGGACCACGCCCAGCTGCTGTCGTTCGGAATCGGCATCCAGCTGCCATTGTCACCGCTTCCAACGTAATACTTGACATCGACCGTCGTGGCTGCGCCTGCTCTTGTTCCCAGTGTCGAGGGGGACCAGTTGCTGATCTGTGTGTTCAGGTCTTTTTTGCTTACAGTAGTATAGGCGCTGCAAATCCCGCCGTCCGTATATTTTGCATACAGATACAGGGTCCACACTTGCGAATCAATGGTTTCCGGCGTTTGGGTCAATCTGACCGTTACAGCATCATTTTCCTTATCATAGGTTGCCGCAACAATGTCTGACATATCCTTTTCCGGTTTTTCCGAATAATTGTTCACTACCAAATCAGCCCGGACGCTTTCCACTTCGCCGTAATACGACCAGTTATTCCCATTGGTAAACTTGATTTGGCATCCGTTCTCGCTCAGCAGGCCTGCCCAGTCTGCAGATGTCACATACGAGTATGCTGTATACAGTCCGGGGACATAGACTAAGCCCTGACGCGAATAGTGGTAAGCACCCTTAGCATCATGCGCGATGGTGCACAGGCCACCGTTTTGTTGGAAAGCTCCTGTTTTATAATCGAACGTGCCATACTTGATACCTGACGGGAAGCGGATCACTATATTACCGTTTTCGTCCGGCTGGCTGACAACTTCAACACCACCGATACCGGTAACATAATCCAGCGTATACTCCCTCTCATATTCGTCCGGGGACAAACTGACCGTGTAGTCTGTATCGTACTGGACAATATCACCGTTTGCATATATGCTATCTGGGTTTGCACCAAAAGAATTATATGCATAGTTCGACGAGATCATATACGGGGGAGTATCTGCGTCTGTTGCAGGCGTTTCACTCACCACAATAGGAACCGTCGTGCTGTCGTAGGTCCCATCGTCATTACGCCAGGTGTCCGTATACGTGATGGACTCCATATTGCTGGTCGTTTTAATAAACACCCAGAAATCGCCATCAATCGGAACGACAGCTGCCTTAGCGGAGTATCCATCGGTAGTATTTACCGTGGCATAGTCGGCTGCTTCTTTCACGCCGCTCTTACCCACTTTTACGGGCAGCTTGCCATAGTAGTAGCTTTCGCGCTCTGCTTTATACAGGATCAGCGTCGTCTCCGGGTCGGGCTGCTCGGGGGTGTCAGTCTGGGTAGGGGTGGCTGCTTCGTCCAGTTCCTCAGCCGGAACTTCGATTTTGACCAGCTCTTCTTCTGCCGGGACTTCTGTCGGCTCCGGGGAAAGTGTAGGCGTGGCCGTTGGCTCCGGCGTGGCAGTCGGTGCCGGGATCGTGGTCGGCGTAGCCGTGGGTTCCACCGTCGTGGTCGGTTCCTCCGTGGGGGCCGGGGTCTCCTCGGCAGGTGTCGGGGTTTCTTCAGCCGGCGCAGGGGTTGCCTCCTGCGCTGGCGTCTCTACAGGTGCAGTTTCCGCAGGGGTATCCCCTGCGGGCTGTTCCTGCACAGTGGCCGTGGGCTCGGTTATGGGCAGGGTGTCGCCGGCGTAAGCCACCGGTGCCATCATGCTTGCAACCATTGCCGCAGCCAAAATCATGGACAGCAATCGTTTCATTCCAAATTTCCTCCTTATATTTACAGGCTCTTACGCCTGCTGCGCACAAAATAGCATAAGGGAGGGCAAAGCATCTTTTTGCAGATACATTTGCCCTCCCTTACATTAATGTTTCAGATATAAAGGATCAAATTACCGTGGATTAGTCGTTTCGCCTTTTCTTGAACAGCACCGCGATCAGACCGCCCAAGGATGCCACCGCCAGCGTGATAAGCGTCGTCAGCGGGAACGCATCGGATGTCTGCGGGATGGTGGCAGCCGCCGCTGCGGGTTTTGCTGTCTTGTTGGCCGTGCTCGTCGTAGTGGTTTTATTATTGGTGCTCGCTGTGCTGCTATTGCTGCTGCTGTTGTTGTTATTGTTGTTATTGCTGCTGCCGCTGTTATTGCTGTCGGCAGGCTTATTCAGTTCCGCCAGGGTTGCAACGGCCTTTGTATAGGTTGCATAGTTGCTGCCCAGCGCAGTCTGCAAGGCGGAATCGGTCATCTTGTAAGGTGCCGCTTTCAGTTCATTCACGATTGCCGTGATGGCAGCAACATCCTGCTCCTGTGCCTTGGTAATGGTCGCAGGCAGTGCCTTGATCTTAGCGTTGGCCTGCTTGATCTTCTCCTCGGCAGCCGCAGCCTGAATCTTGTCCGTCTCGTAGTTGGTGAACTCAGCCTTGGTCTGTTCCTCGGTCATGCCGTATTTTTTAGCCGCAGCGTCCATATCCTTACGCAGGGCGTCATATTTGGCAATGTCATACGGATATGTCCAGCTGTCCAGCTCTGTCTGCATCTTTCTGTTCAGGCCCGTCAATTCGCTGTTCATAGCCTTAACAGCAGCCGCATATCTGGTGTAGCGCTTCCAGCCGTTTACTCCCACCGTGGTTTCGTCCACCGCTACGCCGCGATCCTGCAAAGCCTCGATGTCTGCAGACAGCTTTTCTTCCGCAGCCTTATCATCGTACCGGACATCCTTATCGTCCTTCAAGCTCTCCAATGTAGCTTTCATGTCCGTCTGGGCCTTTTCCAAATCAGTAATGCCCTTCTGTGCGTCGGCCAGCTTCTGCTTTTCAGCTGCATTGAAGCTGTCTCCCTTAGTTTCCAGAGCCGCGATTTCCTTGTTCAGAGCCTCGATGTCGGCCTTCTCGGTCAGTTTGACAGTATCTGCACCGGGCAGAGCAGCAACCGCCTTGTGGGCTTTGCCGCTGCGGGTCTGCAGGGCAGCCAGCGCTTCTTCGGCGGCGGTCAGGCGGTTCATCTCGGCTGCGTCGAACGTAGCCTTGTCCTCTTCCACCATCTTGTTCACGCGCTCGCGCAGGTTTTCGATGTCGGCCTTATCACCCAGCGTGACATCTCCCGCATTCACCATCAGGCCAATGTCTTCCACCAGATTGGCGAACTTCACGGTCAGAGTTTCAAGATCCCCGTTGGCTTTTTTCAGCTTTGCCAGCGTTGCATCGTCCAGTGCCTGATGCTGGTCGTCGCCGTAGGTGTCCTGCACGTTCTGCGCAGCAGACTTAGCTGCGTAGATCTGGTTGATCACGCTCTGCTCCAGCGTGATTCCGTCGGGCAGGGCCTCGATCTGTGCCTTCACATCCGCGATGGCCTTTTCGGTCGCAGCCTTGGCATCAACGGCCTTCTGGTAGTCAGCGTAGTTCGTGATCTTCGCCTGCGGGACTTCCTCGTCCTTGAGCAGAGCGTTCACGCGGGTAGTGACAGCATCGATCTCCTCGATTTCTGCCAGCGTTGCATCCTTCGTGGGCAGCGTGCCGATGGCGGTGATGACATTGGTGATTTCGGTCTCGGTAGCATCCAGCTTCTTCTCGCCGGCAACCAGCTTCGCCAGATCACTCTCGGCCAGCACATTGCCGTAGTCGTTCACCAGCTTGTCCGCTTTCTGACGCAACTCGCGGGTAGCATCAACGCTCTTGCCGTAGTTGATATAGGTAAACTCTTTCAGTTCCTTCTTGACGGCGTCGATTTCCTCAGTCGCCTGGCCCAGAGCCGCCTTGGCCTTGGTGTACTTATTGTAGTTGGTAACATACTTCGCGTTGTCAACGCCCAAGTCGGTCAATTCGTCCAGTGCAGAGTCAATATTAGAAATCAGCTTGATGTTCGCGTCGGTCACTTCCACCTTGTCGGGCAAGGTGTCGATGAGGGCGATTGCGGCAACAATCTTCTTCTCGGTGCTCTCAACTGCCGTCTCGGCGTCGGTCAGATTCTTGATGGCATTGCCAGTCAGTACATCACCGTACTGCTTGTTCAGGTCGTCGACTTTCTTGCGCAGTGCAGCAACAGCATCCTTATCGCCGTAGCCGGTGTACTTAAAAGTGGCAGCTTCGTCAGCGGCAGCCTTCACGGCATTGCTGGCGTTGTTGACAGTCTTCTCAAAGTCAGCGAACTTTTTGTAGTTGCTGATCTCGTTCTCAATGACAACGCCCTTATCGGCCAGCGCGTCCACAACGGTGTGCAGGTCTTTCAGTGCGCTTTCTGCCTCGCTCAGGGGGTTGAGCG
>ENA-ORTV01003445-ORTV01003445.1-human-gut-metagenome-genome-assembly--contig:-NODE-3445-length-13230-cov-4.622315_pt1 | contig 13230 bp, 9 predicted proteins | sample MGYA00241915_ERZ509194 | MGnify/ENA primary metagenome ERZ509194 (study PRJEB26280, sample SAMEA2338810) | human gut metagenome | biome: human gut; feature: human-associated habitat; material: faeces... | reverse complement strand
ACAAAAGAAAGAACCTCTTCACATTTCCTGTTTCACACTTGTTTCCCATTCCTTATTACTTGTTACATTTATTTGCCGGCAAAAGTAGAAGAGACGTATTGCAAGAAGATGTAAACAGAATTACATTGTAAAAACGATTATTACAATCCGTTGACAACAAAAAGAAAGCAACCATTTGACAAAGCGACCACCCATAGCAGATTTTACGAGAAAAAAGGCTGCTAAGAAACTATTTATAGTATCTTTGGAAACAATTAAATAAACAATATACGATGAACTAGGTCATGCGCAAACTCCCAATCGGAATACAAACCAGCCTCCACAGGTTCGGCAAAAGAAGCCTCATCCCCTACCAAAGTGACAGACGTGACATCGTCAAAGTCTGCATGGAATTTGCCGAAGAACAGAATATCACAAGATGGCTATGTGAATAACAAAACTATCACAACGACCGCAGAATGGACATACACACTTTATACATCATCGCTTATGCCACCAGCACCACTTCCAGCCTGGGCAGTTGCGCCATCCTGCTGTTCTTGAACTACGGCAATATCGAGACAAACCCTGTTTACCTGAAGGCACGGCGGATCCTCGCATTTGCGACCTTCCTCGTGGCCATCGGTCTCCTCATCTCGCTTACCACCAGAAAATGGCAACCCGTCGGATGGGACATCGCCTCGTTTCCCGTCACCCTGATCGCCTCCTCGCAAACCCTGCTGTTCACATTCTCACTGATCCTGCTGTTCAACGAACAGTATGCCACCCGGCAGCGGATCCTGCTGCACGCAACTCCTTCCCTCCTCTTCACCCTGGCCTACGCCGGAGCATGCCTGATCTGGAAAGACCACCCCGTCTATGCTTACTCGGAATGGAAGTCACTGGTCACGAATCCACCTTCCCTGATCCGCACGCTCTATCTGCTTGCCTACATCATCCAGTCAGGCATCTATGCAAAACTATTCCTGCACGAACGACATACTTACCTCTCCCTCTTGGGAGGAGTGAAGACAGAAGACAGGTGGCTCAAACTCGGACAGGTGACAAGCGCGTTCTTCCTTGCCTCAGGCATCGGCCTTTGTACGCTGAGCCTCGCCTTGAATCCTTACCTGCCTCACGAAATCACCGTGACCTTCCTATTCACCGTTTTCTATTTCGCCTTCGGAATCTTCTACGCAAACTTCAGTTCCACCTATCGGGATGTCCGAACCCGCATCCGTGAACAGAACTCAGCCTTTTCTCCTCCCGCCGGAGCGGACATGGAAGAATTGATCTGCTACCTCCAACCGGATGACGACAACAACCGTCTCTTCAAGGACATAGAAGCCTATTTTCAGAAAGAGCAGCCCTATCTGGACCCTGACTTCAGGATATCCGACCTGCCCAGGACCATCGGTGCAAACCCACACAAGCTCTCGACCGCTGTCGGCCGTGCCACCGGGCTGACGGTCCAAGACTACGTACTCCGCCTCCGCATCGGCCACTCCGCAGACCTGCTGCTACTGCCCGAAAACGCCGAGCGCACGATCGAAGACATCGCTTTCTCGTCCGGTTTCCAGTCTACAAGCACCTACAACCGGAATTTCCTGAAACTGATGAAAACAACCCCTTCCCGGTTCCGGAGCCGCACATGACAGGAATACCCCCGCCCTCCCGAGAGGAACACCCCTGTCCGCCCGACGGACAAAACTACATCATACTCATCATTGCTGATTTCGGGCACAACTTTACGGATTTTGGGCATCCTTTCTGTCCTTCTCTCCCCATCTTTGCCTCCAAACGGTTAACGCCCGGCCAACCACCGGGCACTTAAACATTGGAATCATGACCAACGAAGAAGAACAGATCACTCTCAACATCGATCTCTACGACAACATCATGACAGAGAAGGAAGGCGACTACACCGGCCGCCCTCGTATCACCGGCACTCTGTACAACAAACAGATAGCCGCCCGTATCGTGAAAGCAGGTACGGAGTACAAACAGGAAAGCATCGAGTATATCCTCGATCGTGCCGACAAAGCGAAAGTAGAAGCCATCGCCGAAGGTAAGAGCGTAATAGACGGCGTCGGGCAATACCTCGTCACCGCACGCGGCTCGTTTATCGGTGAAAACGCGCAGTTCGATCCTGTCAAACATTCCTTAGGCGTTTCCTACACGCCCGGTCAGCTTCTGCGCAGCCAGCTGAAAAAAACCAAAGTCGTCTGCAATGGCACAGCCAAAACAGGTCCGGTCATCAATTCCATCACCGACAGCACGACCGGCAGCGTCAACGAGATCATCACCTCGGCAGGCCCCGCCGTGATCAGTTGCAGCAATGCCAAAGTGATAGGCGACGACCCGTCTGTCGGCGTCTTCCTGACCAAGGACGAAGAGGGTGCAGCTCCGATGAAATGCCCGGTCATCATCCGCAACGCCCCATCCGAACTCACCGTCATGCTCCCCGCCATCGAAACAAAGGTTCTGTACACGCTGAGCGTGACAACACAATACAGCAGCAGCAACAAGATGCTGAAAAACCCGCGCACCTACCGCTTCCCCATCCTCTTGAGCGACGGGAAAAGCAATGACGAGGAACGCCCCGGCGAACTCTGACAACGATGGAGACGTTTCCTTCGAGCCAAGGGAGAGGCTCCCTCGCCTCGAAGGAAACATCTCCACTACCTCCAAGTGAATCTCTCCCTTGCATCCAAAGGAGGCATTCATCAAATTGGATGCTTTTTTCATAACACCTAAATAACTACATACACATGAATAGAGATTTAAATATTAAAAGTACAATACGCCAGATTCTTGGCGTATTGATTAGTATCATGATACTAATGCCATTTACGGTATCCTCTCAAACCGTCACAACCACCATTGACTGCGCAAACGCTACAACAGACATAAACGGCAACGGATATCGTTGGGACCTCAGCAACAAGATACTGGCTCTTGACGGAATAGACCTAAGGACAAGTCAGATGATGGGCATAGAGCTTCCTCCCAATTCAACAATCACGCTACAAGGAGACAATTACATCGAAGGAGCAAGCAGGGCCATCCTCTTCAATATCGGTTCCACAGAGCAAGACCCAGGCGGAACCCTGACTATAAAGGGAGACGGGGCCTTAACCCTGAACAGCACGAACACCCCCAGCGCCATTTTTAACGCAGGTACGAGCACGATCAAGAACAAAGCCATACTTGTGATAGAAAGCTCGACCGTCATCACAAACGGCCTGTCGGTAGGAGGCAATGCCAAAGACGAAAACGGAGAGTGGGGAAAAACGGGTGAAACAATCCTCAGGAACAATGCATGGTTGGATATCACTTGGGAAAAAACGACCAATCCTTCCGGTTTACCTCTCTACAACCACAACATAAAGGTGGAAAATTCCGTTCTGTTCTACAACTACCGGAACACCGGGACATTAGGATATTATGGTGAAGTATACGGAGACGTGACGCTGTCAGGAGACTGCACCATCAAGAACGGACAGACGCTTTTCATCCCGACAGGCTGCTCGCTCACCGTAAACGGAACACTGGATAATCAAGGAACCATTTATAGCAAAGGTGCACTGACCGCAAACCAGATAACAGGAAACACGGTGACCAAAGACAAGGTTGACCTCAACGGGACAAGTTACAAAACATGGGCGGAGGCAACAGCTGCACTCGCAGGTTCCGAAGAACCGGTCAATATCATCACTCTGTTAGACGACGAAACAGCTACAAGCACACCACCAAAACCCTGTATCATAACAGGCGACGGAAAAACGTTGACATATGCCGGCGACCTCGAACTGCAAGCCGCCCTTACCTTCAAAAGCATCAAACTGAACATGAGCACCATTTATGCCAACGGCCACGATTTGACATTCGACGAGTCTGTCGATTGCCGCCCGTCGACATACACCAACAACGGCACCCCCCTGGCCGGCATACGTAACATCTGGGGAGGAACTAAAGACAACAATACGATCGACAAAACCAATATCGTAATCAAAAGCGGACAATTCGGCTGGATCTACGGCGGCGGCAATGCCGGTAACATCACAGGGACAACCAAGGTGACCATATCGGGCGGAACCGTGAACAACTCTGTTTTCGGTGGAAGCCATGCCGCAGGAAGCACAGTCGGCAATACCGAGTTGAACATTACCGGAGGAACTCTAAACCATATCTACGGAGGCGGCTGGAACGGGGACGTCACCGGTACAGCCACGACGAATATCTCTGGCGATAACACGGTTGTCAGCGGCTTTATCATCGGCAACACGGAAGGAACCGGCACGGCAGGCAACACGGATGTGACACTTGACACATCCGCAGATAATCCCATCCAGGAAGTACACGGAGCTGGTATTAACTACAATAATACAGTACACGGGAAAGTTTCGGGAAATGTCAATCTCACCGTTCTGGACGGCAGAATCACCGGGAGCCTGATCGGTTGCTCCTCAGCTGTCGAGGGGAAGATCAACATAAACGTGAAAGGAGGAGAGGTCAAAAGAATAAGTGGCATCGACTATTCCTTGTCTGCAGATTCACCAACTCCCACTTACAGCGGAATAATCCAGATCACCATAGAAAAAGGCCATACCACCATCGGACAAATAGACAGCAACAATAACCACAAAACACATGTAACCTACAGAAACTGCGGAACAGCCGACACTCCCTATCTGATTTCCGAACTGCGCTCCATCGATAAAGTCATCCTGGAAAACTCTTTTATCAAAGAAAAGGACCAGACATCGGCATTCAGGCTCGACATGGGGAACGGAGAGACTATGGAAATAGAAGGGACCGGACTGACCGGAGATTTCCATCTGGTCAATTTGAACGGAAAAGCATCGGATAACCAGTCGATTATCACGGCTTCCGAACTGTCGGGTACATACAGTTTCACCCATAAGGCCGACAATAAGATGCTCTATAAAGCCGGTTTCAACTACCGCTATCCGGGTGACGCCACATTGTGTGCCATCACCCTTCCGACAACGGTCGAGAACGGCACGCTAGCTCTCAAAGGCACGATCGGAGCCGACCAGGGAGAAACCCTCTTTGAAAACGGTGACCAGGTCCCAGCAGGCACACCGATGACTATAATCGCCACTCCTTCACCAGGATATAGTATCAAAAGCTTCTCTGTAAGACAGGGTAATAACAATGTGACGGTTGATACAGATGGCAGCTTTACTGCTCCCGACGGTGATTTTACAGTCGCTGCCGAGTTTAAGAAGATATATACTCCGCCGGCAGCCACCTACCACACCGTCACTCTCCCCTCCGTGGAAGGTGCGACACTCAGCAAGCAGGCAGGTGACCATACGGTCGAGGAAGGATACAGTTTCACCTTCGCCATCACCTTGGATGAAAACTATAGTGAGTCCATCCCTGTTGTCACCACCGATCGCGGCGAGACGATCATACCGGACACGAATGGCAGATACAAGATCAACAACGTGGCTGAAGACATTGTCGTCTCTATCTCCGGCATCGTGAAGAATCTTCCAACAAGTATCAAAAGTATCGAAACAGACACGAAGATATGGACCGCCGACGGCACGATCTTCATCCACACCTCTTCCCCACAGCAGATACAGGTGGTAAACCTCGCCGGAAGCACTCTCTTCTACCGCAACATTCCGGTAGGCGACACACGGCTCAATGGATTGGCAGCAGGAGTCTACATTGTACGCCTCTCAAGAGAAATGCCACGGAAAATAATCGTACGCTAACCCTGTTTATTATATGCAAACTGAGGGCGATCGCGACCGCCCCCACATAAAAATCCCCCTCTCTGCACACAGCCGGGAGGGGGATTCACGAACAGTTCAAAGACGAGGTGCTGCCGGACAATAAATTGTAAAATATTTGTTACATTTGTGACCTTAAAATTATTGCTCGATTGGGCACAAATAATCTATAGTATGAAGAACATTAAAATCTATCCGAAAGATTGGTTGCAGTTGCACCCTTATAAACAGTCAGATCCGACAGATTCCTATTATACCAATATCGCAAACCGTATTTACGGCATGTTGGAAGAAACACGTCTTGCCTATTCTTTTGAGAAGGACGAGGTCAAACAGATCAGTATACGCATGGCTGCCTATTTCGAAGATGTGATTTCCGGTCTGAATATCTGGCGCTCGTTCATCACGGAACACAAAGCCTTATACGGTAAATTCCTGCCGTTTTATACACCTGACGATCACTATTATGATGACGAAGTCAACTACGAAGATATCCGGTTCTTGCTTTGGCATTACACACAGCAGTATCACGGGTTTCACAAAGGCACATTCGTCAGTCCCGACAATGCGGCAAACGGCGACACAGCCAAGCTGATCTACCAGATGTTCTGTGACGAATGGACAACTGCACCGGAGAACGAACGGCTGCAACAGCTCTTTGCCCCGGAAACCCGCTATGAGGATGTCGACAAATATAACGAGTTGCTTCACTGGTTCCATTACCAATGTTACCTGTTTACCGATTCACACCAGGAACTGACAGATACAGTCAAGGAATATTGGGAACAAACGAAAGAGAAAGACGAGCAGTTCATCATGACCGCCTACGAGGCTCTGGCACATATTTCCAAAAGTGCATTTTTGGCTTACACGGCTCCCAAATGGCTTTCGCTGATCTTTCCGGCAGATCATCCGGATCACAGCTTGTTCGTTGAAGAAGGTGAAAAGTCACAGGCATTCAAAGAACCGGTGTCCGAAGAGAGCAAGAAAATGCTGACCGAGCACTTTGAGAAATTCACGGCAGCGGCAGAAGGCAAAGCACTCCTTTATTTCCAAAACAAGCGTGAATTCCTCGATTTCCTGACGAAGATCGGCATCGAGACGGAAGGAGCGACAGGCGATACCGCCTCCCGGAAATTTGCCGTTTATGCCACTCCGTCAGAAGGTTTGCAAGTCCTAACCGACGGTGTTGAATATATCAAAGACGAAAACAATCCTTTCTACAATCAGAAAAAGGCGGAAAACCAAGGTTTGTCCTTCTTCATGATCCGGAAATGCAGCCCGTATCTGCTGAGAATATTGGAAGAAAAAGGCATGTTAGCCGATGCGCAAGCGAAGAGCCTGGCCGGTGAAGAACGTAGCAAAGCGATCGTTCACGAGAACTGGGAGTTCCTGATGCGGTATTTCCTTCGGGAATATTGATTGTTACTTTTCTCTTAGGAGAAAAGTAACAATCAATATCGATCAGCCGGATACCGGATTCCCAACTGCCTGCGCACCTCATCGATGATCTCCAACGTGATCAGGGAGTGTTCGTGGCTGTTGATTCCAGACTGGCGTTTGCCGGACAGAACCAGATCGATAAACTCCGCCACCTCATAATAATATTCATCCTTGTCCGTCACGACGCTTATATCCTGAGCTTCGGCAGAGGGACCTCTACCGGAAGCGGCCGCCAGACGGGGAGTATATTTTACCTCTCCGATTATATTGATCCGGTCGAGCGTTATGTTTCCCTCTTCTCCCTGTATCTCTGTCGGCAAGGATGAATTGGCTATCTTGGAATAGAGAACGGTCGCATTCATCCCTTCGTATTCGAAATTGACGGCTCCCTGTCCGTCCGCACCGGATGAAAGAACGATTCCTGAAGCATCTATCTTTTTCGGACGTCCGAACAAAACGACCATCGGATAAACAGTATAAATCCCGATATCCATCATCGCCCCGTTCGACAATTCCGGCCTGAATGCGTTCAGCACAACTCCCTCCTTGAACTTATCATAGCGGGAAGAATACTGACAATAGCAGGAAAAATAACGCCGTATCGTTCCCAAGCGTCCTAAGTTTTCCCGCACAGACCGAAAATTCGGGGTAAGGGTCGGTTTCATCGCCTCCATCAGCGTAACGTCATATTTTGCAGAGGCTGCGATCATCTCCCTCACCTCCCACGCATTCGAAGCGAAAGGTTTCTCACAGAGTACATGCTTTCCATGCTTCATGCACAAGATACTCTGCTCTGCATGAAGGAAATTAGGCGATGCGATATACACGGCATCGATCAACGGGCTTTTTGCCATCTCTTCCAAAGAGGTAAAAGTATAAGGTATCTGATGTTTGGCGGCAAAGGCATCCGCCGTCTCCTGCTTGCGGGAATAAACAGCAACCAGTTCAAAACGGTCATCCTGCCGTGCTCCGGCAACCACCCAGTCGGTTATAAAGTTGGTTCCGACCACTCCAAAACGAACTTTTCCGGTATGTTTTTCCATATATTCCATTTCTTGTCAGCGTAATATTAATGTATCTCTCTCTATTGAAAGTTCGGGAACCTTGTCCGTAATACTCAAAGTCAGGCAATAGGGAACGGCATCTTCGAGATGGTTTGCTTTCAGGCGTCCTATATGATCCGTCGTATCCAGATAGGCAAGCAGGTTCGCCTTGTTGCCCGTCCACATATCCCGAGCAATCACGGCAGCATCGCTGCCCGCCTCATACAAACCGGTATTCAGTAGCGCATCCGTCAAAGCTCCTCCAAAAAGCGTATCTTCTATATTCACCTTATCCTGCCAGCCAGAACAGAGCACGACTACATCCCGCTTATGGCGGACACAGTAACCGGCCACCGCCTGCAGATTGATGAAAGCTCCCGTTATGACCCGGAAAGCGGATTTGGCGATCGTGATCGCACGTGTACCGTTGGTCGTGGTGAACACAATATCTTTCCCGGAAACCTTTTCCGCCGTATAATCAAACGGGGAATTTCCGAAATCGGCAAAACCACATCGCTTCACATTCCGTTCCGCTCCGACCAGCCAGCCTTTTGCCTTATATGCCTCAGCCTCTTCAACGGTAGCGACCGGACGGATACTGCGCACTCCGTTACTAAAAGCGGCGGCCATCGTCGTCGTTGCCCGAAACACATCCACGACCACCACGATAGCTTCCGGATTATGATAGACCGGATATAATGCCGGTGAAAAACAAACATCTATTTTCATATCAAACGATTATTATACCTGCAAAAATACGGGAGATTTTAAACATTTCCCCTATCTGCTTGTTCTTTTATTACATTTTTGAATAAACGTTTTAAACTAAGTCGTATGAAAAGAATTGTATCTATGATGGTGATCTTCACCCTTCTGTTGGGTGGCATGACACATGTGCAGGCTCAGACAAGTAAAGCCGCAGAAAAAGCTGAAAAAAAGCAGGAAAGAAAAGAGAAAAAAGAAGAAAGGTTAGCTAAGGACGCCGTTATGGGCGAAGAAGCATTCAACAATGCCATGCAGGCTATCACAAACCGGTCGTTCGTGCTCGAAGCCAACTCCGTACAACCGTTGAACGGACGTGTTTACTATGTAAACTCAAACACTAACTTCGTTTCGTTGAATGACGGACAGGCCATGGTTCAGATCGCATCCAACTCTCCTTACCCCGGTCCTAACGGATTAGGCGGCATCACCGTACAAGGCTCGGCATCCAATGTACAGGTCAAACAAGAAAACAACGGAAACGTGTATCTGTCCATGAGCGTACAAGGTATCTTTATCTCTGCAACCGTAAACCTGGTATTATACAGCGGGACCAATAATGCAATGGTTACCGTAGACCCGAACTTCTCAGGAAACAACCTGACAATGAACGGAACATTGCTTCCTTATTCTGACTCCAATGTTTTCCAGGGAACCACTTACTAATTCATAATAGATATATTAAAACAACCAAGAAGGGCGGCCCGATGATCGGGCCGCCCTCTCTTTTTTATGACAATCCGGTTTACTTATCGAACCGGAACATATTGTACGAATGCTTCCATCGCTTCATAAGATGCAAGGCCTAACTGATGATACAGTTCGGCAGTAGCACGGTTACGGTCTTCGGCACGCTGCCAGAACAAACGTTCGTCGTCTCCAAGGAACGGTGCACTTTCAGCCTGAGACTGGTGTTTCAGGATCGCGTTTCTCTTATGCCGCAATTCTTCGGGAGAGATAGGAACAGCCATTTCCACATGGTCCATTTCCCATTCGGCCCAAGCCCCGCGGTACATCCAGATGCGGCAGTTCTTCAGCCATTCTTCATCCTTCAGCTCGTCGATAGCTGCCAGAACGGCATTCAGACATACACGATGAGTTCCATGTGGATCGGCAAGGTCACCGGCTACAAACATCTCATCAGGTTTCACATCCGTCAGCAACTTCTTCACGATGGCAATATCCGCTTCGCTCAAGTCGTTCTTCTTCACCAGCCCTGTTTCATAGAAAGGCAAGTCGAGGAAGTGGATATGATCGTCACTCTTGATCCCGCTGTAACGGGCACCGGCACGGGCTTCTTCCCGGCGGATCGTACCTTTCATAAAGAGGACATCGCGTTTTTCAGCTTCACCTTCCATCTTTTCATAACGGAGGAAATGGATGATTTCTTCGGCTTTCTTCTTAACCGTTTCGTCTTCCGTATATTTGGCACAAACGTCGCGCAGATATTCGCAATAGCGGATTACCTCTTCATCCCCTACGGCAATATTGCCGGAAGTTTCGTAAGCGACATGTACATCGTGATGCTGTTCACACAAACGATGGAATGTACCGCCCATCGAAATTACATCGTCATCCGGATGCGGACTGAAGATAATCACTTTCTTCGGATACGGAGTTGCACGTTCGGGACGGTTTGAATCGTCGGCATTCGGCTTGCCGCCCGGCCATCCGGTAATCGTGTGCTGGATATCGTTGAATACCCGGATATTCACATTATAGGCCGAACCGTACAGGGCGAGCAGTTCACCCAGGCCGTTTTCGCTATAATCCTTGTTTGTCAGTTTCAAGATCGGTTTGCCTGTCAACTGGCACAACCAAACGATTGCGCGACGGATCAGCTTGTTATCCCACTCACAATTGGTAACCAGCCAAGGATGACTGATACGTGTCAGATCATACGCGGCAGACAGATCGACTACGACTTTCGCATTCGTATGATTCTGGAGGTAAGAAGAGGGAACAGCGTCACTCACTTTGCCTTCCACCGTTTTGGCGATGATCTTCGCCTTATCTTCACCCCACGCCATCAGGATCACATTACGGGCTTTCATCATGGTAGCGATCCCCATCGTGATGACTCCCGCAGGCACATTGTCCAATGACGGGAACGTACGGGAAGCTTCCTTACGGGCAGTTCCTTCCAGCAGAACCAGACGGGTACGCGAACTCAGCGTCGCACCTACACCGTTAAACATAATGTTGCTCGCATGTCCCACGCCTAACAGGATATAATCCAAACCGCCTGCCTTCTGGATGTTTTCTTCGTACATCCGGCAGAAATCGATGATGGCATCTTTCGGCATGCATCCATCGGGAGCATAAACATTCTCAGGGGCAATATCGATATGGTCCAGCAAAGCCTCTTTCAGCTGTGCCACGTTGCCGGCGGAAGGAGAGACAAGCGGGAAGAATTCATATTCAACAAAGACAACCACGTTGCGGAAGCTCAGTTGTTCTTCCTTATGCATACGGATCAATTCTTTATATACGCTCAGCGGAGAACGGCCTCCGGGAATAGCCATCACAAAGTTTTCACCGATTTCCTGTTTCTTGCGAATCTGGTCTGCAATCTCCTTAGCGATGGCAAACGAACCTTCATCGGCCGATTCGTAGATGTTTGTCGGGATCTTTTCCAGACGGGTCAAAACTGAATGCTCAAAAGCATTCTCCGGACGATAATACCGCTGCGGTATTCGCGTCAGGGTAATCTGCGAACTAAGGTCTGTTTTCATGTTTAATTCTCGATTTAGTATATTATATCATAACTTGAATCACAAATATACTAATAAATAAACGAACTTAGCTTTACAGAGCATTTAAAAAATCAATACGGTTATAGGAAATATTGATATTACGGATTTTGGCAGAGATGAATCAAATGTATCATTTAAGAACCAGGTTCGCGGATGACACGGATCGGACGGATCTTAACGGATAAAATAATTTCAATCCGTTTTATCCGCGTCATCCACAAACCTGTTCTTCATTCTTTATCAGTTCTAATCTTCTTAAAACAGCGTATTGGCAGCCGGAACCAAGTTTCCCATCGACCAAACGGCACGGACAGTCAAGTTACGGTCCAGGATGATGATGTCGGCATCTTTTCCGCGCTGCAACGTACCCGTACGGTCGGATACCCCCATCAGGCGTGCCGGAGTTTCGGAAGCCATGCGAACGGCATCGGCCAACGGGATATTGGCTTTTTGAACCATCGTACGGACCAGCACATCCATCGTAGCGATACTTCCGGCAAGCGAAGAATGGTCGGCCAACTTGCAAACACCATCTTCAATGATAATACGTGAGCCTTCGTCCGGTTTCACATCGCTTGCAGCATAAGACAACGCATCGGTTACCAGACACGTGCGTTCCACACCTTTCAGCTTATACACCAAGCGAAGAATCGTAGAAGGCAAATGTTTACCGTCGGCAATTACTTCCACCGTCATATCATCCATCAGGAAAACACTTTCCACCGTTCCTTCGTATTTATATTCACGACGCTTGTGGAAACCGGGCATTGCGTTGTAGAACTGTGCCGCATGGGTAAAACCTGCCGCATAGGCTTCTTTGATATCCTCGAATTCGGCTTCCGTATGCGTAATGGCAGCCAGGATACCTTTCGACCTGAGATAACGGGCGAAATCATGCGCACCCGGCAATTCAGGACTGGCATCCCAACGCTTAATACAGTTCGTACTTTCCAGGATAGACATATATTCTTCCTTATCCGGATTTTTCACATCATAAAGGTTACCGGCCATCTTGGCATTCAGATACGGTCCTTCCACATGAAGTCCCAATACGGGACCGTCCTTTTCCGCCATCAGCTTCTCACAAATGGAGACTGCCTTGCAGATCGATTCTTTAGGAGAAGACGACAAAGTGGGAAAAATAGTAGTCGCACCGTGTTTCATATGGGCGGCAATAGCACTATGGAAGGCTTCTTCCGTACATTCCTTAAAATCATGGCCGCCTCCGCCATGCACGTTCATGGCTACGAAACCGGGAATGATATACATACCCTTGGCATCCACCACCTTGGCGCCGATAACAGCCAGGTCGCTGTTCGTCACTTCCAGAATCTTTCCATCACTAATCAATACGGAGCCATCCTTCAACCATCCCTGAGGGGTAAGGATCTGGCCATTTATTATTTGTGTCAGCATAAATCAAAACAGTTTATTCGTTCCTTCCACTAATTTACCCATCGCCCAGACAGCACGGAC
>ENA-ORTV01003440-ORTV01003440.1-human-gut-metagenome-genome-assembly--contig:-NODE-3440-length-13251-cov-3.389739_pt1 | contig 13251 bp, 8 predicted proteins | sample MGYA00241915_ERZ509194 | MGnify/ENA primary metagenome ERZ509194 (study PRJEB26280, sample SAMEA2338810) | human gut metagenome | biome: human gut; feature: human-associated habitat; material: faeces... | reverse complement strand
CACAAATTAGAAGAAGAGAATGACATCATTGTGATCGAAGGAGCGGGAAGTCCGGCAGAGATCAACCTGAAGAAAGATGATATTGTAAATATGGGGCTGGCGAAGATGGTAGATGCGCCGGTGCTTCTGGTCGGAGATATTGACCGCGGAGGAGTATTTGCCCAGCTTCTGGGGACGCTTATGCTCCTGGAAGATGATGAGAAAGAACGTGTAAAGGGACTGGTCATCAACAAATTCCGCGGGGATAAGACAATCCTGGATCCCGGTATTGTTATGTTGGAAGAAAGAGGCGGCATTCCGGTAGTCGGAGTTACACCGTATATGCAGGTCGAGATTGAAGATGAAGACAGTCTGACAGAGCGTTTTAACATGACAAAGGCTGGAAAAGGTGCAGAAGAAAGGATCGGTCTGGTGGATATCGCAGTCATCCGGACACCGAGAATTTCGAACTTTACGGATTTCATGCTGTTGGAAAATGCTCCGGGAGTGAATCTGCGTTATGTAAAGAATCCAAGAGAACTGGAAAATCCTGATATGATCATCCTTCCGGGAACAAAAAATACGATGGGAGATCTGAAATGGTTAAGACAGAGCGGAATGGAAGCGAAGATTCTGAAGGCGCATGCCGGCGGCTGTGTGGTCTGGGGAATCTGCGGCGGCTATCAGATGCTGGGGCAGTCGCTCAGTGATCCGGAAGGCGTGGAAGATGGCGGCAGTATGAAAGGACTCGGCCTTTTGCCGGTAACGACTACATTTACCACAGAAAAGACCAGAACAAGGGTGAATGGAACACTCCTTCATGTGGAGGGGAATCTGAAAGCACTTGAGAATCTGAAGTTTGAAGGATACGAGATCCATATGGGAAAGACCGAACTTCTGGAAGGATGTCCGATGAATCAGATTCACGATACGGTGAAGAAAAAGGACAGACAGATTCCGGATATGGAGCCGGAAAACAGAATAGAGAACAGTACAGACGGAATCTCGCATGGAAATGTATACGGAACATACATCCACGGCATTTTTGATAAGGAGAAAATTGTATCGGAGATCGTAAAATCCCTGGCAGAAAAGAAAGGACTTTCAATGGAAGAAGTGGAAGGTGTAGACCTGAAAGCATTCAAAGAAAGCCAGTATGATCTTCTGGCAGATACACTCAGAAAACATCTGGACATGAAGGCAATCTATCAGATCATGGGAATGCAGAAATAATTTTTCGGGATTACTATGTATTCGTAAGGAGCTGTAGATACCAAAGTATGCAAGAGAAGTTGCCGATGGCAAGTTTTGTAGTTAGAAAATATGAGATGTGGGTTATGACGGACTATGAAGAGAAAGGAAGAAAAAGTTGAATATACAGAAAAATGATCACGCAGCACATACTAAAATAGAGATAGAAAATGTCCTTCCGACAGAGATCGAAAAGCGAAGCTTTGAGATCATTACGGAAGAACTGGAGAAGGAAGGTATTATCCTTCCAGAGATTCAGGCACCAATTACAAAGCGTTGCATACACACCAGCGCAGATTTCGATTATGCAAAGAATCTGGTCTACTCCGAGCATGCGGTGGAGAAAGCACTTGAAGCGATCAGAGGCGGTGCTTCCATTGTAACCGATACACAGATGGGACGTTCCGGAATTAACAAAAAGAGACTGGAACAGTATGGCGGTCAGGTATACTGCTTTATGTCGGATGAAGATGTGGCGCAGGCGGCGAAGAAGAATGGAACAACAAGAGCCGTTGCCAGTATGGAAAAAGCGTGTGAACGGAATGAAAAGCTGATCTTTGCCATCGGAAATGCACCGACAGCACTAATTCACCTGTATGAACTGATCAAAGACGGAAGAATCCGTCCGGAGCTCGTGATCGGTGTACCGGTCGGCTTTGTAAATGTGGTACAGTCCAAAGAACTGATCCTGACTCTGGAAGATACCCCGTATATTGTAGCGAGGGGGAGAAAAGGCGGAAGTAATATTGCGGCATGTATCTGTAACGCACTGATCTATATGCTGTAGGGAGGAAGAATTTATGACATTACAGCAGTTAAGGTATATTACCATGGTTGCGGAGAAGGGGACGATAAGTGAGGCGGCAAAAGAGCTGTTCATTTCCCAGCCGAGTCTTACCAATGCGATCCGGGAACTGGAGCAGGAGATGCAGGTGACGATTTTTCACCGGACGAATAAAGGGGTGACGATCACCGCAGAGGGAGATGAATTTCTCGCCTATGCAAGACAGATCCTGGATCAGGTCGGCCTCATGCAGGAGAGGTATCTGAATGTAAATGAACGGAACCCGAGATTTTCCGTATCCTGCCAGCATTATTCTTTTGCGGTCAATGCATTTGTAGACGTGATCCGTAAATTTGATGCGAGAAAATATGATTTCACACTGCGGGAGACACAGACTTATGAGATCATCGAAGATGTGGCGAAGCTGAAAAGTGAGATAGGTATTCTGTATACTTCTTCACAGAATGAGACGATCATCATGAAACTGATCCGTCAGAATGATCTGAAATTCGAAGAGTTATTCGTAGCAAAGCCACATGTATTTATCAGTTCAAAGCATCCGTTGGCAGATAAGGAAGCACTGACACTGGAAGATCTGGAAGAGTATCCGTATTTGTCATTTGAGCAGGGGGATTATAATTCCTTTTATTTTTCCGAAGAGATATTAAGCACACTGGACCGGAATAAGAACATCAAAGTCAGAGACCGGGCAACGCTTTTTAATCTGGCGGTCGGCCTGGACGGGTATACGGTAAGCTCCGGCGTGATCAGTAAAGAACTGAACGGTGAGAATATCATCGGGAAGCCGCTTCTGGTGGATGAATATATGCGGATCGGAACGATTGTGCGGAAAGATGTGGCACTGAGCCGGTATGGAAAGGTGTATATGGAAGCGTTGAAAAAATACACAGGCGGGATGTAAGAATAATTCAGAATAACGGTGAAAAGCAGTGGAGTGCTATAGTTTAAAACTATGGAGAACCGCTGCTTTTTTGTATTATACATAAAAAAACAGATGGGTTATACTTTTCAACAGAGAAAACGAGCAAAGTACAGGAGGATATAAAATATGAGTAATCAGGCACCATTCCGTTATGATGTGGTAGGAAGTTTCTTACGTCCAGAGTATCTGAAGGACGCAAGAGCAAAATTTGCAGAAGGAAAGATCACAGAGGAACAGTTAAAAGAGACAGAAGATAAAGCAATTAAAGAACTGGTAGAAAAAGAAAAAGAAGTCGGACTTCAGGCTGTGACAGATGGGGAATTCAGAAGAAGATACTGGCATCTGGATTTCCTTGCAGATCTGGATGGTGTAGAGGAGATTAAGTCGGATCACTGGTCTGTACACTTTAAGGGGCATCAGCCGAAAGCGGCAACACTTAAGATAGCAGATAAAGTTGATTTCGGAGAACATCCATTTCTGGAGCATTTTAAATATCTGAAAAGTGTTGCAGGAGATACTCTCTGCAAAATGACAATTCCTTCACCATCTATGCTGCATCTGATCTGTTGTGTACGTGCAGAAGAGTATATACCGATCGAACGTTATCAGGACATGAAGGATTTATATTATGACATTGCAATCGCTTATCAGAAGGTCATCCGTGCATTCTATGATGCGGGATGCAGATACCTGCAGTTAGACGATACATCATGGGGAGAATTCTGTGATGCGGAAAAGAGAAAGACATATAAAGAAAGAGGCTTTAATCTGGATGAGATCGCGAGATCTTATGTAGACATGATTAATCTTGCACTCGAAGCAAAACCAGAAGATATGACGGTCACAATGCATATCTGCAGGGGGAATTTCAGATCTACATGGTTCTCATCAGGCGGGTACGAACCGATTGCAGAGATATTATTCGGTCATTGTAACGTAGACGGATTCTTCCTCGAATATGATTCCGAAAGATCGGGAGACTTCTCGCCGCTTCGCTATATTAAGGATCAGAAGGTGGTATTGGGACTGATCACTTCTAAGTTTCCGGAACTGGAAGACAAAGAGGATGTAAAGAAAAGAATTGAAGAGGCAGAAAAGTATGTGGCGAAAGATCAGCTTTGCTTAAGTCCACAGTGTGGATTTTCATCTACAGAAGAGGGTAATATCATGACAGAAGCAGAGCAGTGGAGAAAGGTTTCATTTGTAAAAGAAGTTGCGGAAGAAGTCTGGGATGTTTAATATAAAATTGAATATATAAAAAAGATATGGAAGATATATCAAATATACGTTTCACATTTTTGATATTCTTCCGTATAATAGTCTGCTGAGGGGGATGGATCGGAAAACGTAAGAACGTATGAGAATCATCCTCCGTTTTTATTCTAAGGAGATGAAAACATGGGAGTAATGAAAAGTTTATTTTCCGGGAAGCAGATGTCGGAGGCATTCATCTGTAGTGCATTTCTGGCCTTGTCGGGTGGATTTCAGGATGCGTATACCTATAATACGAGGAATGAAGTATTCTCGAATGCACAGACAGGTAATGTGGTGCTGATGAGCCAGAATTTCATGACGGGAAAATGGGAGGCTGGACTGAAATATTTATTTCCGCTTTTTGCATTTGCTTTAGGTGTTCTGATTGCGGAGCAGATCCAGAATAAGTACAAATATGCCAGGCGCCTGCACTGGAGACAGGGAATACTGGGAGCAGAGATCCTCATTTTGTTTGTTGTAGGATTTATTCCGCAGCGGGGAAATATGATCGCGACTGTTCTGGTATCCTTTGCCTGTGCGATGCAGGTGCAGAGTTTCCGGAAGGTAAATGGATTTTCATATGCAAGTACTATGTGTATCGGAAACTTACGGAGTGGAACGGCGGCATTATCCTTCTATCTGAGAGAGAAAAAGCCGGAACAATTGCGGCAGGCAATGTATTATTTTGGAATTATAGTTCTTTTTGCGGTAGGAGCCGGAATCGGAGGCAATCTTTCAGCCAATTATGGAATCCATATGATCTGGGTATCCTGCGGACTTTTGATCGTCAGCTTCCTGCTGATGTTCCTGGATATAGAATCCCGGAGAAACGAAAGATAAAAAAGGGACAAAAAAGAGACATTGATCCGTCATCAGATACGGATCAGTGTCTCGATTAGTTTTTGCGCTGCAATGCTCTGTGGTCTGGAAGCATTCTGTACAAGACAGATTTGTCTCGCAGGAAGGGATTCTTTCAGATGGATCTGAAGAATTTCTCCACGCTTGAGCGGTTCTTCTGCAAGCTTCTCAGGATAGAAGCCGATACCAAGATTGTGCTGGATCAAAGCCAGGCACTGGTCGGTGGATGTAACTTCAAGATCCGGACGGAACGGAAGCCCGTGAGAAGAAAAGTATTGAATATGAAGATCTCTGGTGCTGGTGTTATTTTCCAGCGAGACGAAAGGGTAGTCCGTAAGTTCTTCCAGTGAGCAGATGCGGGAAGCCGGTTCTTTGTATTTCGGACCGGCGATCAGAATTTCCCGGAAAGAACCCAGGGAGATTTTCTGAAACTGTTTTTGAACAGAAAGTGGAGTTGTTACAATTGCAAAATCCACCAGTCCGCTTTCCAGGGAAGCAATCGCCTGCGGAGTGGAATGGTTGGATATCTTAAGCCTTACATGTGGATAATGATTGTGAAATGCTTCTAATTTGGACAGAAGCATAATACGAAGTGCATTTTCACTGACTCCGATGGAGATGAGTCCGCTTGTAAGACTCTGGTCACGCTTGAGCTCGGCTTCTCCGAGTTCAAGCTGTTCGAAAGCAATCGCAACGTGGTTAAAAAGCTTCTGGCCTTCAGGCGTCAGTGAAACTCCGCGGTTCGAACGGACAAAAAGGTGGCAGCCAAGTTCTGTCTCAAGATTATTCATACAACGGGTAATGTTCGGCTGGTTATTGTGTAATACCTCTGCCGCTTTTGTAAAACTGTGATGTTGTGCAACATGGTAAAAAATACGGTAATAATCGTATGTACTCATAATATCCTCCAAAATAATATATAAAATTGATATATATATATAGTTAGTTATCTTTAATACGGATGATGCCAGATAAGTATAATATATTCTAGGTGAAAAGACAATGTTAAGAAATAAAAAAATATATTACATAGTAGAAAAAAACGTAGTATACTGATTTATATTTTTCTTATAAACAGATGTGTTTGTAATGAAAATGATGGATACACCTGAGAGGAGAGACTTAATTATGATAAAAATGAATGTAAAATTTGAAACACCGGAACAGCTTGTAGAATTTTCAAGAATGTGTCAGAAAGTAGAGGCTGATACCTTGATTGAAGATACAGCACATAAACTTATCATTGATGGAAAATCAGTTATGGGAATGATGACAGTTACGCTGAATCAGAAGATGATTTTTGTAGTAGATGGTTCTGATGCGGAAGAGGTAGTTCATACATTTGAAAAATTCCGCACCGAAGAGGCAGTACAGAAGCAGAATCTGGGTTAACAATTGCATTTTACAGGTACTTATGGTATCGTAGTCAAGATGAGAAAAATAGAATGAAAACTGCAGGTGCCGGCTGGATAAGATTGATAGAGCCGGTGAAAAGGGAAACAGGTGCAAGTCCTGTGCGAACTCGTCACTGTGAGCAGGGAATATCAGAAAAGAAAAAAGTCACTGGATAACGGGAAGACAAGATTCTGATGTATGGATCTGTGAGTCAGGAGACCTGCCTGTAGTGTACATGGAAGTAAATCCGGACCACGAGTAATTGGTTGTACAAAAATGGAAGAAAATTATAATAAATTAACAAGGCCATTTTGTACCCTTTTACGGATGATTTCGTGGAAGGGTATTTTGGTTGACAGAAAAGTAGTAGGGAGAGAGTATAAGATGAAACATAATTCCAAGCAATTTTTGACCTTATTTATGGCTGTGTCTATGGCAGTTGCACCGGTATCGGGAGTGTATGCGGAAGATCAGAATGCAGCTGTAGAAGATACATTGAGTGAGAATAAACAGGATAGTGATGAAGTTGGACAGACAGAGCCGGAAGCCACTGTCGGACAGACAGAGTTGGAAGCCGCTGCCGGACAGACAGAAAGCAGTGTGACGACAGATACAAGTCAGGAAGTCACAAAAGAAGCCGGGAAAAATCAGGTAGCTGTTGAAAAGGTACAGAATACGCAGGAAGACGGAACCGCCCCACAGACGGAACCAATCGGCGAAGACGAAATATTTGAGAACATTACTGATATCAGCGGTATGGCAGGTGCTTTGAAAGACGGAGAATATGGTGTTGATGCGGATCATTTTTCGGCAAAACTGACTTCGGGTGGTTCAAGCAAGGTGAAGATTGAGTGTCAAAAAGTAATCGTAAAGAATGGAAAAGCAACAGCCTGGATAAATTTTAGCAGTTCTAAGTATGATAAAGTATGGGTGAAAGTGAATGGAACCCAGAACATATATCATGCAAAACCGAGAGAAGGCGAGGCCGGAGTTACATTTGAGATTCCTGTTAATTTAAATAGTTCAATGACTTTTATGGCACATACCAGTTCCATGAGTGGAAAAAATATTGCATATACGATCAATATTGCAATCCCGGAAGATACAGTTCCGTCGACACCATCCACACCGGATCAGACCGTTATTACGGAATTAAGTTTCAAAGAGGGATCTGAACTCAGCATGAAAGAGGGAGAAGTTCAGGAACTGACACCTCAGTTCACACCGGCATTATCAGCATCTGAGACAGCACCGGATATGACATGGACTTCTTCTGATCCAGAGGTTGTAACCGTTGCAAAATCCGGAACACAGGCTGAGCTGACCGCAGTGAAAGCAGGAACTGCTGAGGTGACTGTGTCTATTAAGAATGCGGAAGGAACAGAGCTTAAAGCCACATGCAAGGTAACGGTAACAGCATCGGAAACAGAAAATAAAACCCTGACAGATGGAAATTATCAGGTAGATGTGGATACTGGAAATAAGATGTTCAAAGTTACGAATTGTATCCTGACATCTGAAAAAGGTAAGATGTATGCTGTAATCACATTAAGCGGAACCGGATATGATTATCTTTATATGGGATCAGCAGCCGATGCGGCAGAAGCTGCAGCAAAAGACTACATTTCATATGTGGCTGATGAGGCAGGAAAATATACATACAAAGTTCCGGTAGAAAGTCTGGATAAAGGAATTGCAGTTGCGGCACATTCCATTAAAAAAGATAAATGGTATGACCGTACACTTATATTTTCATCTGCCTCTGCAAAACGTATCATAGCAGACGGAACCTATCAGGTGAATGCTGAAGCCGGCGGAAAGATGTTCCGTGTTACGGATTGTGTTATGACTGTAAAGAATGGACAGATGACGGCGGCAGTTACATTAAGCGGTCAGGGTTATAACAGAATCTATCTGGGCGATGTAAATAACGCATCGGATGATGAAAAGAACTGGATCCTTCCGGATTCGCTTCTTGCAGAGCAGTATACATTTCGGATTCCGGTAGAGAAACTGGATGAGGTAATGACAATTGCCGTTCATACGACAAAGAGTAATAAGTGGGACACCAGAACACTGACATTTCATTCAGAAGGCATGACTAAGATTGCGGACAGCAATAATGGAAATGCTTCGAATGGTAATAACGGAAGCAATGGCTCATTGATACCGGGCGGAAATAATAACAATCCGGGAAATGGTTCCAACGGAAATAACCAGGGAAATGCAGAAAACAATAATGGAAACAGTGGAACTACAGGAAATAATACGACAAACAATGGAAAACCGGATCAGGAATCAAAATACGAGTCTGATCTGAATAAGTCAACAGCCAGAGTCAACAGTACCACAGGATTAAAAGACGGTGTATACACACCGGACAGCTTCTCATGGTCAGGCGGAACCGGAAAGGTAAGCATCACTTGCAGCAAGGTAACGGTTACAGGCGGTCAGGCATATGCAACGATCACATTCAGCAGTCCGCATTACCAGTATGTAAAAGCGAATGGAAATGTATATTATCCGAGTGCGAAAACAGGAAGTTCTACATCCTTTGTAATTCCGGTAGAACTGAATAAGAATAACTCGGTTGTGGGTATGACAACGGCGATGTCTACGGCACATGAGATTAAATATACGATTTTTGTATACATTGCCGAAGCAGCAAAAGCCAATGCATCAGCGAGAGCCAACGGAAAAGAAGTAACGGTAATCGGTGCAAACGGAAGTGACAGCAGCAAGACGGCAACAGCAAACAAAAAAATGGACGAGGTAGCACCGGAGATCATCGGCCTGGAGTATCAGTCTGAAACAAAAGCCGAGTATGCGAAATATTTCAAGATATATCATTATGATCAGGGAATCACATTGTTGGAGATCGATATGAATAAAAAGACCGGAAGAAAAGCAGCCGGTAAGAAATGGAAAGAAGCATCAGAAATAAGCGGACTGAATCCGGCAGAGCAGGAGCAGGCAGCACTGTACCTGAACAACGTGGTCAAATATCTGATCGTTCCGGAAAATGCAGAGATTCCGGCGGGGCTGGATAAGGAAGTCATTGTGGTAAGACAGCCGGCAGATCATGTTTATGCAGGATCGAATAAGACGATTTCCCTGATGGAAGAACTGGGACAGCTTGATAAAGTGACAACAGTCGGTGTGAAGAAAAATAAATGCAAGAATGAAACTATCAAAGAAAAGATGACTGAGAAAGAAGTCATTTATGCGGGAACGTCCGGCAAATTAAATTATAAGAAACTTGTAAAAAACAAATGTAATCTTGCACTCCTTTCATCCAGTGTGCTGCCGGAAAAAAGAAGCAGCAAAAAAGCGGCAAAGAAAAAAATGACAGCTTATCGAAAGATGACAGAGAAGATGACGCTTCTTCAGATTCCGGTGATCGTTGACCGTGCAAAAGATGAAAAAGGAAAAGATGCACAGAAAGAATGGGAAAAGGTCTACCAGGTGATTTTGGGATGTGACGGCCAAAGTGCAGAATAGAGATTGCGTAAGATAGCAGAGTGTGGACAATGCTCTTGTGATTAGAAAAAGTGGAGAAAAGGATGAAAAAGAGAACATATCGGCTGTTGTGTGTACTTGCAGGTACAGTGCTTCTGGTAACAGGAGCACTGACCGGGTGCAGCACCTCAGGCAAATCGGGTGTATCGAAAGGTGACGGAATACAGCAGACGGAAGAAGCAGGGGCGGCAGAAAAACATGCTCCGAAGATAGACGGTCTTGAGTATAAGAAAACAATGAAGCTGAAATATGCTACGGGTTTTGATGTCTATTATTATAAAGAAGGATATAAATTACTGGACGTACACGAAGACAGGCAGTATCTGATCGTGCCGGAAGGTAAGAAGAAACCGGCAGATCTGGATAAAGAAATTGTGGTATTAAAACAGCCATTGGAGCACATTTATCTCGCAGCAACATCGGCAATGGCATTGTTTGATGCGATGGATGGGCTGGACAGTATCCGGATGTCGGGAGCACAGGCTTCGGACTGGTATATTGATCATGCGAAGAAAGCAATGGAAGACGGTAAGATCCTGTTTGCAGGAAAATACAGCGAACCGGATTATGAAATGCTGATAGATGAGGACTGTGATCTTGCAATTGAATCCACGATGATCCTGCATACACCAAAGGTTCAGGAGATGATCGAAGATCTGGATATTCCGGTGTTTATTGACCGTTCCAGTTATGAAAGTCATCCGCTTGGAAGGACGGAGTGGATCAAAGCATATGCAGCAATGCTGAACAAAGCATATGCAGCAGATACATTTTTTGATACACAGACAGAAGTGATCGGCAGTCTGAAAGATTTTAAGAATACAGGAAAAACAGTTGCTTATTTCTTTGTGAATACAGATGGAACAGTGGTCGTAAGAAGCAGCAGTGATTATATTCCGAAGATGATCGATATTGCCGGAGGAAAATACATTTTTCAGGATCTTAAGAACACAAAAAGCAAGAGTGCTTCTGTGGAACTGTCGATGGAAGAGTTTTATGCAAAAGCAAAGAATGCAGATTATCTGATCTATAATGCATCGATCGACAGTCCGATCAATAGCATTGCAGATCTGACAGCAAAGAGTGAATTGTTCGCAGATTTTAAGGCAGTGAAGAGCGGAAATGTGTGGTGCACCGGAAAATCACTGTATCAGGCAACGGACATTGTGGGAAATCTGATTACGGATATCAATCTGATGCTGACAGATGGAGATGAGAGAGGTATGACATTCTTGTATCGGGTAAAATAATACAGTATAATAATCAGGTGGGCGTTTGGATGTGTTCACCTGATTTTTTTAAAAGGAGAAATGATGGAGAAAGAGAATTTCAGGCGGCGTTCCAGATACACCCTGGTATTCGGGGTTCTGGCAGCGGCGTTCTGTGTTGTAACAGTTTTAAATATTAATACGGGAAATGTCCATATTTCAATAGCAGAAATATGCAAGATACTGATTCGAAGAGGCGGAGAAGGAACAGAGGCAAACATTATATGGAAGATACGACTTCCGAGAGTACTGATGGCGGCAATCCTGGGAGGCGCATTGTCATTATCCGGGTTCCTGCTTCAGACATTTTTCTCAAATCCGATTGCAGGTCCGTTTGTTCTGGGAATTTCTTCCGGGGCGAAGATGATGGTAGCGCTGGTAATGGTATTTTTCCTGGAGAGATATGCTTTTGTATCTTCTTATACGTTGATCATTGCTGCATTTGCGGGTGCACTTATTTCCACTGGATTTATCCTGTTGTTGTCCAGGAAAATGACACATATGGCAACCCTTCTTGTGGGTGGGATCATGATTGGATATATCTGCTCGGCAATTACTGATTTTGTTGTAACCTTTGCGGAAGATTCCGATATTGTCAATCTGCATGGATGGTCACAGGGAAGCTTTTCAGGAATGAGCTGGAGTAATGTAGAGGTTGCCGCTACTGTAATCGGTGTGACGGTGGTACTTACATTTTTTCTGTCAAAACCAATCGGGGCATATCAGCTGGGGGAAGCATACGCACAGAGCATGGGAGTAAATATCAGATTTTTCAGGGTAGCACTGATTCTTTTGTCCAGTGTGCTTTCTGCCAGTGTGACAGCTTTCGCAGGTCCGATCTCATTCGTGGGAATTGCTGTTCCATACCTGATAAAGCATGCGCTGCAGACATCGAAACCGTTGGTTGTGATACCGGGAACATTTATCGGAGGTGCAGTATTTTGTATGATCTGTGATCTGATTGCAAGGATGGCATTTGCACCGATGGAACTGAATATCAGTACGGTGACATCGATATTCGGTGCACCGATAGTCATATTTATGATGGTACACGGACAGAAAGGCAGGTAGGAAATGAAAGATTATTATATAAAGACGAAAGACCTTTCTGTAGGATATCAGGGGAAGGTGTTGATCCGTGATATCAATCTGGATATAAAAAAGGGGGAGATCGTTACCCTGATCGGACCAAATGGTGCGGGAAAATCCACCATATTAAAGAGCGTTACCAGACAGTTGAAACTGATCGGAGGCGAAGTCTATCTAGATTCAGATGAGATACGAAAGCTTTCTTATAAGAGTATGGCCAGGAAGGTGGCAGTAATGCTGACGGAACGGATGAAACCGGAACTGATGACCTGTCACGATGTAGTGGCGACAGGGCGCTATCCGTATACCGGAAGATTGGGAGTCCTTTCCAGGGAAGACGAAAACAAGGTGGATGAAGCATTGATGGCTGTGCATGCTCAGGAATTAGGAATCCGGAATTTTTTGGAAATCAGTGATGGACAGAGACAGCGTATATTACTGGCAAGAGCCATCTGTCAGGAACCGGAAGTCATGATCTTAGATGAGCCGACATCCTATCTGGACATCCGGCATAAATTAGAACTGCTGGAAATCTTAAGAAAGATGGCAAAAGAAAAAGAAATAACAGTGATCATGTCCCTGCATGAGATCGATCTGGCACAGAAAATTTCAGATAAAGTAGTCTGCGTAAAAGGAGACAGGATTGCAGGCTTTGGAAACCCGGAAGAAATATTTACGGAAGAAAAAATAAGGGAGCTGTATGGGATTGATAATGGTTATTATGATCCATGCTTTGGAAGTGTGGAACTTCCAAGGGTAGTGGGAAAACCGGAAGTTTTCGTCCTCTCATCCTGTGGAACCGGAATTCCGGTTTACCGGAAACTTCAGAAAGCCGGAATCCCATTTGCTGCCGGAATCCTATATCCGGGCGAGTGCGACTATCAGCTCGCAAGACTGCTCGCATCCGAGAT
>ENA-ORTV01003435-ORTV01003435.1-human-gut-metagenome-genome-assembly--contig:-NODE-3435-length-13275-cov-2.748638_pt1 | contig 13275 bp, 13 predicted proteins | sample MGYA00241915_ERZ509194 | MGnify/ENA primary metagenome ERZ509194 (study PRJEB26280, sample SAMEA2338810) | human gut metagenome | biome: human gut; feature: human-associated habitat; material: faeces... | reverse complement strand
GTAAGTTTTAAATAATAGAAATTGACAAAATAAGATTTTACGCTACAGTAAGCGTAATAATTTATTATTTTAAAACTTAACTATATGAAAACAATTATTAAACAGTCGTACCATTTTAAGGATTTTACGACAGAATTCGAACAATGCGACTTCTCCGAAAAACCGGAATTCACTGTTCTTTACATTCACGGACTGAAATCCAACCCTTGGGCGCGAAAGGCAGACAACATCAAGGAACTCTGCCGCAAAAACGGATTGAATTTCCGGCGTTACGAACTTCTCGGCCATGGCTCCGATGAAAAGAAATTCCTCCGCTGCGACTTTGAACTTTGGAAAGACCAGCTGCGGGACATCATTGCCAACCACATCACCGGCCCGGTAATTATCGTCGGTCATTGCGTCGGCGGCTGGCTGGGAATGAGCATCGCCGAAGAATATCCCGACCGGATTAAGGCTTTTCTGGGACTGGCCGCCGCACCGGACCTGATTGAGCAGCTTTTGGAGCGCTCAACGCTCGAACAGCGACAAACACTGGCCGATACCGGCTTTGTTGAAGCACAGGTGGAAAAATATCACTATGTTTTTTCACAAAGGCTGTGGACCAATCTTCATGCCAACGACCTCCTGCAAAAGGACAAAATCGACATCACCTGCCCGGTTCATCTGATACACGGACAACAGGACAATTTCGTCAACTGGCAGGTCATTTTGAAATTGGCCGAAAAAATTGCTTACGGCAAAACGGTGGTTAAAATTCTGAAAAACAGTAATCATCACCTGCAGGACAGCATCGCTATTCACGAGACGGCACAATCTCTGTACGATTTGTACCAGGAAGCCAAGAAAAACAAAACGTCCGATTAAACGGGGTTACCTATCTAAAAAAAGAGGCTTTCAAAGCCTCTTTTTTTTATTCTAGAACAAACTTGCCGCAACATTATGCTCATGGGCAAAGTCTTTGACAATAAAAGTCGTCACCGGCGCCCGGGAATATTTTTGAAACAGCAAACCATGCCCCAAACACAAACCGACATTAATGTTAAATTCCGTCTTTTGATCATTTAAAAACTTGGCCTGAGAAATCGGATCGCAGCACGGCCCTTTCATTTCCTCACAAATGACACAGCCATCCAGCCCGCTCTCCTTGCAGTTGACGCTAAAAACGGTAAACCCGTTTTCCCGCAAAATCTCCGCCAGCTTATCGGCATATTTTTGCATTGATAAACAGTTGGCAATCCCGATTTTTTGAAACCCGGAAACCTTGATAAACTCGATTAACTCCTGCAAACGCGACTTATGCGCATTCAGACGCGCCACATTTGCCTTTATCATTTCTTCTTTATCTTCAATGGAATAGTCTGCCATAATTTTCTCTCTAGATTAACTGCGCAAAATTGCGCAGAACGAGGTAAATAATAAGAAACAAAGGAGGAAGAACCGCAGCGTACACTTTAGTAAGTGAGGACACTTCCGTCCTGAAATTTCTGGATTAGTTACCCGTTATCCGCAATTTTTATTGATCAAGGAATGAACGCAGCTTCCTCGACCGGCTCGGATGTTTCAGCTTGCGCAAAGCTTTCGCCTCAATCTGACGAATACGTTCGCGGGTAACGTTAAACTGCTGTCCGACTTCTTCCAGCGTGTGGTCGGTATTCATACCGATACCGAAACGCATACGCAGAACACGTTCTTCTCTCGGGGTCAGCGAAGACAAAATTTTGGTGCAGGTTTCCTTCAAATTCGAATGAATGGCGGAATCCAAAGGCTGCAACGCATTGTCATCGGCAATAAAATCACCCAGCGAAGAATCTTCCTCATCACCGACCGGCGCTTCCAGCGAAACCGGCTCTTTGGCAATCTTCATCACCTTGCGGACTTTTTCCAGAGGCATGGACAAACGTTCCGCCAATTCTTCGGGAACCGGCTCACGTCCCATTTCCGACAGCATCTGCCGCGATGTCCGTACCAGTTTGTTAATCGTTTCAATCATATGAACCGGAATACGGATCGTACGAGCCTGATCGGCAATTGAACGGGTAATCGCCTGTCTGATCCACCAGGTAGCATAAGTCGAAAACTTATAACCGCGGCGATATTCAAACTTATCAACCGCCTTCATCAGACCGATGTTTCCTTCCTGAATCAGATCCAGAAACTGCAAGCCGCGATTGGTATATTTCTTGGCAATAGAAATAACCAGACGCAGATTGGCTTCAATCATTTCTTTTTTAGCGCGTTCAGCTTCGCGCTCGCCTTTTTTAATCGTATCAACCATACGGCGGTATTCGCTGATCGGCAAGCCGCACTCCTGCGCCATCTGAGCCACGGAATCGCGCAGTTCGGAAACTTCCTTGCCGTACCTTTCTACAAAACACCCCCAATGTTTGTCATTTTTATGCGAAATATTTTCAACCCAGTGCGGATCAAGTTCGGATTTCTGATAAACATCGAGAAAATCCTCGCGTTTGATTTTGCAGGACATCGCATAACGCAGCATTTTTCCTTCCAAGCCCATCAAACGCTTGTTCAAATCATTCAGCTGCTCAACCAGCTGGTCAATCCGAGCCGCATTCAGATGAATTGAGCTCATCAGCTCAACCAGCTCTTTTTTAATTTGTAAATATTTTTTCTCAACCGCGGCACTGATGCATTTACCGGCAATCATCGCTTCAACGCGTTGATTTTGAATTTTTTTCAAATCATCATAATAGCTGGAAATTTTGGTCAGAATCTCCAATACCGGTTCTTTCAGAGCCTCTTCCATCGCCGAAACCGAAGCCGCGGAACGCCCGCCGGCACCGTCTTCGTCTTCTTCATCTCCGGCCGTTTCATCATGTTCTTCGCCTTCGGCCGCCAGTTCATCCTGTTCTTCGTCTTCCTCGACTTCATCATTAACGGCGCTGTCCAGCTCAATATCGTCGGCCAGATCGTCATCCAAATCATCAAGATCTTTTTTATCAAGCTCTTCGGCAACTTTTTCCAAATCATCTTCGGGAGAAGCATCGTCTTCTTCCAGCGCCATAGCTTCGACATCATCGCCGTACATCATTTCCAAATCAATAATATCGCGCAGCTGCATGGTTCCGTTAAGCAGATCATCGCGCCATCCGGCAATTGCCTTAATAGTCATCGGACTTTCGCAGAGCCCGTCAATCATCACCGTCTTACCAGCTTCAATTCGTTTGGCAATAGCAATCTCGCCTTCTCGCGACAAAAGCTCGACCGTACCCATTTCTTTCAGATACATACGCACCGGATCATCATTGCGGCCCATTTCTTTTTCATCAAAATTGCCGCTCTCATCAAGCTCTTCGTCATCTTCAACGACATCGGGCTCAAAGCTGTCAACTTCCGATTCGGCAATCAGCGTAATTCCCATATCGGAAATTCCGGTCATAATATCTTCAATATTTTCGGAAGATTCTCTTTCCGGCGGCAATGCCCGGTTTAGTTCTTCAACCGTAATATAACCGCGGATTTTCCCTTTATCAATCAGCCTTTTGACGGCGCTTCCCAAAGAATCAATTAACGGCGCATCGGCGCTGCTGCCGTCATAAATATCTTGATTTTCAGTATCTGACATCAGTATTCCTTAAAAAATCGATTTTTTTATAAAAATTTGCTAGCAGTGCAACTTGTAAATATTTATATTGTTTTTGTCAATATTTAAATACACCCCTATACCGTCCTCCGGTAAGGGAACGGCGCATTTTAAGGCTTTGCGGAAACGGCCTAATTTAAATGTTGTGTATTAAGCAGCGCTTCTTTCTCGCTTTTCAAGGATTCATAGCGTTTATAAAGCTCTTCCGGAAACGACTCGGACGCCTCAATCTGACTCAGACATTCCTTAATTTCGTTTTCCAGCTGCAACAATTGTTCTTCAATAATTTTTGTATCTATATCCTCACGGATTTTATAAATTTCAGGATTCTGCTGCTTGAACATTGCCACTTCCCACAACTGCGACATTTCCTTTCCCAGGCCTTTATCCTTTAACAAAGAATACATTGCCGTAAAATCAAGCCGGTCATTTTCCTGAAAAGCCTCCAGCATGCAATCAAGCAGCTTCCGCATATCCGCATTGCGGATTTCCAAAGATGCCAGGCGTTCTTCATATTCACCGATAAGCGCCGGATAAAACAACAACCCCGAAACCACAAAGCGGCTGACATTATCATTAATATTGGTTTTAGGCTTAACAACCGGACGAACTTCACCGTGGGACTCATTTTTTCGAAAACCGCTGACGAACCTGTTTTTTCGGGAACCGCGCCCCAGTTCGTTGTATATTTTATCCTGCATTTCCTGCAAATAATAACCGCGAATTGTCTCGTTTTGAATTTTTGCCACTTCTTCCCGGACATTTTTCTCAATCAGAGCCTTTTGTTCGGGAGTGTCAAAAACCCGGCCTTCAACATTTTTGCGCCACAATAAATCTTTAAGCGGCATCGTTTCGTTCAGAATCTTTAAAAACTCATCAGAACCTTTGGATTTCAAAAATTCGTCAGGATCCATTTTATCGGGCAGAAAAGCATAACGCAGCGAATATCCGGGCTTCAAAATCGGCAGACCGCGGTCAACCGAACGGATTGCGGCGCGAATACCGGCATTATCGCCGTCAAAACACAAAACCGGTTCCTCGCAGACTTTCCATGCCTCCTCAATCTGATCTTCGGTCAAAGCCGTTCCCAGCGGCGCCACCGCATAGCCAAAACCATATTTGTCCAAGGCAATGACATCCATATATCCTTCGCAGACAATCAAATTACGCGCGGCATAGGCTTTGTCCCGGGCATTATTCATATTGTAAAGCACGCGGCGCTTATTAAAAATCGGCGTTTCCGGCGAGTTCAGATATTTGGGCTGACCGTCTCCCATAATCCGGCCGCCGAAAGCAATCGGCCGGCCGCGCTTATCAAAAATCGGAATTATCACCCGGTCACGAAAAAAATCAAAAGTCCGCTTGCTGGTATTTTTTTCGGCCAGCGAAACCAAACCCAAATCCGACATATCCGCTTCGCTGATACCCTTAGAACGCAGCAAAGCCAGCAAACCGTTATTACCGGGCGCATAACCGAGACGAAATTTGGCTATGATTTCATCATTAAAACCGCGATTATACAAATATTCCAAAGCTCGTTGACCATCGCGCAGCCGCAGATTCTTTTCATAAAACTTGACCGCCAGCTCCATAATATCGTAAAGCAAAGCTTTCTTTTCAGCTTCTTCCTTATGTTCATAACTGAGCTTCGGCAGCTGCATGCCGGCTTTGGCCGCTAACTTTTCAACCGCTTCGATAAACGGCAGGTTATTAGCCTCCATTTCAAATTTTATGATATCGCCATGCGCCCCGCAGCCGAAACAATGATAAAACCCTTTGGCTTCATTAACCGTAAACGACGGCGTTTTTTCATTGTGAAACGGACAACAGGCCTGATATTCCCGCCCTTTGCGCACCAGCTTGACCCGCGCTCCGACAACGTCAACAATCGATACCCGGGCTCGCAATTCATCACAAAATTTTTGTAAATCGGTCATATTTAAATTCCTAAAAGTTTGGATAATGAGACAAATGATAAGATTTCAGGGGGATAATACCGCAGCGTACATAAAGGTACGTGAGGATATTATCAACCCGCAAAATCTGTATCAGTTGTCCATTAGACAGACTTTACGAGAGGAGAGTTTTAAGCTGCACCGAAGCCCTGCCGAAATCCATCTGCCCGGCATATTTTTCTTTCAGGGCGCCCATGACTTTTCCCATATCTTTAATCGAAGAAGCGTTTAATTCGCCGATTAAGGATTTAATCGCCGCTTCAACCTCTGCCTCGCTCATCTGTTTGGGCAGAAACTTTTCGATAACGGCAATCTCACCGCGTTCCTTATCAGCCAGATCAGCCCGGTTTCCCTCAACATACATTTTAATCGAATCATTGCGCTGCTTGATCATATTCTGCATCATCGACAGCAGATCGGCTTCGGAAGCCTCTTTCAAACCGCGGCCGCGGGCATCGACATCTTTTTCTTTCATACCGGCAATAATCAGACGAACCGCAGATACGGTATTGGTATCTTTGGCCAGCATCGCTTCTTTTAATGTTTTCTGCAAGTTTTCTCTCAACATTTTTTCTCTCCGTTTATTAAACTTTGCATTGAAGATACTCGGACTGCCGCAAAAAATCAATCTAAAAGTAAAAATCCTTTTCCGCCTTATTCCTCCGTTGATAAATAAAGCTTGAACTCTGAAAATTTTATGTTATATTGGAAACAACATTAGAAGCATAAAGGCTGTGATAGGAACCCCCTCATCGCAGTCTATATTTTTTAATTGAATTTTAAAAATAATTGAGGTGAAGAAATGGAAAAATTTCCTTTAACCACAGAAGGCTACGCCGCTCTGGAACAAGAATTAAAACATCTGAAAGGGGTAGAACGTCCCAATATTATTGAGGCAATCGCCGAAGCTCGTTCTCACGGTGACCTCTCGGAAAATGCCGAATACTCCGCCGCCAAGGAAAAACAAAGCTTCATCGAAGGACGCATTCAGGAACTGGAAGCCGTCATCAGCCGCGCTCAGGTCATCGACGTCAAAAAAAGCAAATGCGACGTCGTTCGTTTCGGCGCAACTGTCCTGGTAGTTGACGAAGATACCGATTCCGAAAAGAAATACCAGATTGTCGGCGACTATGAGGCGGATATTGAAAAGAACAAGATCTCGCTTTCTTCTCCGCTTGCCAAGTCCCTGATCGGAAAAGAAGTCGGAGATATTGCCGAATATACGGCTCCCGGCGGAAAAAAATCTTTTGAAATTTTAGAAATTGATTATCTCTGACAATCTTGGAATTGCCAAAGTCATAAATATATTAAGGTCATCTGGCGACAGATGACCTTAATTTTATGCTGTAAAGGAGAATTTCATGGATACCCGTAACTACGATGAACCCGATAATTTCGGTCTCGGCGATTGCAATTGCAGCGAAGACAATAACTGTGGCTGCACCTATCCCAACAATATTGAAGATGAAGGTTTCTGCCCCTGCACGCCCGAAGACCACTGCGGCTGCCTTGACGGCGAACCCTGCAGCTGCTTTATCGGCAGCCGAGGCAGCGAAGATAATTATGCCGACTGTGCAAATGTGCATTTTGATGCAATCTCCTGCAACACGATTTTCTGTTCGCAGATTAAAACCGAACCAACCCGCTCTCATAATGAGGACGAAGAATATAACCCGGGAATTCTGGTTCGTTCTCCCGCCCCCGATTTCTTTGCGCCGGCGGTTTTGCCCGATGATAAAATCGATGAGGAGTTTCACCTTTCCGAATATCTGGACGGTTCTTACGGACTGATTTTCTTCTACCCGATGGATTTTACTTTTGTTTGTCCGTCGGAAATCATTGCCCATGATCACCGTTATGAAGAATTTACCAAACGCAACGTCAAAATTGTCGGTATCAGCGTTGATTCGGTTTATGCGCATCTGACCTGGCGCAAAATGCCGATTAAAGAAGGCGGTATCGGCAGCGTACGTTTCCCCCTGGTTTCCGATATGACTAAGGCAATCGCGCATGACTACGGCGTTTTAACCGAAGACGGCGTTGCGCTGCGGGCTTCTTTTCTGATTGACAAAGACGGTTTTGTCCGCCACCAAGTCGTCAATGACCTGACAATCGGCCGCAATGTCGACGAAACGCTGCGGATTATTGACGCCCTGCAATTCACCGAAAAACACGGCAATGTCTGCCCGGCCGGATGGCACAGCGGCGAAGAAGGAATGCAGGCCACGCCGGAAGGAGCCAAAGATTATCTCCAGAAAAATGCACAAAAGTTATAATGACTTGCCAGCAGAAATTTATTTCCCTATAGTAGCGGTAAATAATTTTCAGGAGTAAAAAACATGGCTGAGTTTAACAGCAGAATTCTTATTATCGGTTCCGGTCCGGCCGGATATACTGCCGGCATTTACGCCGCCCGCGCCGGGCTGAAACCGGTTTTGATTTCCGGAAAGCAGCCCGGGGGACAGCTGACAATCACCAATGATGTTGAAAACTTTCCCGGTTTTCCAGAACCTGTCAACGGCAGTGAACTGATGCAAAGAATGCGCGAACAGGCCGTGAATGTCGGCGTAAATATTGTTGACGACATCATTACCGAAGTTGACTTCAGCAAAAAGCCTTTCGTCTGCAACTCAGAAAACAGCAATATTTTCATCGGGGATACGGTGATTATCGCCACCGGCGCTTCAGCGCGCTGGCTCGGTTTGGACAGCGAAAAGAAATTTCTCGGCTTCGGCGTTTCCGGCTGCGCAACCTGCGACGGCTTTTTCTATCGCAACCGCGACGTTGCCGTTGTCGGCGGCGGCAACACGGCCGTAGACGAAGCCCTCTATCTGACCAACTTTGCCCGCAGCGTGACTTTAATTCACCGCCGCGATTCGCTTCGAGCCGACAAAACCCTGCAGGAACGCCTGTTTAATAATCAAAAAATCAAAGTCGAATGGGACAGCGTCGTCGATGAAGTTCTCGGAACCGATAACCCTCTGAGCGTAACCGGTATCCGCCTTAAAGACGTAAAAAATGACTCTGTGCGCGATATTAAAATTGACGGTCTGTTTATCGCCATCGGCCACCACCCTAATACCGAACTGTTCAAAGGCCAAATAGAGCTGGATGCCGAAGGCTATATCGTTACCAAGGGCGACAGCACTCAAACCAATATCAACGGCGTCTTTGCCGCCGGAGATGTCCAAATGCCCCGCTTCCGCCAAGCCGTTGTCGCCGCGGGAACCGGCTGCATGGCTGCCCTAGAAGCCGAAAAATACTTAAGCGAGTTATAAAACAGAACGGGATTTCAGAACTTTATTCGTAGCGCAAGGCATTAATCGGATTAAGCTTTGACGCCTTATAGGCGGGAAAGAAACCGAATATCAACCCGACCATACCGGAGAAAGAAAACGGCAGCATAATATAAAACAGGTTCACTTTAGCGGTAAAGCTGCTGAAATGATTAATCAGTTCTACCCCCAAAAGACCGATGAGAATTCCGGCAATTCCTCCCAACAAAGACAAAACCAGCGATTCCATCAGAAACTGCCAGCGGATATCCCAAGTCTTGGCGCCGATAGCCATCCGGATACCGATTTCCCGGGTACGTTCGGTAACCGACACCAGCATAATATTCATAATACCGATACCTCCGACCAACAGCGAAATTGACGCAATTGACCCCAGCAGAATTGTCATGATTTTGGTCGATTCCTCCATCATCTCCATCATCTGGGTCAAATTCATAATCACAAAATCATTATCCTTATTGACACCGAGATTATGCCGCTGCCGCAGCAGACTGGTAATTTCGTCCTGAGACGTATAAGTTGAAGCCGCATCCACCGCCTGTAAAAGAATAAACTTGACCTGATCGGGAAATTTAATTCCCATAACTTTTTTCTGCGCCGTGGTAATCGGAATAAAAACCGTATCATCCTGATCCATCCCCATACCGGTCTGCCCGCGTTTAACCATCACGCCGATTACCTGAAAAGGAATGCCTTTGATACGAATTGTTTTGCCCAGCGGATCAACGTCGCCGAAAAGCTCGTTAACCACCGTTTGCCCCAAAATCGCGACCTTATTGGCATTTTTAATATCCGCTTCACTGAAAAAACGCCCGTACGCCAAATCCCAGTCTTTAATGATAAAATTACGGTTATCGGTACCGGTAATTCCGGTTGACCAGTTGGCATTACCGTAAACAATCTGCGCGGTTTCTTCCAGAATCGGCGCCGCATAACGGATTTTGGCAATCCGGTTCTGAATTGCATCGCCGTCGGAAGCCTTCATACTCGGCTGGGAACCGTGACCGCCGCGCGCACCGCTCGAAGTTGTCACCCCGGAACGCACAATAATCAGATTCGCCCCCATTGACTTCATTTCATTTTGCAGCGAAATCTGCGCTCCATGACCGATTGCCAGCATAATAATCACCGCCGAAACCCCGATAATAATACCGAGGCTGGTCAGAACCGAACGCATTTTATTGGCTTTAACCGCCCGCAGGGCAATGTTGGTAATGGTTTGAATATCTATCATTTTATTACCTTTTCGTCGGAATGGATTTCACCGTCGACAATCTTAATAACCCGGTCGGCAAAGCGGGCAATATCTTCCTCATGGGTCACCAAAATAATAGTCCGCCCCAGATCCTTATTCAGCCGCGTAAACAAATCCATAATTTCCAAACTCATTTTACTGTCCAGATTACCGGTGGGTTCATCGGCAAAAATAATCGGCGCTTCATTAACGATAGCCCGGGCAATCGCCACACGCTGCTGCTGACCGCCGGATAATTGATTAGGCTGATGATACATTCTTTCCTTTAACCCGACTTTTTGCAAAGCCTTTACAGCCTTTTCCCGCCGCTCCGCCGCCGGAATTCCGGCATAGACCATCGGCAGTTCCACATTCTCCAGCGCCGTTGTCCGGGATAACAGATTAAACCCCTGAAAAACAAAACCGATTTTCCGATTGCGAATATCTGCCAAGCCGTCGGCATCTAACTTATTTACGTCGATACCGTCTAAATAATAAGTTCCCGAAGTCGGTTGATCCAGACAGCCGAGAATATTCATCAATGTTGACTTACCCGAACCTGAGGGGCCCATAATCGCCACAAATTCTCCGGCGCCGATTTCCAGGCTGATTCCTTTCAGAATATTAAGTTTTAAACCGTCAAGCGGATAAGATTTTTTAATGTTTTTTACCTCAATCAACATTTATCTCGGCATCCTCATACGCATTGCCCGGGCGCTTTCGGTTCCGGCACCGGCTTTTTCAATAATCACTTGTTCGCCGCTGCGCAGCCCTTCGCCGCTGATTTCGGTTTTATCATCATCACTGACTCCGGTTCTGATTGTAATCCGTTTCGGCTCACCGTTTCTTAAAACCCACAATCCTTTATCCTGATAACGCTTCTGAACGCCGTTTTCGTCTTCCATAAAAAAGCGCAGAGCCTGATTGGAAACCAGAAAAACATCTTCTTTTTCGGCGGTAATAATTTCTACATTGGCGGTCATGCCGGGTTTAAGCTTAGCCTCCTGATTATTGACATCAATAATCACTTCATAGGTGACAACATTAGAAACTGTAATCGGATTATTGCGAACCTGCGTCACCATACCGTAAAATTTTTCATCGGGAAAACTGTCGACCGTAAACTCAACCACCTGCCCTTCTTTAACTTTGGCAATATCCGCCTCAACAATGGAGGCCTCAATCTGCATTTTGGTCAGATCTTCGGCAACATTAAACAAAGTCGGTGTCTGGAAAGAAGCCGCAACCGTCTGACCGACTTCCACCTCTTTGGAAACGACAATCCCGTCAACCGGTGAAATAATTTTTGTATATCGCAATTCCGTTTCCGCAGACTGAAGCGCCGCTTCAGCCTGATTGACAGTCGCCTGTTTAAGACCGAGCTGAACAACGGCATTATTATAATCTCTCTCCGCCGATTCTAACTCGCTGTCGGTCGAATATTTTGATGAATTAAGCTTTTGTATCCGATTCAGATGTTTTTTATAATATTCAATATCATTCTTAACCACGTTAACTTCGGCCTTGGCAATATTTAAAGCCGCGCGCCGCTGATTAACCGTTGCTTCAAACAGGGCCGGATCAATCTGAGCCAGCAGCTGATCTTTTTTTACTTCCGAATTATAATCGACAAAAATTTCCGCAATCGTTCCTGAAACCTGAGTGCCGATATTAATTGTCGAAATCGGATTAATAATCCCCGAAGCGGTAATCTTTTCGGTAATATCACCTTTTTCCAAAGATTCGGTAACATAAACAGCCGGTTTTTCTTTCCGACTCCCATACCAAACCGCAATTCCGAGTCCGATAGCAATAATTACTGCAATTTTGAAGACTTTTTTCATAAAAACGGCACCTCTCGAGCGATAAAAATCCTGATATTTTATATATATACCCACAAAAAATAAAAATTCTATTAAAAATATATTGTCAAAATTGTTCCTTTTGTCTATATTTATAATGATAACTTATTATTAATTAAAACTATTTTTTTATGTTAACAATTTCCGAGCAACAAATTGCAGCAAAAAGAGTTTCAACCATTCAAAATTTGAACAAAAAATTTCCGCACTGGAACAACAAAGATGTGGAAACGGCCAGCGCCTGTTTAAATAATTTGACAGACTACAGCCGCAACAAAGAAGGTTACCGAATGTTAATAGAGAACATCAAAACTTTCGGCAACTTGAAACTCTGCAAAAAAGCCACAAAATTTGCTCTGAAAATCGGAATTAACTAAAATTTCTTCTAGCTATGGATGAAAAAAAAGAAAAAAAAGCAGATACTACGCCAGAATGCGCAGGCTGCACAGTAGACAAAGGATTTTGTAAAGGATGTATCATTAACATCCAAGAAAAAATTCTGAGAGAGATTCAAGAAAGTGAAAACTGTATAGCTTTTACTTGGTAACTATTAATCCTATTATTTACTACTATGAAAAAAAAGAAAACAAAAGCTCAATTGGAGGAAGAAAAGAGAGCTGAACAACTCAAAGAAAAAAGCTCTCAGCTCAAAAGATTTCTTTCTAAGATTCAAAACGGCCTAATGACAGATGAAGATATCAGACATCTGGCCGAAATGCTCAAAATCGAAGATTACAATGAGCTGCAGGGATCTTATAACGATATTATCGTTGCCGGTTTTCCCTACTCGGACGATCTGCGTACGATTTTATATCATTATTTAGATTCCGTCTTAAAACAGGGACTGATCGACGGCGGACTGGTTATGAACATGTTATCACATGGGTATATCAGTCGGGAAACTTTCCTGATTTTACATGACAATGCAAAAAAAATCAGAGAAAGTGGTTTTGGAATGGTTTTGCATCCGATGTTAAAAAAGATGTTGGAACGCAATGTCAAAGCCAATCCAAGAGATGAAACCGATCTCCTCCCGCTTACTGACGATGAGCGAAAAAATTTCCGACTATTGATTGATGACTATAGTCCGGAAATGATGCAGCTAACCCTTGAAGAAATGGCCATGGCCACTCAAGAATAGTCCGCAGAAAAGACTTTAAGACCCTGAAGATGCTGATCTTCAGGGTTTTTTCTTTATAATTTTTCTAAAAATAAAATGACCGAAAAATTTCCAAAAATTTTCCCTGCGTTCAATCTGTTTAGACAGAAAAAAAGATTATGCTAAATCTTTGTTAACAGATGTTGATTAGAATGGGAAATCATAATA
>ENA-ORTV01003433-ORTV01003433.1-human-gut-metagenome-genome-assembly--contig:-NODE-3433-length-13286-cov-1.971431_pt1 | contig 13286 bp, 10 predicted proteins | sample MGYA00241915_ERZ509194 | MGnify/ENA primary metagenome ERZ509194 (study PRJEB26280, sample SAMEA2338810) | human gut metagenome | biome: human gut; feature: human-associated habitat; material: faeces... | reverse complement strand
CTTACTCGGATGAGGACGGATTCAAAAGAAATGTACGACATCTATTCGAAGGATATGTATTGACGGATGTACGGAATAATCCAGAAAGCAGTATTGTAGCTTCAGTTGCCGCTCATGTACACAATTCTATCATAGTAGATGTACGCGACGAACAGACGTTTAAAAATGCAGGCTATGAGATGAAGTATGATGCCCGTAACAAAACAACCCGCAATGCTTGGGAAGAATTCAAGGATAAATGCACGAAGGATTGGTATTGATGCCGGTCAATACAGGTGAATTACGCGATTTTGCCATCCAACACGGATATTTTGTCATTAACTTAAATAGCAGTTATGCTGTACCTGACGGAGCAAACAAAGAACTACTGAAAGAGGTACTTGCCTGGCTTGCTCCCGGTGCTCCCGTTTATGGTTGGGAACAGGTTATTCCTGAAGTGGATTTTGTAGGGCCAGCATCACTGACCGGACATATCTGGATACCTAATGACTGGAGCTATAATCTTGCATTTACTTCACTGGACTATAAGAATCGTCAGTCGGCCAATCTTGCCAAAGTAGTCAATCCCAAGAATATAGACTATTCCTTGCATAAGAATTTCTATTCATTTTATCTAAGTGACGGAGATAATGTGCAATGGATGATGAACCACTTTGTGGATGAGTATTATATGGATCCAAACGCAGAATCCACGTATATGGGATTCGGTATTCCGGTGACGGCTTTACGTGAGTTATTGGAACAGATCGGTGATCTGGATACAAGTGTATATAACGTGCAATGTAACAGTTGTGACGAGTTTATTTCCGATGAAGAGGAATATTGCCCGTCATGCGGGGATAAGTTGCCGTCGAATGTTTTCCAAGAACGTTCATTGACTGATTTGGCAGTTTTCTGCGAGGAAGCTATTCAGGCTATGGGAATTAATCCCGTGTTGGCCCGTGTCGGTTACGAGAGTTGGGTGTTCCACAAAGGAAGTTCTGAGATTCGTATGTTCGTGTACCAGCGTTCTTACCTGTTCTGTACTTCACCGATCAACGTGTTACCGAAGAAGAATCTCGAACCCGTGTTGACGTACTTGTTGAATGCAGAGGTGAAACCTTATCAATTGGGATTGGACGGCAACCAGATTTATCTGTCTTACCGGATTCATATCTCCGATATCTTCTCTGATTTTGCAGACGAGGTACAGAAAAATATCACGAATATGGCGTTTAAGGCAGATGAGCTGGATAATTACCTGATGGATACTTTCGGGTGTGAATTGTCCGAGTATGCCAAGAAAGACGCTTGATAGAGAGAAATATACTTAGTCAAAGAGGCTGTTCGGGAAATTCATTTCATAATGACTTTCCGAACAGTCTCTTTGTATAAAGTTTAAAAATGATGAAGACAGAGAAAGAGAAGATGCTTGGCGGGGAGTTATATAACGCCATGGACCCCGTACTATATGCGGAGAGGATTCGGGCCAAAGAGTTGTTGTACGATTATAATCATACCCGGCCTTCCGAGAAAGAGATTAGGGAACGTATCTTGCGGGAATTATTAGGAAGTACTGGGAACGATTTTCTGATTGAACAGCCGTTTAATTGTGATTACGGGTATAATATCCGCATCGGAGAGAATTTCTACGCGAACGTGGGGTGTACGATTCTCGATGTGGCTCCCGTGACGATTGGTGATAACGTGATGCTTGCCCCGAACGTGAACATATACACGGCAGGTCACCCCTTGGATGCGGAGATTCGTAATTCGGGGTTGGAATACGCTTATCCGGTAAATATCGGGAACAATGTCTGGATTGGGGGAAACGTGACGATTGTACCGGGAGTAACTATTGGTGCTAATACGGTGATCGGTGCGGGGAGTGTTGTGACGAAGGATATTCCGGCTAACGTGGTTGCTGTGGGAAATCCTTGTCAGGTTGTCCGGGAAATTCTGAAATAGAGATGATTGTGAATATAATTGTTGTATCTTTATCTGCAAAATAAGAATATGGATAAAGTGATTTTAACCCGAGAGAATATAGGACAGGAACATATTTGTTGTGCCATGTCCGACAAGAAAAGTGCTGAGGGAGTGGAGGCCAAGAAAGAGTGGTTGGCGTGTCGTATGGAGGAGGGATTGAAGTTTGTCAAACTGAATGTCCGGGGAAAAGTTTTCATCGAGTATTTACCGGCTGAATATGCTTGGGTGCCTATCGAGGCGGACGGCTACACCTTCATCAATTGCCTGTGGGTGGCCGGATCGTTTAAAGGACATGGATATGGTCGGGAGTTGTTGAAAACGTGTGAGGAAGATGTTGCGGGTACAAACGGTGTGGTCGTGATGGCAGGGAAGAAGAAGTTACCGTATCTTTCGGACAAGGCTTTTTTCATTAGGCACGGGTACGAGGTGTGTGATACGTGTGTTCCGAACATCGAATTATTGGTAAAACGGTTCAGACCGGATGCACCGTTTCCTCGTTTTAAATCGTGTGCCTCTGCCGGCTTGGGCGATGATGTTAAGGGAATAGATATATTTTACACGGCACAATGTCCTTTTACGGTGCCCTATATCAAACAATTAGATTCGGTTATTCAATCTTCAAGTGTTCCCGTGCGGGTACACCCGATAATGACTCGTGAAATGGCACGGAATCATCGGGCGCCGCTCACCACGTATAGCGTGTTCGTGGATGGGAAATTTTATACCCGTGAAGTTCTTACTCCGGCAAAGTTGCAGAAACTACTGGCAGAGCAGTAAGTCCCGGTTGGGAGGCATAGTAAATTACAGGTCTGTTTCTATCGTGTCTTTTTTGTCAATGTAATTGGAGAAACGGAATTCTGGCATTCCGAGGGCCATGGCGGCATGAATCGTGCCGTTTATGCCCAGCATATTAGCGAGAGTCCCCTTGTTTTCCTGGTGGATGGCGGTGCAGACGAATCCCATGTAGAATTGGTTTACCCCGAGACATTCCGCCATGAGTGACCCGTTCTGGTAAGCCAGATTCGCATCTGCACTTCCGAAACGACTGTTTTTTGGCGTGTGGATAAACAGGGCGGCTGTGGCTCCCCGCAGAATCATGTCGTGTCCGTTGGCATACTCCCGTTTCAGACGGTCGAACACGGGCAAGTAACGGTAGGCATCCGGCATAATTCGTTTCAAGATAGGTTTTAGTATCGGGTTTTTCAATTTCTTGGCAGCCGAGTTAAATACGTCTAGCGTGAAACGACTGATTGCGTTCAGTTGTTTGGGATCGGTTACCAGTGTGAAGTGTACTTGTTGCATATTACTTGCCGTTGGGGCACGATGGGCGGCCTCGATGATTTGTTCTAGCATCTCTCTTGGAATCGGTCGGGTTGAAAATGCCCTGTTTGAACGGCGGGCTTTACACACGAGCATCATTTGTTCGGGGGTGGGGTAGTCACTGTATTTGAATGCGTGTACCTTTTCAGGCGGGAATTCGGAATGAAGTACCGAGTTTGTAGGACATACTGCCACGCAATGCCCGCACACGATGCAGTTTTCTACGTTTTGTACTTTTACCGCGGAGCCTTTTGTTTCCTGTGTGATGATCTGTGAAGGGCATACTCGTGCGCACTTGCCGCATTTTATGCAGGTTTCCGTGTTGATACTTAATTTCCCGTCCATGATTCTGTCATTTTGCCTGTGTTAATAATACGTTATCTTGTTTACAAAAATAATGAATATTCTTTAACTTTGGAATCGTAAATTTGAACTAACCGGGGTATTATATGAAACAGATCGTTTTAACATTGGGGGCACCGAATGATGAACAGGGAAATTTAAGCCCGATGGCGGTGGATCGGCTAGAGTGTACATTAGGGCTTTATCTTCATAATGATGATGTGAAGATTCTTTGTACCGGGGGATTTGGTGAATCATTCAACACGACCAATCATCCTCATGCCTATTATTCAAAACGTTTTTTGATCGAGCGAGGAGTAAAGGAAAGTGATTTCTTAGAATTCGCACTGACCACGAATACGGTAGAGGACTTCCGGATGTCAAAACCGATAATCGAGCGGGAAAGGCCGGATTTGTTGTTAATTGTTACTTCTGATTTTCACATGGAGCGGGTGAAATTACTACATGGTCTTATTTTGAACTATCCCCATACGGTTTTTATTCCGGCAAAATCAAGTCTGTCAGGAGAAGAGTTAGCTCCTTTGGTTTTACACGAGAAGTTTGCCGTCAAGAGTTTACGGGATCGGGATTTTAAACTGTATTAATCGGGGCGGATATTTTTGAGAAAAAACAAATTCTTTCTTTTGTGAATTTAAATTTTCCTTTATCTTTGCATCCGCATTTGGAGAGGTGGCAGAGTGGTCGATTGCGGCGGTCTTGAAAACCGTTGTACTGCGAGGTACCGGGGGTTCGAATCCCTCCCTCTCCGCAAAAAACAATCAAATAACGAGAGAGTTAGCATAAGAAAGCTGACTCTTTTTTTATTTTATTGTCATCACTTGGTCGGTCCCGTTACATGATACACTTACTCCCGTGGGGAGGGAGGAAAACGTGGCATTATTCCCGGAGTACTTGATCGTGACAGTAGTGGTTAACGTGGCATTTTCCACGAAGTCTTCCGGACCAGATTCCAGAAAGTCGTTTTTGGAAACCCGTGTTCTTTTTAATGTAATAAAATGATTGTATCTTCGTACCCATATTGGCATTTTATGAATAAAGTACTAATTATAGACGATGAAGATCAATTAAGGGGATTATTATCCCGGATCATAGGGCTGGAGGGGTACGAGGTCTTCCAGGCGGATTCCTGTAAGAACGGGTTAAAGCAATTGGCTTTGCACGATCCGGACGTGGTGTTGTGTGACGTGCGTTTGCCGGACGGGAACGGGGTGGAGTTGATTGCCGAGATCAAGCGGGTAAAGCCGCTGGCGGAGGTGATCATGCTGACGGCCCCCGGGAATATTCCCGATGGGGTGCAGGCAATCAAAAACGGGGCGTTTGATTATCTAACGAAAGGGGATGATAATAACCGGATTATCCCGTTGATCAGTCGGGCTATGGATCAGGTGGCAAAGGCCAAGCAGGAGAGTCAGGCGGAGATTCTGGTAGATCGGGAATACTCGTTTGACACGATTCTGGGGAGTTCAATGGCAATTCGGGAGGCTATTGCGCTGGCAAAGAAGGTTTCCGTGACTGATGTTCCCGTGCTATTAACGGGGGAAACCGGAACGGGGAAAGAGGTGTTCGCACAGGCGATTCACCGGAATAGCGAACGGGCCAAGAAGTCTTTCGTGGCGGTGAATTGTGCGGCTTTCAGCAAGGAATTGCTGGAGAGCGAGATGTTTGGACATAAGGCGGGTTCTTTCACGGGCGCTTTGAAGGACAAAAAGGGACTGTTCGAAGAGGCGAATCATGGCACGATATTCTTGGATGAGATCGGGGAGATGGCGTTCGATTTACAGGCGAAGTTGCTGCGTATTCTGGAGGCTGGTGAATTTATTAAAATAGGAGATACGAAACCCACGAAGGTGGACGTGCGGGTGATCGCTGCCACGAACCGGGATTTGACAAAAGAGATCGAGAACGGGCATTTCCGGGAGGATTTATATTATCGGCTTTCCGTATTTTGTATTCCGCTTCCGCCGTTGCGGGAACGGGTGGAGGATATAGAAGTGTACACGCGGGCTTTCGTGCAATATTTCGGGGCAAAAATGAAGAAGAAGGGGCTAGAGGTTCATCCGGATTACATGGAATGCTTGAAACGTTACGGCTGGCATGGAAATGTCCGGGAATTGCGTAACGTGGTGGAACGGAGTATCGTGATCGCGGGAGAGGGGCAGTTGACGGTGGATGATCTGCCGCTTGAATTGCGACGTTCGGTCCCGGCCGCGGGAGAAACGGGTGGATTTTCCGATTTTGACATGGCGAATATCGAGAAGAATCATATCCGGAGGGTTCTTCAACACACGGGGGGCAACAAGACGGAGGCAGCCCGGTTGATGCGTATCGGGTTAACTACTTTGTACCGTAAAATTGAGGAATACGGGTTGGGAGACAAATAACAAGTATCGTTCGTTTGTTTTCCGTTTTGCTATACCGAAATGAAAGGATGACCTTTTCATTTTGGTAGGGTTTCTTATCTTTTATTCTTTCTTATAATGATATTTATATTCTTGTTTCATAGATGGTTATAATAATTGTTTCTTCGTGTGGCATACCATTGGTATCACAAGAGCAAAGATTATTGAATTAATATATGAAATTATGGAACAGGTATTATCATTTATTTTCTTGTGTCTGACAGGCGTCGTCTGTTACTGGTTTTTCTTTAAGTGTATTGATTGGTTTGAGAAGATTTAAAGGAGGAAAAGATGTTTACGGTATTATTTATTTTTAGTGTGGTGATGTTCGGGTACATGATGTATGTACTGGTTCGGCCCGAGAAATTTTAGATAAAATAAGAAATGAATACAGAGATTCTAGGTAGTGTGTTGCAGGTCGTCCTGTTGCTAGTACTGGCTTATCCGCTGGGACGTTACATTGCAAAAGTGTACAAGGGGGAGCGTGTATGGACGGATTTTATGGCTCCCGTGGAGAAATGGATGTTTAAATTAGGCGGTATAAACCCGGAAGAGTCAATGAACTGGAAGAAATTCTTGGTGGCATTGTTGACGATCAACCTGTTTTGGTTCTTCTGGGGAATGTTCCTTCTGGTCTTCCAGGGGCATCTGCCGTTGAACCCGGATGGGAATGCAGGACAAACACCCGATCAGGCGTTCAACACCTGTATCAGTTTCATGGTAAACTGTAATTTGCAGCATTATAGCGGTGAATCGGGATTGACTTATTTCACCCAGTTGTTCGTGATCATGTTGTTTCAGTTTATCACAGCCGCCACGGGTATGGCCGCGTTGGCCGGGATATTCCGGGCGATGGCAGCCAAAACGACACGGGATTTCGGTAACTTCTGGGCGTTGCTCGTGAAGAGTTGTACCCGAATCTTGTTACCGTTAGCTTTGGTTGTTGGTTTTATCTTGATCATAGAAGGTGTTCCGATGGGCTTTGACGGGAAAATGGAAGTGACCACGTTGGAGGGACAGACCCAGATGATTTCACAGGGACCGACGGCTGCCATCGTGCCGATCAAACAGTTAGGGACGAATGGCGGTGGTTATTTCGGGGTGAATTCTTCCCATCCTTTGGAAAATCCGACTTTCCTGACGAACATGACGGAATGTTGGTCGATATTAATTATCCCGATGGCGATGGTGTTTGCGCTGGGATTCTATTTGAAACGCAAAAAGTTAGCATACACGATCTTCGGAGTGATGTTATTTGCCTTTCTAGTGGGAGTTTTTGCTGCCCATTATTTTGAAATGCGAGGCAGTGAGCAGATCAACGAGCTGGGAATAGCCCAAGAACTAGGAAGCATGGAAGGTAAAGAAATCCGTATCGGTTCCGCGGGTACGGCCCTGTGGAGCCAGGTGACTACGGTAACATCCAATGGTTCCGTGAACGGTATGCACGATAGCCTGACTCCCATCACGGGAATGTTCACGATGTTGAACATGATGATAAACTGTTGGTTCGGCGGTGTCGGAGTGGGATTCATGAATTACTACGTGTTTATCATCATAGCCGTGTTTATCAGTGGATTGATGGTCGGGCGTACCCCGGAGTTCCTAGGGAAGAAGGTGGAAGCGAGAGAGATGAAGATAGCCATGATCGTGGCATTGGCTCACCCGTTCTTTATCTTGTTGTTCACGGCGATAGCTAGTTTCTTGGCGGCACACAATCCCGAACTGGCGGGAGCTTGGCTGAATAACCCTTCGTTCCACGGTTTAAGCGAGATGCTGTACGAGTACACCTCTTCGGCAGCCAATAACGGTTCCGGTTTCGAGGGGTTGAGTGATAACACCTATTTTTGGAACTACACGTGCGGTATCGTGCTGATCATGGGGCGTTATCTCCCGATTGTCGGTCAGGTGGCCATTGCCGGGTTGCTGGCAAGTAAGAAGTTTATCCCGGAGAGCGCGGGTACGCTAAAGACGGACACGACGACTTTTGCCGTCATGACTTTCCTCGTAATCTTTATCGTGGCAGCCTTGTCGTTCTTCCCGGCATTGACGTTAGGGCCTATCGCTGATTATTTATCATTTTAGAATTTGAATTATAAATCGTGTATGAATATGAAATCCAATAAATCAACTTCACTTTTCCCGCGGGAATTGGTGCTGGAGAGCTTAAAGCAGTCATTCGTGAAGTTAAACCCGCGACTGATGGTAAAGAATCCCGTGATGTTCACGGTGGAGATTTGTACGGTGTTGATGATTGTTGCCACGTTGTATTTTCTTTTTGCCGGGATCACGGATCAGGGATCATTCGGTTATAACGTGGCGGTTTCCATCATATTATTTATCACCTTGTTGTTTGCCAATTTCGCCGAGGCTATCGCCGAAGCGAGAGGGAAGGCACAGGCTGATAGTTTGCGAAAAACGAGAGAGGAGACTCCGGCGAAGATGATCGTGAACGGTAAAGTACAGGTGGTCAGTAGCTCCCAATTGAAGAAAGGGGATGTCTTCGAGTGTGAGGCCGGGGACGTGATTCCTTCCGACGGGGAAATTATCGAGGGATTAGCCTCTATTGACGAGAGTGCCATCACGGGTGAGAGCGCCCCGGTGATCCGCGAGGCGGGAGGGGACAAGAGTTCCGTGACCGGGGGAACCAAGGTCCTTTCCGATAAGATCCGTGTACAGGTGACGACCCAGCCGGGTGAGAGCTTTTTGGATAAGATGATCGCTCTGGTGGAAGGTGCATCTCGCCAGAAGACCCCGAACGAGATCGCGCTGACCATCCTGTTGGCCGGGTTCACGCTGGTGTTCGTGATTGTCTGCGCGACGCTGAAACCTTTTGGTGATTACGTGGGAACCAATATCACGGTGGCAGCTTTTATATCTCTGTTCGTGTGCTTGATCCCGACGACAATCGGGGGATTGCTTTCGGCGATCGGTATCGCCGGGATGGACCGGGCGTTACGTGCCAACGTGATTACAAAATCGGGTAAGGCGGTCGAAACGGCGGGTGATGTAGATACGTTGTTGCTGGATAAAACAGGTACGATCACGATCGGTAACCGGAAGGCCACTCGTTTTTATCCTTCTGCCGGGGTGGATGAACGGCATTTCGTGAGAGCCTGTATGTTGTCTTCGCTTTCCGACGAGACACCGGAAGGAAAGTCTATCGTGGAACTAGGGCGGGAGAGTCATCTCCGGATGAGGGATATTGACACGGCCGTGACCCGGATGATCAAGTTTACTGCCGAAACCCGTTGTTCCGGGGTGGACTTGGCAGACGGTACCCGGATTCGGAAAGGGGCTTTCGATTCCATTCGCGCGATTGCGGAGAGAGCCGGGAACGAATTCCCGCTGGAAACGGAACAAAGGATTCGTACGATTTCCGGTAACGGGGGAACACCGCTGGTGGTTTGCGAGAACGAGAAGATTCTGGGAGTTATCGAGTTACAGGATATTATAAAGCCGGGTATCCGGGAACGTTTCGAGCGGTTGCGTAAAATGGGTGTGAAAACGGTGATGGTGACAGGGGATAACCCGTTGACTGCAAAGTATATTGCTCAGAAAGCCGGTGTGGATGATTTTATTGCCGAGGCAAAACCAGAGGACAAGATGGAGTACATCCGGAAGGAACAGCAAGAAGGGAAATTAGTTGCCATGATGGGAGACGGAACGAATGATGCCCCGGCCTTGGCACAGGCCGACGTGGGGGTTGCTATGAACAGTGGAACACAGGCAGCGAAAGAGGCGGGAAATATGGTCGATTTGGACAATGACCCGACGAAGTTAATCGAAATAGTAGAAATCGGGAAGCAGCTATTGATGACACGGGGTACGTTGACCACGTTTAGCATAGCGAACGATGTCGCCAAGTATTTCGCTATCGTTCCTGCCTTGTTCATGGCAACAATCCCCTCGCTGGGCGTGTTGAATATCATGGGATTACACAGCCCCGAAAGTGCGATTCTTTCTGCGGTGATCTTTAACGCTGTTATCATCCCGTTGCTGATTCCGTTGGCGTTGAAGGGGGTGGCTTACAAACCGATCGGAGCCTCAGCCTTGTTACGTCGGAATATGCTGATCTACGGGTTGGGAGGAATTATTGCCCCGTTTATCGGGATTAAGTTGATCGATCTACTGATCGGTTGGTTATTATAAAATGGAAACTTGTAAATAAAGATAATCATGAAATCGAATTTATTGAAATCGTTCAGATTGACCCTTGTATTTTGTGTCTTTTTTAGTGTTTTCTACATACTTGTCCTTTGGTTGTTTGCCAAGGTGGCAGGACCGAACGGTGGAAACGCCGAGGTGGCAGTGCTTGACGGGAAAGTGGTCGGGGGTGCTAACGTGGGACAGAATTTCACGAAGGATATTTATTTCTGGGGACGGCCTTCCTGTGCCGGTGACGGGTACGATGCAACCAGTTCGGCCGGAAGTAATAAAGCAACGACGAACCCGGAGTATCTGAAAGAGGTGGAGAGTCGTATCGATACCTTTCTCGTGAAACATCCCTACCTGAAACGGGAGGAAGTGCCTGCCGACATCGTGACGGCCAGCGCTAGCGGTTTGGACCCGGATATTTCCGTGACTTCAGCCTACGTGCAGGTGAAACGGGTTGCCGAAGCCCGGGGTATGTCGGAAGAGGCGGTGAAAGCAATTGTTGAAAAGGTGAAACAAGGCCCCTTGTTGGGAATGTTCGGCCCGTCGAAAGTGAATGTTCTAAAACTAAATATGGCCTTGGACGAGAAAGCCGATTAGTTTGATTTAGTTAGGTGTTTATTTTGCATCGGGGGATGCGTCCATCCCCCGATTTCTTAAAAATTGAAGAAACGGTCGGGTGACCGCAAGGGATGTTATTACCCTTTAATTAAATAAGTTTTAATATGCAGTTAATAAAGACAACAATGATGATGGCAGGGGCTTTACTCCTTGCTTTAAATGTGTGTGGACAAGAGAATGTTCCCGCGGAGAAGAAGGTTGAAAAGAAGGTAACGAGTGAGAATCATGATGTCGGCAAGGTGAATTTTAAAGTGAGTGCCGACGTGGTGAGTTCTTACGTATGGCGTGGAGCTTACAATGCCGGAGCCAGTATCCAACCAACTCTAGGAATGAGTGCGGGTAACTTCTCGCTTACGGTTTGGGGATCGAAAGAGATCAGTGATTTACACAAGGAAATTGATATTACGGCTGCCTACCGTTTCGGACGTGTATCCGTGTCTGTTGCCGACTACTGGTGGGAAGGTGACAAGTTCTGGGAAAAAGAGGATAATTCTTCTGCCAAGTATTTTAATTTGGACAATCATGACACGAAACATCGTCTGGAGGCCGGGATTTCGTGGACAATTTCCGAGAGGTTTCCCTTGTCCGTGGCTTGGAACACGATGTTTTGGGGAGCTGATAAGGATGCCCGGGACGGGAAACAGAATTATTCTTCTTACGTGGAATTGAATTACCCGTTCACGGTTCGGCAGATCAACCTGACGGCAACACTGGGTTTTACTCCTTACGAGAGCCGGAATATGTATGGAACCGGAGGTTTTGATGTGTGTAATATCGCGTTATCCGCCGCGAAAGAGATTCGGATTTCAAAGAGGTTTTCCTTGCCTGTTTTTAGCCGGGTGGTATTGAACCCTGCCGCGCAGGATGCACATGTTGTTTTCGGGTTCACTTTACAATAATCCTGTACGTTTAAGAGGAAAAATCTTGTTTTTAATCGTTTAAATTAACATCTTTTATTACTTCTAACTTTGTGATAAATAGTGTGTTACAAGCGTTTTACCGGGAAAAGACCTGTTTTTACAACTTGGAGTACTTTTTTACGGTTCTTGATAGATTATTGTAATGTTCTGGTTACCTTAAGTTTAGATTCGAAAAAGCAAGTAAAAATCAGTGTTAAGTTATTTGACATTTACCGCTTATCTCCGGTAACTTTCCGGTGACTTTCCGGTAACTTACCGGTAACTTACCGAACAAGGAGTTAAGGATTCTAAAATCTACAGTTACTAAATTTAAGATCAGTTGGGGAATTGGGGGGATGTTTTATTGCCATCCCCCACCTAATGCCTTGTAAAGATTAACGACGGAAAGCAGTTCGTCTCGCACGGCATTGTTCAGGCCGATCTGGGCATCGAAGTAACCTCTTTGGGCATCTAACACGTCCAGGTAACTGATCACCCCGTTAATATATTGCAAGTTGGCTAGTTCCATGTACGAGCGGGCGGCCTCTTCCAACCGGGCTCTTGATTCCCGCATATCCCGTATTTTCGAGAACGTGGTCAAGGCATTATCAACTTCCTTGAACGCGGATAGAACGGTCTGTTGATAGCTGTACGTCTCGGCCTCCAGTGCGGCACGGGCGGCTTTAAGACGAGCCCGGTTGCTCCCGGCATTGAACACGGGGGCGAGTAGTTTACCTCCCAGGTAAAAGTAAGGTGCCTTCAGGAAGTCGCTGAGTTCGCTATCTTCCCGTCCGTATCTGGCCGTCAGCGTGATTTGCGGGAAAAGGCTGGTATAGGCAACACCAACTTTAGCGTTTGCCGCTTTTAGTTTATATTCCGCTTGCCGGATGTCGGGGCGGCGTTCAAGCAGGGAAGAGGGTAATCCTACCGGGAGATCGGTCAGCAGCGTCTGTCGATCTATGTTCGCTCCGCGGGGGATGTCACCGGGATAATGGCCCGTGAGCAAGGATATTTCGTTTTCTTTCAACCGGATCTGTCTTTCAAGGTCGGGAACGAGTGTCGTGGTCTTCGCTAGTTCCACTTGTGCCTGGCGATAGGCTGTTTCGGAAGTCAACCCGCCTTCGAAACGTAGTTTTGCCAGACGAACACTCTCTACACGAGCCTCGTGGGTCTGTTTGACAATACTTAATTCCATGTCAAGAGCCCGTAGCTCGAAATAGGCTTGTGCCACTTGTGAAACTAACGTCATGTGTAGGGCCCTTTGTCCTTCCACGGTTTGGAGATAGGCTGCCAAACTGGCCTGTGAACTCCAGCGGAGTTTTCCCCAGAGGTCAAGTTCCCAAGAGAGGGTGGCCTCCACGTTGAACGTGTTACCGGGAGAACGGTCATATTCTCTTTCAGCGAGCGCGTCTGCACCGACTTTGGGGAAGAGGTTCGCTTTCTCCATGCGGTGGGCGTAACGACTTTCTTTCACCCGGGCCGCGGCAGCCAGCAGATCCTTGTTGTAAGTGAGTGCCGTGTTGATTAGACGTTGTAACACGGTGTCCGTGTAGATCGTCGGCCA
>ENA-ORTV01003432-ORTV01003432.1-human-gut-metagenome-genome-assembly--contig:-NODE-3432-length-13286-cov-2.857229_pt1 | contig 13286 bp, 11 predicted proteins | sample MGYA00241915_ERZ509194 | MGnify/ENA primary metagenome ERZ509194 (study PRJEB26280, sample SAMEA2338810) | human gut metagenome | biome: human gut; feature: human-associated habitat; material: faeces... | reverse complement strand
CCAGCAGTTGCAAACAATTCAGCAGCAGTATCAGCAGAATAATGCGGATGCACAGCAGAATACTCAGACAACTGAAAATGCTGAAAAATAAGTCGTATATGACAACAACAGCCGACGGCATGTGTTTATTAGAATGCAAGTCGTCGGCGTTTATTATATATATGTGGGTTGACAATAGTGGCTGATATAAACATTACAGGCTCCCCGAAAAAAAAGCCAATAACAATATGATATCAAAATATAAAGAAAGGAAAAGCCGTAAAAAATTACGGTAGGAAAACGTGTATGCCTAAAATCACGAATTGGGACAAAATGCAGAATGTTACTCCGCAGGAAACGATGAAGTATCATGATGTATATGAGGACCAGCAGTTGACGCGTGGCAATCTTGCCCCGTTGAAAACAATTACGTCTCGTCGTATTGCAACAATTGCAATGTCAGCGTGTGTGTTTGTAATTGTTTATCTTATTTGTTCCGTTGTATCTGGTTGGAATTATATGGCACTGACAGGTTCAATGGGCGCGTTTGGTTATGGTTTCCGTCTTACGTTTGGCAAGTTTTTATTGACAAGTGCTTTTACAGCAGCTTTTTATTTTGTCATGATGCTTATTATGAAGCGTAATTTGGAAGCTCAGAATGCATTATCAGATAATGCAGATGTCAATCAGTGGCATAATGACCAGCACATTGCATTGCCAGAAGAAATCCAGAGGAATTATGATTGGTTTCCTGATGTTGGTTGTACATCTGATGTACAGTTCTCATCTATGATTTCTCATATGGCATTGTCTAACAAAGGTCTGAAAATGATTCAGGTTGCGAAACGTGCTTCACATGATATTTTAGATGAAGACGGTGAAGTTGTGCTGTATAAAGGCGAAGTATTGACAGATGATGACGGTAATGTTTTGTATGAAACAAAACCTATTATTGATACTGATTTTATGGACGCCTTGTATCAGGCATCTGGTGTGCCGAAAGGGAAAACAGCGGGAGAAATGTTGCGGAAGTATTATGACGCAACGAAGATTAAATATAATCCAGATGGTTCAAATCGAGATAAACTCGGTAAGTTTGAGACAGTAGCTGACCTTATTAACAAGGATTGGCAGTTACCTTATTATGAGCCGCAGCGTCCAGCGGGTGCCTACATCGTGGACACAGCACCTGTCAATACAATGGTTTTGGCTATTACTAGAGCAGGAAAGGGTAATTTGTGCCCGGATTATACAGTGATGTGTAATTCCTAATATGTTAATTGCTTGCGAAGACCTAATACCTTTCAGCCTAAACAGGGAAACGAAAGTTTGTACTGGTTTTTATAAAAGAAAACAGGTTGTGAAAACAGAAACAAGTGAAAGGTTGTCTATATGGTTAAATCCTAAGTAGATGTAAATCCCGTTTAGTAGGTTTCGGGTTATGGTCGTTTAGCAGCCACATCGCTAAAGCTGAGAAGCCATGCGATAGGTCCAACGAGTAGCTCCTTGTGGGAGCGGCGATAAGCCTTAATGTAAAACTACAAGCTAAGGGTAGAAGAAAAATCTATTATCTTGTATTTAGTATATAAGAATTGATAATACTGCCAATTTATGATACAATTGTTGTGAAAGAGTAAACAATAATCATAGAGAGGTGTATTATGGAGAATTTCAAAAAAGCAGAAGAATTTTATCTTAGAGGATTTCGTGGTGAATATATTAAGCGAAGAACGGGTGTATCTATACAGCGATTGTTAAAATATCTTTTGAAGAATGGTGTTAGGTATACAAAAGATGATATTGTTAATTATCAAATTGATTATATTAGACATCATTTTACAACGGATGATATTAAAAAAGCGTATAGAGTTATAAGTCAAAAGTTTGATAATTTAGATAAAGCAGCACATGCAAAGAAAATTGAATGTTTAGGCTGTGGTTTTGGACAACATGCTCGTGTTTTTTCTAAATTGTTAGGTGAAGATGCATATAAAGAATTGAGAAATGAATGTTGGTCTGTGAAACAGCATAAAACAATGCAACAATTATATGGTGTTGATAATGCTTTTGAAAAGGATTCAAAATTTTTAAAATCAAATCCTATGTATTCACCTGAATGTAAAGAGAAGCGTAGACAAACGATGTTGGCTCGATATGGTGTTGAACATCCGAATCAGAATCCTGAAATAAAAAAGAAAATGTTGTCTAAGATGAAAGAGACAACAAAAGCTTTGTACGGTGTGGAATATCCAATGCAGTGTAAAGAAATTGCTATGAAATCAGCAGCACATAGACAGGAGACAATGTTAGCTCGGTATGGTGCTGCAAATAGTGTTCAGATTGATGAAATTAGAAATCAAATTTTTGAAACGCGTCGGAAACGAGGAACTATTAATTCTTCTAAAGCTGAAGACGTCCTTTATGAAATGTTATCTGCTTATTTTGGAAAGACTGATGTTTTACGTAATGTTTGTGTGGATAGTAGATATCCATATCATGTTGATTTTTATGTCAAATCTCGTGATTTATTCATCGAATTGAATGGTGATAAAGGTCATAATACACATTGGTTTGATGAGAATAATGAACGGGATGTTCAGATAGTAAATTCTTGGAAAGAAAATCAGTTACGTGTTGAAGCAGAAACAGGTAAAAAATCAAGATATCGTAAATATATTGAAATGTGGACAATAAGTGATGTTAAAAAGCGTCAGAGTGCAAAGATGAATCATTTGAATTATTTGGTATTTTGGGATGGTAGTCGTAAAATACATAGAAATAATTGTGAGTATCCTAGATTGCAAGATGCAAATGATTGGTTTAATGCTGGTTGTCCTGATTCAAAGGATTGGAAGCCTGAAAATACATATTAAATATAAGATAACGATGTACTCTCAACTTCATATGAAAAATATGAGCAGATGCAATATGCATCGGGATTCGACTTGCGACCGAATTTGAAGATTATTGTCAGACAGTTATCGAACCTACAATTGATATGTGGATGCGAGAAAGACGTCCAAATAATATGGTAATCAATGACCCGAAAGGTGAGTTGTTGGTTAAGAATTATGTACGTGGAACTGTACGAGGTTTTCAGATTGTACAGTTCAACTTAATCAATGCTATGAAAACGGATATTTACAATCGTGCGTCACGTTTTGTAATGAAAAGTTACAACATTATTTAATGAACTAACAATATGATATGTGGAATGAGTTCTTTTGAATGAAACACATACACTAATACTCCGACTAGCAATACAAAAGCTATGTTGTATTGTTAGAAGCTCGGTGAAGTCGGCAGAAGTTTATTTTTGTAAATGATATGCCGGGTGTCTATAAATATTATATGGTGAGTATGCTGTTTAGCTGACAAACTTTTGAATTAAAAGCCTGTCCGTCTGTATTGTTACAGTTGTCACAGTGGTTGAGTAAGATGGGTTGTTATGAAAAGCCATATTGGTTGTGACAAGGCTATAGAAAGCACCTAAGTAATAATGTTTAGATAATATTGTTGGAACGTGAGAAGCCATTTACGTGTATATAATAGCTTATAGATGATACGTTCTATTGGAAATCATAACAATAGTTAAAAATGGTGGCAGCGATGACATAGTAGTGATGAAGCATTTGTAATGAATGTGGAGCGAAGGTCATTAGTCAATATATGAATTGTCACTAATCACTTCATTGACTATTTTTAGTGGTTATAGTATAATTATTTTGAGGTGATAATAGTGAAATTAAATACAACTGATTTTATAAATCTTGCCATGAATATACATGGTAATAGATATGATTATTCAAAAGTTGATTATGTTAATATGAAAACAAAAGTTATCATTATATGTTCGATTCATGGTGAATTTTTACAATCACCTGATAAGCATATTCATGGTAAATGTGGTTGTCCTTATTGTGCAAACAATGTTAAATTAACAAAAAACTCTTTTATTGAGCGAGCAATTCGTGTACATGGTGATAGATATGATTATTCGTTGGTGAATTATGTGAATAATAAAACATCTGTTGATATTAAATGTCCTGTACATGGTGTTTTTTCACAAACACCTACAAATCATCTATCTGGTAAAGGATGTCCGTTTTGTGCGAACAATGTATGTTTAACAACTGATGATTTTGTGAAAAAGGCTGTTAGTATACATGGTAATAAATATGATTATTCAAAAGTTGATTATGTTGATAATCATACACCTGTTCAAATCATATGTGCAAAACATGGTATGTTTAGTCAAATACCGTATGTTCATTTAGCTGGTTCAGGATGTCCTTTGTGTGGAGAAGAACAGCGTATTATACATAGAGATGTCAAATCTATATCTGAAAAGACGAGAAATACATGTTTATTGAAATATGGTGTTGATAATCCTATGAAATCATTAGAGATTCAAAAAAAGCATTTAGATAGAGTTAATGATTCTGCTGTAAAATATGCAAGAGATTTGACTAAACGTAAGAATGGGTCATTTAATACATCGTTACCTGAGTATAGAATGTTTTGTTTGTTGAAATCTGTTTTTTCAGAAAATGATGTGTTTCGTAATTATGAATGTATACGTTATCCTTTTAAGTGTGATTTTTATATAAAGTCACGTGATTTATTCATTGAATTGAATGCACATTGGTCACATGGTGGTCATTGGTATACTGATGCTGATTTTGATTTAGTTGAAAATTGGAAATTGAAATCTAAGTTTTATAAAAACGCTGCGGAGACATTTTCAGTAAGAGATGTGAATAAGCGAAAAACAGCATGTGATAATATGTTGAATTATTTGGTATTTTGGAAAAATGATTTATCAGATGTGAAACTTTGGATTTCAAAAAGTTGTCCTGATGGTCGTGATTGGCTTAAGGAATATTCGTGGTTGTAAATTTATATATTGATGGAACGCCGTGTGCGGTGAAAGTCGCACGCACGGTGTGGACCGGGGGAAAAGATGGAGATTATATCAAAGTTTTACCTATCGGTATCATTAGGACTTGCAGCGGATGCCGCACGTGAGGGTGATTTCACAAAAGCGGCATTATATGTAGAAAACATTGCTGATGTATTCTTCCCGCTGGATGGTGGAGAGGACCCTGTGTGGCCTAACGCTGCAAATAATGCGTTTAAACGTGCTGCATATGGTTTGATTGATTATTATCTGGAAGAAGAAAAAGAACTTCGTCGTCGTGCTAGTCGTTTGAATTGGGATGAGAAAGTTCTTGATACAAAGTTGGATGAAATGTGGGGTAAAGTAACACTTTACAACACCTATCAGCTGTTCGTACAGTTGACATCCAGAAAATTGAAGAATCCTGCTGTGGAATTTGTTAAAGATGCTAAAGAGGGTAAATATGCTGATTTGTCAGATGATGAGTATAATTACGCATTAGCTGAAGCAGAGCAGAAGTCGAAATTATGGGAAGACAAACCCGAATTAGACATGTTGACGTTGTACTTCAATGCAACAGATGCATTACCTATGAATTCCATGCGTAGACTTGTAAGTAACTCTAATAACGCCCTCCGTTCTATGGCTGGCGCTGAGAAGATGATGGCATCGTGAGATTTGTTGTGTGTTTAAATCAACAAAGACACACCACAGCAAAGGCTGTGAATTGAATTTTTGAAGAATGGAATGATGAGGTAACGTTCTGAAACATTCTCTCTAATCTCCGACATGCTTTAGAATGAAAATTCTTTGGTGTGAAACTCGGTGAAGTCGGCAGAAATTTATTTCATAAATGATATGCCGGGAGTCCGTAAAATGAATATGGTTAGAATGTCATGAGAATGACTGACGAATCTGAGAATGAAAGGTATCTGTAAATGTGGTTGAGTAAATTGGTGCCGATGAAAGACCATAGTATGTTACAGGCATATTCCAGTTTACAGGTATCAAATCAGAAACCTAAGTTCATAGATAGATGGATAGAAAATTCGATACAAAGAAAGGTATGAGACGATAAAATCGGTTCAGACGAAGAATAATAAGCTGATTTGTTCATGCTGAAAAGTAGTGTTCGCAGTGATGATGTTGTTTGTAATGAACGACGGAGTGATGGGCACAAGTCAATTTAAAAAATATACACTGTTCACATAAAATACTACTCATTTATGAGTAGTATTTTTTTTATATTTTGCTTGCAATTTTAGGGTATCAATGATATACTATTATTAAAGATAAAAAGAAAGTGAGATTACAGCATGACAATAAAAGAAATGCGTACAAAGTTAAGTATGACGCAAAAAGAGTTTTCAGATTGTGTTGGTATACCATTACATAATATTAAGCATTGGGAGTCTGGATTTCGGACACCGCCTGATTATGTTGTTGATTTAGTGTTTCATTTGCTGTGTTTTAAATTTCCAGATATTTTTCAGGATGGTGAAGAATTATGCGTAAAGGAATGACATATGAGGAATTTGTTGCAAAATCACGATTAGTACATGGTGATTTGTATGATTATTCGCAGGTTGATTATAAGAATAGTAAAACAAAGGTGACTATTATTTGTCCAAAGCATGGTCCGTTTGAACAAAAACCAGAAAAACATTGGATTGGGCAAGGTTGTCCACAATGTGCTCAGGCAAAAGTAGAAGCAACAAATTTGAGAAAATATGGTGTTAGACGACCGTTGCAAAATTCAGATATTCATAAAAAGATGGAAAAGACAAATGTAGAACGATATGGTTTTAAGTCACCTACATCTAATGATGAGATTAAAGAAAAACGTCGTCAAACCGTTCAGGAACGATATGGCGTTGATTATACGTGTGAAGCCGATAGTGTTATTGCAAAGCGAAAAGCGACAAATCAACTGAAATATGGTGGTGATACGCCGTTTGCATCACAATCTGTACAGGATAAATCAAAGCAAACGATTAGAGATAGATATGGTGTTGATAATGCGGCTCAGAGTGATGTTGTGAAGGAAAAAATGCGAGAGACATGTATGTCTAAGTATGGCGTGGAATATGCATTATCAGCTGAGTCAGTACAGGAAAAAAAGAATCATACGATGATGGAACGTTATGGTAGTAAGTGCCCTTTTGTATCGTCTGATGTACGTGAAAAATCAATGGAAACACTTATGAATAAGTATGGTGTTACAAATTCAATGTTGGTTCATGATGTTGTGATGAAAGTAAAGGAGTCAAAGCGTAAAAATAATACTTTTCATACATCTAGTTCTGAGGATATTTTGTATAGTCGTTTGTGTGATAAATTTGGTATTGATGATGTTTTTCGTCAGTATACAAGTGATTTGTATCCATATGCTTGCGATTTTTACATTAAATCACGTGATATGTATATTGAGTTGAATGCATCTTGGACGCACGGGTTGTGTTGGTTTGATTCAGCAAATGATAATGCTTTGAATTTGTTATCGGTTTGGCAAGAAAAGGCTAAGAATAGCGAATATTATGAAAATGCTGTTTCAGTGTGGTCTGATAAAGATGTGCAAAAACGTCATATGGCAGAACAGCATCATTTGAATTATATTGTTCTTTGGGATAGTAAATTGCGTGATGCTGATGTGTGGTTTGCAATGGATTGTCCTGATGGTTCCGATTGGTTGCACGAATATTCTTGGCTTAATCAGCGTGATATTTGTGATTTGGGGATTGTGAAACCAAAAACATTTGGTATTAAAAATGTCAGTTTGTTGGCAAAATGGTATCAATTTTATGTATTTTTTCAGTGTGAAATTGCATTATGGCAGCAGAATCCTATTGTTCGTGGTTTGTTTTTACAGATGTATTTATATTGGAATCGATTGAACTATGTGAATAAATTACCATCTGAATTGACGAATTTACAATTATTACGAGCATTTACAATTGCTGGTATTCATAAAGGTTATACGACTTTTGACGTATCATTAATGCAAAATGTATTATCAAAATATTCGATTCAGAGTATATATGACCCATGTGCTGGATGGGGTGAACGTATGTTATGTTGTTATCATAATGATGTATCATATTTAGGTGTAGATATAAATGCAAATTTACAAGATGGTTATGATGCTATGATAGCCGATTTTTCTATGACGAAACAAAGTATCGTATTTGATGATGCAGCAACGGTGTCATTATCAGGTTCTGTAGATGCTGTTATTACATGTCCACCATATGGTTCCACTGAGATATACAGTGATGTGGGTGCAGAAAATTTATCACATGATGATTTTTTGGAATGGTGGAAGAATGTTGTATCAAATAGTTTAAATTTACAGCCAATGTATTTTTGCTTTCAGGTAAATCAGAAATGGAAACAGGAAATGTCAAATGTTGTAGAAGCCTGTGGTTTTCATTTTGTAGAAGAATTGACATATGACAGTAAGAAAAGTTCACATTTTACCAGAAAGAAAGGTGGTGTGAATATGAAAAAGGAATATGAGTCTATGTTGGTATTTCGTCGATAAATTAGTTTTTGTGAAATGGAGATAAGAATATGTTGTATCAGTTAAGAACAGGTGACGTCATTCTTTGTGAAAATAAAAAAGCAAATCAAACCAATGTTTATTTAAACAGCCAATGTAAACTTGCTTTTTCGGTAAAATCACATGATGGATTTCATGACTTGAATATCGTAATAGAATTAGGTGAATAGAAAGGAAATTATGATATGATTTTAACAGAACATGAACAGGCAATTATTAATAATATGAGATATTCATCAATTCGTACAGTAACGGCGAGCGAATCGTATAAAGATTTATCTGATGAGGAACTCATTTCACTAATTGGTAAAATAGATGACTATGTAAATGAAATTGGTGGAACACAGAGAACTTTAGGTAATTATGATGAATTTTACGTATTAGAATTTGATTCGATTAAGGCTCGTTTAGTAGATGAATGTCAACACAGAAAAATTATGCTTAAAATGCAAGACGATAAATTTGACGTTTATCGAAAAGAATATAATGAAATAGTAAATAGTGTAATGAATCATCCTGTTGATAAGGTGATGTATAAAATTCGTCAAATCAAAAGAATTCTTATGGAAGAGTTTCCAAAAGAAGCAAACGATGAAAAAGCAGAACTTGTTGCAAATAGATTATATGACCAAATGCACGAAGACAAGGATGTGTAATTACATTGCGTAAAAACAACCCTTCCTTTTCTCTTTAAAAGAGTTCTGGGAGGGTTATTTTTCTTCTTGTGTTGTAAGCACTTCATGTTATAATTTATATAGGATATCAGAAAGGAGAATAAAACATGGCAATACAGAATGGTAGGGTGATGTATAACACCTCTGGTGTACAGAATCCTTTGCTAATAAAAAAGAGTGTAAAGACGACTCGCAATGGTGGACAGAGAAGTGCATTGGACTATACGTTGTGTGTACCGGATGAGAACGTAAGAAATCATGGAAGCATGATGATTATAGCGATAAGTATACGTTTGATGGTTATGAAGTTAGCGTGCCTGTGAAGAAAAATGTGCAGGGCAGGATGCAGGATGCGAAAGCAACTTTTTATGTAAGTCCTTATTCAAAGACGTATCATGATGCCAATGGTTTATTTGTGGCAAAAGGTTATTCGTATGAGGGTAGTTATAATTATGCGTTGATGACAGGTAAGGTTTACGCAAATAAGAATGGTGTGGTGCATCAGGTCTTAGATGTGGATGCTTTACGAGAGAGTTGTAAGAAAGCTGCAGCGTTGAATGTACAGACATCTGCTGATTTTCAACCACAGCAGAATGGTTATGGTAATAATGGACGGCAGGTGGATGCTTCGTATCATGAGACTGTACATGTAGAGCGTAATCCTGAGCCAGAAGCATCAGATACAACACCAGTGCAGAATACCGATGTGGTTGTTGAAAACACGAATTCCGGTAGTCATATTATTCCGTCACTTCGTTGTGTTGAATTAGAGGAATTCAATCGGGACAAGAAACAAAAGGCAGATATGCTTGCGTATAATTCTTTAACGCAGAATTATAATGAGTTGGTTGATTTTGCAAATGCTCATGGCTGGGAATTAGAGACAGAGCCATATACAGAAGAACTTCGTACAAGTGATTATTATAAAGATTCGTTAGCATTACGTAATGTACGTGATGATATGTTTGACGAATTAGTGGATTTATGCGATGAAAATGATGTGGATAAAAATCAGTTACCGGATATTAACACAATTCATCGTGTGGTTTATGATAAATCCACAGGTGAATCGAAATCGCCAGCTGAGAAATTAATGGATTTCAATGCAGAGCGTGGTTTGTCTTTATTAGATGGTGACAAATTAAAAGTACATACATCACCGTCTGGTCAGGTGTATACGGCAAGTTACGCAAAGTATGCGTTGTCTGATGCCGAATGTGAAGCATTGGAAAGTGGTGAACCGATTGTATTGTCTGGTATTGCGGATGATAAAAATCAGAGCGATTATAACGTTGTTGTAAATCTTGTACAGTTAGCGAATCCAGATGCAAACGGAAAAACACATATGTTGAACGTAGAGAAACAGATTGATGTAACACATCCTGATTTTAAGGATTTATATAACGAAGGCTATATTTTACATCATGATGATTATGATATGTTACGGCATGTTGTTACGATACAAGAAGGTGCCTATGCTTTGACGGATAATAATCGAAGTGGAAATGCTGCAACTGCTGCAACGAAAAAGAAGAGTGCATCTGAACGTTGTGCTGAAATTCATGAAAATGCAGGCGGAGAACGTGTCTTTTCCAAGCGTAATTATACGATAGCCAAATGGTACGATTTGTATTCAAAGACGGATAAAGTGATTGAAAAATCACGTGATGCATCAAAGATTGCAGAGACGAGACATCGTTTGCTGCAGGAACCACCAACAAAGAATGAAGCCAATCGAGGTTTTACAAATCGTTTTGATGCTGTATATTTTGACCAGCATCGTAAGGCTGAGAACAATTTGGTGAAGAAGTGTGCAGAAATCATTGACGAGTCCAAGAAGCATCCTGAGTTGAATTCAAAGTCATATTTGAAGTATATTGCTGATGTAACAGCTGCAAAGGAAGAAGCTGATGAAAAATTGGCGAAGTATCGAGAAGAAGAGACTTTACGAAGAACTCCTGTAAATGATGAGCGATATGCGAATATGGGTTTTGCGAATGAATATGAAGTAAAGGTTTTTAAGGATTACAAGGAATATCAGGGTCGTAATAATGCACGTAAGACGGTGCAGGGTGAAGATTCTGTTGCAAGGTTTAAGCGTTTGGAAGAAACGTTATCCCGTCGTGGTGTTGCCGTGCCAAGTACGGATGATGATTTTGACTTTTCTTGATGCTGTTGATTAACGTATTGTAATCAACATAATTGTATGTTATAATAATTTCGTATCAGGAAAGGAGCTATAACTCATGTCGAATTATAAAGATTATAAAGATGCCTATATGGTGTGTTTACGTGCATTGTTTGATGATGTCTTAACATTTGACGAAGAAACGTTTGCGTTATTAGATGCTAGTTTTGCATCAGTGGAAAATGATGGTGACTATATTTGTTCAAAAGGTTTTGAACGTTGGCTGCAGGTGCAGCTGCCATATATTTATGGTGCTTTCTTATCCAGAGAAGATTTTACAAAGAATGTATATGATGTAATGTACTATTTTGTAGCGACTGGCAAAGAAGTGGCGTTTCAGAAATTGAAAGCAAAGCCTGTAAACGAGAAGATGTCTGACCGTGTGTATACAGTGACATTCCAGAATTTTAGTCAGAATGTATATACACAGTGGCTTGATTTGATTAAGACACGTATTACGTATCTGAATGGCTTATCTGAATGGATTGATGAGCAGGCATCAAAGATGACAGCGTCACATAAATATATGCTTACATTTATTTTGTTCAATTTTCCGGTTTTCGTGCAGTTGTTAATGAGGGATGCGAATTTTTTACAGGCATTTGAAATTGGTACAGAATATATGGCAGATAGATACAAATATGTTCACTATGAATTACATGGTGAAATGTTGGAACTGGCTGATGATGAAAAGTATAAATAAAGAAATATAAATAAATACAGAAATACATGCAGAAGCACTCACGATGAAAGTGAGTGCTTTTTATGATTATTTATGTGTTGAATATAATTGTTTTCTGTAGAAAATTCAATGAAATTTGTTCTTGAGATTTATTAATGGACATGATATAATATATTCGTAAATCAGGCAATTTTACACATATGTACGGCATGACCTGTCGGAGTTTATGCTATGAATGAGATTGTAAGTCAATTATTGGCTCATTTGCTGATGTTTGCATGTTTCTGATATAGAAGCTTGAAAAAGCAAGGTTATACATGGGTTATGTGAAAGATAAAATAAAAGTGATGAAGATACCGCATCGGATATAAGGCAAAATGTGAACAGTGGAGTTTTATAAATTGATGGAACGCCGTGTACGGTGAAAGTCGTATGCACGGTGTGGACCGGGGGAAAAGATGGAGATGACTTCAAAGTTTTACCTATCGGTATTGTTTATGGTATTGCAATCACTGCAATGTCATTTTTCACCGACCCAACAATATCAACTTTAACATCAGGTACACCTTCTCAGAATGCAGACCTTCCGGGTATGTCATTCCCACGCTGTTTCGGAGTTCGTTTCCATCCTGATTTCTTGAGCAAATATCATTTAATTGGTATGCAGGCTCGTTGGCATTCTTATGCTGACAAGGATTTCAAGAAAGACCTTGGAAAAGACTTCTATCATGAGGATTTGGTTTCTCGTGAAGGCTGGGCAAAGTATTACTTTAAAGGAAAGTATGATAAGGATATTGCCTATTGTAAGTTGGAAATCGTAAATCCACAGACGGATATGTTGATACGTACTTTTTATTTCCAGTTTAGGAAATCGTATCAGACGTCATTGGATGCAAGATATTACGTCGAAGACCCAATCTTGGGTGATAAAATCGTAAAGAATGGTGTGCTTATTGAGATTCGTAAGTTCAAGAAAAAGGACGGTACGATTGTTTTCAAGAAGGCAAAAACATCGTTTGATGAAGAGAAAATCATTGACGTATTATCGACAACAAAGCGTGAACGCGTAAAAACTGCTGCAATAACACAGACAATGGTGCGTTATAGTGAGAAACCGAAAATCGTGTTCTTGGTGAGAATGACATATGATGTGATAAATGCGTAGTCATATGTGAGCCGTCTCTAATGAAATCATCAAGTAGATTAGAGATTATAAATGGAGAAATAAGCTGGAAAGCGGTTTGCAACCGTAATCAGACAGTTAAGGCTATGGATAATACTATAGTCAACGGCAACGCATAGAA
>ENA-ORTV01003418-ORTV01003418.1-human-gut-metagenome-genome-assembly--contig:-NODE-3418-length-13330-cov-3.358870_pt1 | contig 13330 bp, 11 predicted proteins | sample MGYA00241915_ERZ509194 | MGnify/ENA primary metagenome ERZ509194 (study PRJEB26280, sample SAMEA2338810) | human gut metagenome | biome: human gut; feature: human-associated habitat; material: faeces... | reverse complement strand
GGCATGGCCACCTGTGCCTTGCCGAACCGGGACAGCAGCGCACCGAGGAAGTAATAGCTGGCGCGCATCTGGCGGGACAGGTCATCCGGGACGTTGGTGCCGGTCAGGTGGGTGGTGTCGATCTCGTAGGTGTTCTTGTTCAGCATCCGCACCTTCGCGCCCAGCACGCTCAGGATCTTCAGGCTCACCGCCACATCGCTGATGTCCGGCAGATTCTCGATGTCCGCTGCCAGAATGGTAGCGGGCAGGATGCCCACAGCCGCATTCTTCGCGCCGGAGATGATGACTTCGCCGTGCAGGGGCTTACCGCCCGTAATAACAAACTTTTCCAATTTTATGATCTCCTTGTCACAAGCCCGCTCCCCGCAGGCCCCAAAGATGAATTACTCAAGGTGCTTATTCCTTCTCGCTGTACAAAGCTCACAACCAATCGGTATACTTACAGCTATCTTATTATACACAACTTCCAGCAAAAAGCAAAGCCCCAATGCACGCTCCTCGATTATTTTCTGTTTTGCCCAGTTTCTTTTCGAATATCCTCCGATTTTGTCTCTTTTTAAGAAAAATTTTACAAAAGCGCCGCTCACCACACGCTGTCGTCGCAGCGGGTCTCCTTGATCCAGCCCAGCTGATAGGCCCGGACCAGCTGCTTGAGGTCGTGGACCTTCTCCCGCAGCACCTCGCCCTCGTCCGTCTCCTCCACGAGGATGCGGTGGTTCTCCGTCTCGAGGATGTTCTTCTGGGAAAGGATGTCGAGGTTCTCATTCACGGCCTTTTCGGCGCTCTCGAAGGGCTGGTGGGTACGCAGGGACATGGTGCGGCTGGAATAGACCAGCGTGTAGCCCGCGATGCCGGTCTTTTCGTGGTAGGCACGGCAGAAGCCGCCGTCGATGACCACGAGGCGTCCGCCGCCCTTGATGGGGCTTTCGCCCTTCTTCTCCTGCACGGGGACATGGCCGTTGACGATGTGGCTGGTGCCGGGCAGGCCGAATTCCGCCAGGATACGGCGGCAGGCGGCCTCTTCATTGTACCATGTATAATAGGGGTCCTTGACTTCCTCGTGGGTTGCGGGGTCGGCAATATACAGCCGCTCAAAGGTGGTCATGGCGCTGCGGCCGAACAACGGCGACAGCTTGCCGCACCACAGATACCACAAAAAGTCCTGACCGCTCCGCCGGGCAGCGCTTCCCTCAGGAGCAAAGTAGCCGCAGCGTGCCCGCTCGTCACAGTAGTCCATCAAGCCGCGGCCCGAGTAGTTGTGTCCCTCGAACCGCTCCACGGCAAAGCTGCCGTTTTTGGTCATGGGCACCACGCCGTGGTAGAGCAGATTGCCGTTCTCGATGTGGTAAACGCTGCCCTTGGCGTACAAAAATTCCACATGCTGCTGCAAGCGCTCACTCTGCCGGAAGGATTCCACCAGCTTGCGAAGCACCAGCCGCTCATCATCATTCAGGGCGGCGGGGTCTGCCGGGTCCACGGTGGGGAAGCTGGTGTCCCGCAGGGGGTATGCCTGCCCGTTCAGGGTCACTGTCCCCTTTTCCCAATCGATGTGCCGCAGGAAATCCCGACCCTGCATCTTGAAATCCGGGTTGCGGTCGATGACCTTGCACTCCATCTTGAGCATCAGAATGGTCACGGCCTTGTGCATCACGGCACAGCGGTGGAGCATGCCTTCGGTGTAAGGGCCGCGCGCCGCGTCGGTGTGGGGCATCCAGAGGGTCAGGTCGTCATTTCCGTAGAACTGCTCGGCCATCCGCTGCAGATGCCGCAGGTTGATGCCGTAGCAGTCCTCAAGCATGGCATGGTTGTGGTAGGCCAGTGTCGTTTTGAGCACAGTGCAGACGCAGATGGGACTTCCGGCGGCGGCACCCATCCAGACCACGTCATGGTTGCCCCACTGGATATCCACATGGTGGTGGCGCATGAGCCGGTCCAGTATGATATCAGGCCGGGGGCCGCGGTCAAACAGGTCACCCACGATGTGCAGCTTGTCCACAGCCAGCCGCTTGATGAGCTCACACAGCCGGACGATGAACCGGTCGGCGCGGCCATTTTCGATGATGCTGCCCACGATCTGCCCATAATAAAGGTCCTTGTCGTGGTCCTCAAAGTGGGCATGGAGCAGCTCATCCAGAATATACCCACAGCTGGACGGCAGGCAGGAGCGCACATGCTGCCGGGTATGCTTGGAGGACACCAACCGGCAGATATCAATGAGCTGAAGCAGGGTCTCTGTGTACCAGTGGTCAAGCGCTTCCTCATCCGCGCACTCGGCTTTGAGCTGGGGCAGCTTCTCGTTGGGGTAATAGATGAGCGTTGCCAGCTCTGCACGGGTCTGTTCCGGCACACTGTCCCCCAGCACGATATCCACCTTTTCCCGGATGACACCCGAAGCCGAGTTCAGGATGTGGACAAAAGCCTCGTTTTCACCGTGCAGGTCGCTCATAAAATGTTCGGTGCCCTTGGGCAGCTTGAGCAGGGCCTGGGTGCTGATGATCTCACTGGCGGCGGCCGCCTGCGAGGGGTAATCCCGTGCCAGCAGGGAGAGATATTTCAAATGATCCCGGATCTCCTCGTTTTCGGTGCGCATGACATCCTCCGTCCGATATGTAGTATTTTTGCATGATATATAATATTCTATCATAGTATACCACATTCCATGTCATAAATGGTATAATAAACAAGAGTAATTCTGTCAAATCTTTTGCAAAGGACTTGGATACTATGCCCAAAACCATTTCTGTTGCCGTGCCGGAAGCCTGTACTCTCTGCCCCCGGCAGTGCAAAGCCGACCGGGCCGCCGGGCAGACGGGCTTCTGCGGGGCGGGCCGCACCCTGAAAGCCGCCCGCGCGGCCCTGCATTTCTGGGAGGAGCCCTGCATCAGCGGCACCCGGGGCAGCGGCACGGTGTTTTTCTCCGGCTGCACCCTGGGCTGCGTATTCTGCCAGAACCATGAGATCTCCGCCCAGGGCGTGGGAAAGCCCGTGTCCGTGGACCGGCTGCGGGAGATCTTCCGGGAGCTGATCCGGCAGGGCGCTCACAACATCAACCTGGTGACGCCGGGACACTTCGCTCCCTGGGTGGCTCAGGCCCTGGAGCCGTCCCTGCCGGTGCCGGTGGTGTGCAACACCGGCGGCTATGAGCGGGTGGAGACGCTCCGTCTGCTGGAGGGCAAGGTGCAGGTATATCTGCCGGACATGAAATACGCCCTGGAGGAGCCGGCCCGGCGGCTGTCCGGCGCCGGAGACTATCCCGCCGCGGCGCGAAGCGCCATATGCGAGATGTTCCGCCAGACGGGACCCTATCAGCTGCGGGACGGCCTGCTGGTGCGGGGTGTGCTGATCCGACACCTGGTACTGCCGGGACAGCTGGACAATACCCGCCGGGTCATTGACTGGGTGGCGGAGACCTTCCGGCCCGGGGAGGTGCTGTTTTCCCTGATGAGCCAGTACACGCCCCAGCCCGGAGCCGTGGGCCCGCTGGCCCGCCACGTTACCCGGGCGGAGTATCGGGCGGCGGCAGCCTATATGGAAAACTGCGGCATCCGCGACGGCTTCACCCAGGAGCGCACCTCTGCCCGGGAGGAGTATACCCCGGCGTTTGACCTGACGGGGGTGTAAGTGCTGCCCACTTCAATAGATGATTTTTGAGTTTCTGCAAAAAAGTACTTGCTTTTTCCGTAAGTGTACATTATAATGGTGGTAATGAATGAGGTAATGGAGGGTTATGTTACCATGAAAAAGATTCTTGCTATGCTGACGGTTATTGTGATGCTGGGCTGCATGCTCTCCGTCACTGCCTTTGCCGACGGCGGCTATGTTCCCAGTCCCAAGCATGACGACAACACCGATACCACGCCCACCTCTCCCCAGACCGGTTACGACCTGGGCATCGGCAGCGTGGTGATGACCATTGCCGTCAGCGGCGGCGTGGCCTATGTCTGCACCAAAAAGGCCCGTGCCCGGGCATAAAACGTCCCCATTTTATAAAGAAGGAGCCCCATAAATGCTGTGCCGTTTATGGGGCCTTTTTTCCGTTCTGAACAAAGGAGAAATGTCCTATGAAGCGTCCTGTGCGCATCCTGCTGACGGTGGTGGCCGTTATTGCGGTGATCGTGTGTGTTTTCTGCATTCTGTTTATCGTCCAGTATGTCCGGGGCAAGTCTGTCAGCGATAAGCTGGGCAGCGGTGTCCGCTCCGGCCAGGTGGTGGAGCCCCTGGACCCCCAGGACGACGGCAAATATATGGCCATCAATGTGGACTTTGACAGTCTCCACGACGTCAATCCGGAAATCTACGCCTGGATCGAGGTGCCCGGCACCAACATCAACTACGCCGTGGTCCAGAGCGCCGCAGACGACCTGTTTTACGACGATCACGGGGTGGATCGGTCCTATTACTCCGGCGGCAGCATTTTTTCCCAGCGGTACAACACCACCACCTTTCAGGACCCGGTGACGGTGCTGTATGGCCACAACCGCCAGTCCCAGACCATGTTTGCCCAGGTGAACAACTTTGCCGATGCGGAGTTTTTCGCCAAAAACCAGAAGATTATCGTTTACACCCCGGACAAGGTGTATGAATACACCATTTTCGCCGCCTATCCCCACTCCAGCGAGCACCTGCTGCTGTGCCACGATTTTACGGACCCCCAGCAGTTTGCGGACTATTTTGCCTCCCTGGGGGAGGCCATCAACGCCAATTACCGCCGGGACCTGTTTCCTCAGGCAGGGGATCGGGTGCTGACTCTGTCCACCTGCTACCGCCAGAACCGCATGCAGCGGTTTCTGCTCCAGGGTGTGCTGACGGAGACATATGACGTGGTCAAATAAACGACCCCAATGAGATAAGGAGACCCTATGGAACAGGAAAAACAGACCCAGCCGGAACAGAAGAAAAAGCGCCTGTCCACGCCGCTGCTGATTTTCATCATCCTTATGGCGGTGACGCTGACGCTGTGCGCCGTGGTGGCGGGGATCTGGCTCCACGGGCGCAGCAGCCTGCGGAACCAGGGCGCGGCCCCCACCGACACCCCTGACGATACCCGGCAGCTGGACAGCTACACCGTCCTCCACGACGGCAAATACTACCGCTATAAGGACCATATGGTGAATCTGCTGCTTATCGGCGTGGATTCCGACAATAAGCCTGCCGCGCCCCTGCCCTATGGCAGCGACAACCAGGCGGACGTGATCCTGGTGGCGGCCCTGGACACCGACGCCAACCGGATGACACTGATCTCCGTGTCCCGGGACACCATGTGCGATATTGCGGTGCTGGACCAGAACGGTCAGGTGTCCGGCGCGGCCCACACCCAGCTGGCCCTGTCCTACTCCAACGGAGACGGCCTGTATGAGAGCTGCCGCCTGTGCCAGGAGGCGGTGTCCCAGCTGTTTTACGGCTTGCAGTTCGACGGCTGCGCCGCCTTTTATATGGGCGGCATCGGGCGGCTCAACGACGCCGTGGGCGGCGTCACCGTCAGTGTGCTGGACGACTATCCCTTCACCGATGTTCCCGGCGGGTGGAACATGTACCCGGGCCAGGATGTGACCCTTACCGGGCGGCAGGCGCGGCTGTATATCCAGGCCCGCCGGGGCGATGCCACCGGCAACGAGGACCGCATGAAGCGGCAGAAGCAGTATATGCTGGCCCTGATCAGCCAGGCCAAGAACCGGGTGGCGGCCAGCCCCGCCAGCGTCGTTCTTCTGTATAACGCCGTCAGCGACTATGTGCTGACGGACCTGGACCTGGGCAAGCTGTCTTATCTGGCCACCCAGGCCGCGGGCATGAGCTTTTCCGGGGACATGCTCCGGGTTACCGGCGATGCTGTTCTGGGCCAGGGCAACCGGGTGGAGCTGACGGTGGATCAGCAGGCCCTGTATGACCTGATTCTGGACGTGTTCTATGAAGAAATACCGGCTCCCACGGACACTGCCGGGGAATGACCGCGCATAAATCAGCCCCTCCGGCCCAGGCCGGAGGGGCTGATCGTTCAGTCGATGATGCGGCTGAAGCTCATGCCGCTTTTCTGCATGTGTACGTCCAGACGGACCCGGTCGCCGCGGATATAGCTGCGGGTGTACTCATAAATGCGGCCATCCTCGGTGCGGGTGCGGCGCTGATGGTAAAAGGCACAGCTGCCGGGCTCCACGCCCAGAAGGCTGGCCCGGGGGGCGTCCAGGATCACGGATTCATAGGTATCCTCTGCGGAAAACGGTGTGATACCCACATGGTACAGCAGACTGTAGAAGCTGTGGGTCTGGACCATCTCCCGGGTGAGATTGGGATAGATGTACTGGGGATAGTAGGAGGTTTCCAGGATCAGCGGCTCCCCGTCCACATTGCGGATGCGGGTGAAGCAATAGACGTGGGTGCCCTCCTGCAGGTCCATCCGCTGGCAGATGGCCCGGGTGGGGATCACTACGCCGAAATCCACCAGGGTGGACGACGGCGTCTTGCCCAGGGAGGAGACCTCCGTGGTGAAGGAGTAGCGCACGCCCCGGCGGTTGCTGTTGGGGTCGGCCACGAAGGTGCCCTTGCCCCGCTTGCGGACCACCAGGCCCTCGTCCTCCAGCTCGCCGATGGCCTGGCGGGCGGTGTTTCGACTGATATCCAGCGCCCGGCACAGCTCCGCCTCCGACGGCAGCAGGTCCCCGATCTTCAGCGCGCCGGAGGAGATCTCCCGCTTGATGATGCCCACCAGCTGGGCGTACAGGGGAATGTTGCTGCTCAGGGACAGCCGACTGTCCAGGATCGCGTTGTGTTCCATAAGATAAGACCTACCTTTTTCGGCACAGTGTTGTACTGCGTACATTCGGGATATTCTGATTGTACCATATACGTTTGGAAAAAGATAGTCCTATTTTACAATTTTGATACACAATTGCTACGAAAGCCGTTAAATAATAAACGGAGTGCGGTTACTTTTTTTCCTCCATGGTCTTTTGCAGCCGGTTCAGCCGGCGGATGATCATGGCGGTGCAGATGATCACCACCACGCAGGCCACGAAGAACATGCCCATGACACTGTCGTGATAGCTGCAATAGCGCAGGGCCAGCCATGTGCCCACAAGCAGCAGAACATATCTCCATACAGCTTTGAATAGCTTCCCCCAGTCCAGATCAGGTGCGTTTCCCATGGCGGGCTCCTCCTTTTATGTTTCAGAATATCTCTTATTATACGGCACGATGCACAAAGAAGTAGTTACAAAACGGATACAAATCAAAAAAACAACCGTTAAATACAAATACCGGCAGGGAAGCCCCCACCGGTATTTGAGTGTTTCAAAAAAGTCAGTCGCCTTCCCGCATGCGGTAGCCCACGCCCACCTCGGTGAAGATGTACTGGGGCTGGCCGGGCGTCTCCTCGATCTTGCGGCGGATATTGGCCATGTTCACCCGCAGGATCTGGTTGTCGGCCTTGGCCTTGGGACCCCACAGCTCCCGGATGATGAAGTCATAGGTCAGCACCTTGCCGGCATATTTGCCCAGCAGGGCCACGATCTTGTATTCGTTCACCGTCAGCTTGGCGTTTTCGCCCCGGATCAGCACCTGATGCTTGTCATAGTCGATGGTCAGGTCCCCGGCGGTGAATTTGCCGGACTGGGCGATCTGGGAATTGGCCAGGGTGGTGCGGGTATGGCGGATGGCGGTGCGGATACGGGCCAGCAGCTCGGAGGTGCCGAAGGGCTTCACCAGATAGTCGTCGGCGCCGTAATCCAGGGCGTCCACCTTGTCGTGCTCATGGTTCCGGGCGGACACCACCACCACCGGCAGGTTGGACCATTTGCGCACGGACTTGAGCACCTCCATGCCGTCCATATCCGGCAGGCCCAGGTCCAGAACAATCAGGTCCGGGCAGTGGGAGGCGATCATGGTCAGCGCTTCTTCACCGCTGCCCACGATGATGGTGTCATACCCATTGGCGTTGAGGACCATGGAGATGAAATTGCTGATGCTCTGCTCATCCTCCACGATCAAAATCTTATCCTTGATCTTCATGTTCTTCCTCCTCCAGGGGTAGGTCCACGGTGAACCGGGCGCCGCCCCCCTTTTTGTTTTCTCCTTTTATTTTGCCGCGGTGGGCCGCCACCACGGTTTTGCACACGGACAGGCCAATGCCCATGCTGCGGGTGCTGTCTCCCTGCTGGGCGCTCTGGGTGCCGTCGAACAGGTTGTGCAGCCGAAGCTCCGGAATGCCGCGGCCGTTGTCCTCCACGGTGAACCGGGCCCACCGGCCGCGCTTTTCCAAGGACACCGTTACCTGGGTGGTGGTGACGCCGTGAACGGCGGCGTTTTCCAGAAGGTTCGTCAGCACCTGCTGGATCAGCAGCGGGTCCATGGGCACCAGAAAGAAGTCCTCCGGCAGGTCCACCCGCACGTCGATTTGAGGATAGCTCCGCCGGAATTTGCCCACAGCGCCCTCAATGACCTCCTCCGCTGCCTCTGGGGTCTTGGTGACCCGGGCGTCCTCCCCCGCGCCGATGCGGGTGATGGACAGGAGGTTCTCCACAATGTGGATGAGCCATTGGGCCTCCTCGTTGGCGTTTTGCAGCAGCTCCCGCCGCTGCTGCGGTGTCAGCTCGGCATCCTGCTCCAGCAGGACGTTGGTGGCCCCCACAATGCCTGTCAGCGGGGTGCGGATATCGTGGGATACGGCCCGCAGAAGGTTGCTGTGGATCTTTTCCCGCTCAGCCTCCCGTTCCATCTCACTGACCCGCTTGGCCCGGCTGGTAACGATGCCGGTGGCAACGCAAATAATCATCATCACCAAAAACGTCAGCGGGAAGCCGGCCAGCGTGAAGCTGACCTCCCAATACGGCGGGGTGAAGATATAGTCCACACTGAGCACCGCGAACACGGCGATGGTCAGACTGAAAAAGAAGCCGTCCGTCAGCAGAGCCGTCATGAATACGTCCAGCAGAAAGATCATGGACACATAGCTGGTGTCGTTGTGGGGATCGAAGTTCCGCAGCACCAGGCAGCAGATCACCGACACCAGATACAGCGACACGGACACGATGAAGTCCTTTCCGGAATAGGACAGCATGTCCGTCCGGAACAGGCGGGTCCGCTTCAGCCACTCCCGGGGCCAGCGGATCTGAAAGTGCTTCAAGGTCAATTACCCCTCTCCCCTGGTTGATGACAGTATTGTATCATATATCCGCGTTAAGAAAACGCTAAAAACGCGTTAAGATGATAGATTTTTTTCGACAAAACTGTGAGGCCGCGATTTCAGGCGCTTTCCCCGGACTTGTTCATAAGTTTTTCATTTGCATAGCCGGGGGCGGTGTGGTATACTATATAGGTATTTGTATATTCTGGTGCTTTGCACCTTTTTTATCAGCAGAAAGGAATCAAACTATGGGACTGATCCAGAAAATTTTCGGAACCTACAGCCAGCGGGAGCTGAAGTCCATTTATCCCATCGCCGACAAGATCGAGGCCCTGGAGGACGAATACCGCCAGCTCACCGACGAGCAGCTTCAGGCCAAGACCCCGGAGTTCAAGCAGCGCCTGCAGCAGGGGGAGACCCTGGACGATATCCTGCCGGAGGCCTTTGCCGCCGTCCGGGAGGCGGCGGACCGGGTGCTGGTCATCGGCGGCATTGTCCTGCATCAGGGACGCATCGCCGAGATGAAAACCGGTGAAGGCAAGACCCTGGTGGCCACTCTGCCTGCCTACCTCAACGCCCTCTCCGGCAATGGCGTTCATATCGTCACCGTCAACGACTATCTGGCCAAGCGCGACAGCGAGTGGATGGGCAAGGTCCACCGCTTCATGGGCCTGACCGTGGGCCTCATTATCCACGACCTGACCAAGGAGGAGCGCCAGGCTGCCTACGCCGCCGACATCACCTACGGCACCAACAATGAGATGGGCTTTGATTACCTGCGGGACAACATGGCCATCTATAAGAACGAGCAGGTCCAGCGGGGCCACAGCTTCGCCATCGTGGACGAGGTGGACTCCATCCTCATCGACGAAGCCCGGACGCCCCTGATCATTTCCGGCATGGGGGAAAAATCCACCCAGCTGTACGACATGGCGGAGGCATTCTCCTGCCGGCTGAAAAAATATGTGGTGGCGGAGACCGATGACAAGGCCGCAGAGGACGAGAGCCTGGACGCGGACTACATTGTGGACGAAAAGGCCCGCACCGCCACCCTGACGGCCCGGGGCATTGCCAAGGCCGAGGAGTTCTTCCACCTGGAGAACCTGTCCGACCCCGAAAACAGCACCATCGCTCACCACATCAACCAGGCCATCAAGGCCCACGGTACCATGAAGCGGGACGTGGACTATGTGGTGAAGGACGGCGAGATCATCATTGTGGACGAGTTCACCGGCCGTCTGATGTTCGGCCGCCGGTACTCCGAGGGCCTGCACCAGGCCATCGAGGCCAAGGAGCACGTCTCCGTCCAGCGGGAGAGCAAGACCCTGGCTACCATCACGTTCCAGAACTACTTCCGCCTGTACAGCAAGCTCTCCGGTATGACCGGTACGGCCATGACCGAGGAGGAGGAGTTTGCCACCATCTATAAGCTGGACATTGTGGAGATCCCCACCAACCGTCCGGTGGTCCGTATCGACAACGAGGACGCCGTGTACAAAACCGAGCAGGGGAAGTACCGGGCCGTGATCCGCCAGGTAAAGGAATGCCACGAAAAGGGCCAGCCCGTTCTGGTGGGCACCGTGTCCATCGAGAAGAACGAGCTGCTGAGCCGGATGCTGACCAAGGAGGGCATCCGCCACAATCTGCTCAACGCCAAGAACCACGAGAAGGAGGCCGAGATCGTGGCCCAGGCGGGCCAGTTCGGGGCCGTTACCGTGGCCACCAACATGGCCGGCCGTGGTACCGATATCATGCTGGGCGGCAACGCCGAGTACATGGCCACCAACGACCTGCGCAAGGCCGGTTACACCGACGAGGTCATCGCCGACGCCACCGGCTATGCCGAGACCGACAACAGTGAAATTCTGGAGGCCCGGCAGATGTTCGCCGACAAGCTCCGCCAGCACAAGGAGGAGATCTCCGGCGAGGCGGACCGGGTGCGCCAGGCCGGCGGCCTGTTCATCATCGGCACCGAGCGCCATGATTCCCGCCGGATCGATAACCAGCTGCGCGGCCGTGCCGGCCGCCAGGGCGACCCCGGCGAGACCCGGTTCTACATCTCCCTGGAGGATGACCTGATGCGCCTGTTCGGCGGCGAACGGGTCCAGGCCGCCATGGAGCGCATGAAGATCGACGAGGATATGCCCATTGAGAGCAAGATGCTCACCCGCTCCATCCAGCAGGCCCAGACCACCGTGGAGTCCCGGAACTTCCAGGCCCGTAAGTCCGTGCTGGAGTATGACGATGTCATGAACAAGCAGCGCGAGATCATCTATGGCCAGCGCCGCCAGGTGCTGGAGGGTATGGACGTGAAGGACGTCATCATGAACATGATGAACACATCCATCACCCACCTGGTGCAGAATGCCTTCTCCGGCGTCCATCACCTGGATATGACATCCTGCCAGGAGCTGCTGCGGCAGGTGGAGGGCCTGTACTTCCCCAAGTACGCCGTCCGCTTCACCCAGGAGCAGCTGGACACCATGGACGCCCAGGCCGTCATTGATGCCTTTACCCAGGCCGCCGCCGCCTACTATCAGCAGAAGGAGGACGAATTTACTCCCCCCGTCATGCGCGAGGTGGAGCGCGTGGTGCTGCTGCGGGTGGTGGATGAATACTGGATGGAGCATATCGATGCCATGAGCGACCTGCGCCAGGGCATCCGCCTGCGGGCCTATGCCCAGACCGACCCCATCATCGCCTACAAGAAGGAGTCGCTGGAGATGTTCGAGGAGATGATCGCCGCCATCCAGGACGAGACCGTCCGGCGGCTGTACTCCGTGCGTTTGCAGAAAAACGAGGAGGTCAAGCGCCAGCGGGTGGCCAACGCCACCTCCGAGAGTGTCGGCGGCGACGGCACCGTGAAAAAGCAGCCCCGGAAGGTCAAGAAAATCGGCCGCAACGAGCCTTGCCCCTGCGGCAGCGGCAAGAAGTATAAGAACTGCTGCGGCAGAAACGCGTAACGGAGGGTTTGCCCATGTCCTTTCTGGCCCATGAGGAAAACGGCCTGCTTATCAAGACCAGCACTGTCCTGTCCGGCGTGCGCCACGGCTTTTCCACCCGGACAGGCGGCGTCAGTCCGGCCCCCTGGGATTCCCTGAACCTGGGGGTAGGCCGGGGCGACGATATGGACCGGGTCCGGGAGAATTACCGCCGCTTCTGTGCCGTGCTGGGTACGGACGAGCACCGGGCGGTGCTGAGCAAGCAGGTCCACGAGGACAACGTCCGCCATGTGACGGCGGAGGACTGCGGCAAGGGTCTGTTCCGGGAGCGGGACTATACCAGCGTGGACGCCATGATCACGGACACGCCGGATATTCCCCTGGTGGTGTTCTCCGCCGACTGCGGCATCCTTCTGCTCCATGACCCGGACGCCGGGTGCGTGGGAGCGGTCCACGCCGGATGGCGGGGCTGTGCCGCTGGAATCGTGGAGAAGACCGTCCGGGAGATGGTCCGCCTGCTGGGCGCCAGACCGGAACGCATCCTGGCTGCCGTGGGGCCCTGCATTGGGAAATGCTGCTTTGAGACCGACGGCGACGTACCGGAGGCCATGCGGGCCTCTGCCCTGGGGCCGGAGGCGGGGCCGTATCTGGAGCGTCGAGGGCCCAAATACCATGTAGATTTGGCGGGTCTGAACCGTCAGTGGCTGCTCCACGCCGGTGTCGCGCCGGAGCATATCGACATCTGCGGCCTGTGTACCGCCTGCCGCCCCGACCTCTTCTGGTCCCACCGGAAGATGGGCGAGGCCCGGGGCGCACAGGTGGCCGTGATCTGCCTTTGAAACACTCTTTGCCGGAGGGCCTGTGCCATGACCAAGACCAAGCGCATCCAGATCCTGTGCCTGCTGGGGGCAGTGACCCTGCTGCTGTCCGGCTGCTGGACGGAAGCCCCCGTGGAGTCCGCCAACGGCCTGCTGGGGGACCAGGAGCCCGCCGACCAGCAGGAGGAGGTGATCCTCCCTGCGGCGTTCACCCTTCCCTATGACCCGGACCAGACGCTGGACCCGGTGACCTGTGCCGACGGTATGCAGCAGGTGGCGGGCTCCCTCATCTACGAGGGACTCTTCCGCCTGGACCGCCAGCTGGAACCCCAGCCGTGGCTGTGCCAGAGCTACACCTATGACGCCGCCTCCCTCACCTACACGTTCACCCTCCGCAGCGGCGTCACCTTTTCCGACGGGTCCCCCCTGACGGCGGCGGACGCACCGGTGATCGA